>Ga0160419_100316_pt1 | contig 32969 bp, 38 predicted proteins | sample CelAP2metagpilot_2_FD_108196 | JGI IMG/M metagenome (GOLD analysis project Ga0160419, IMG submission 108196) | Phycosphere-associated microbial communities from Cellana algal ponds in Kailua-Kona, Hawaii, USA - Cellana AP2-4-25 metagenome pilot ... | reverse complement strand
CCTCCCTCAGGCTGCCGCCCTCTTCCTCATCACGGGCGGGGCCGTGAGCAAGCGGGCCCGTCGTCGCGCCCGCTCCATTTTCCTTAATTACATCAACGACGCCGGTCTCCCCCTCCTCAACGATCTGCTGCTGAATTACTCGGGCGCGGCGATCAAGCGTGTTCTGGAGCTCCTGTCGGACAAGGAAAGATACCCTATTGCCCTCTACTGCACCGCGGGGAAGGACAGGTAGACACCAAAACACAAACCCTCTCTTCCCTCCCTCCTTCTCTTCGTTCCTCCTCCCTTCCTTCCTCCCTCCCTCCTGCCTTTTCTTCGCTGTCTCTCTCTCTCGCCCCATGGAGATGGTCACTCAGCCCTTCCTCCCTCCCTTCCTCCCTCCCTTCCTCCCTCCCTTCCTCCCTCCCTTCCTCCCTCCCTCAGGACCGGTCTGGTCATCCTTCTCTTGCTGGCCTCACTGGGAGTCGATCCCGCGGCCATAGCCGAGGACTACGTTCTATCGGACTCGGCCTACGCGGACTTGAGCGACGAAAAAGCCATGGTTGGGGCGTTGGAACAGGTGCCTCCCTCCCCCCCTCCCTCCCTCCCTCCCTCCCTTCCTTCCCTTCATCTCTGTCTTCCCTCCCTTCAATTTTTTCTCAAGTTCCTACCTATCTCTAATTCCATCCCTCTTATTTTCCAATCTCTCTATGTTGTATCATCTTTCGAATCTCTCCATCTAAATCCCAATTCAATCTCTCAATCCCCATTGGACCCCGCCAACTTCTTGCGGGTGCCTTATCCCAATACCATCTCTCTAATCACTTTACCTGACCCTTACACATCTTTCGAATCTCTCCATCTGAATCCCAACGCCCTCTCTCAATGCCCAGAACAACTTGGACCCCGCCAAGTTCTTGCGGGCGCCCCGATCCGTCATCGAGCACACCCTGGCTTACATCCAAAAGAAATTCGGGTCTATCGAAGGATATTTGGATCAAATCGGCTTCACAGAGGCCCAGAGGTCGCGGCTCAAGGCGGCTTTAAGGGACGAGTAGAAGGAGGGAGGGAGGGGGGAAGAGGGGAAGAGAGTATAACGTGTACTTAATACGGCTTTTGTATCTTGTGATTTCATTTTTGGTTTTTTGCGTTGCAGGGATAAGGACAGTTAAGGGGAGCAAAGAGGTGCTATATACGCAGATAGGGAGGATAGAGAGGAGGGAGGAGAGGAGGGAGGAGAGGAGGAAGAATAGATAGAGCGTTTTTGTTTGTGTGTCTCAGAGTCGTTTCAATGCTTAATAATGATTTACTTCTTCTCGTTATTATTGTGAGTGGTGGTGGTTTTTGTTAGGGAGTGTCTGTGTCTGTGCGAGGAGGTGCCGTACATGTGTACGTGCGTTGTGTGTGCAGGCAGTGTGCTTGTCCAAATTGTCTCTTGTCAGCTTGCGCGTGTGTCTATGTCATGGGTGTCCAAATTGATGTCTTTATCGTCATAGCCTCGCTCCGCTTCGTTCTTGCGCCGCTCTCCTCACCATGCGTGAAGACTACCATTGGTAGCAGCACCATCAAGTCCTGAAGCACGACCCAAAACTAAGAAAGAAGACAAGATCAGAGTAAAGACAAAGGAAAAGACCCCCCAAAAAAAGGAGAAAGAAAAGAAGGGGGAAAAAAAGAAGTAGGAGTATAATAAAAATGAAAAAAGAACAGGTAAAAATGTGCCGCGGGCAGATCAAAACATGTTCAAGGCGGCTAGTCATGTAATACAGTGAATTCATTTGTTTCGTGGTCCGTTTGTTTGACAGAGGGGTGGGGATGCAAGGTGCATGTGATGCACGTCCAGTCCGAACACGTCCCAAGAAGACATTTCTTAACCCGATCAAGCGAGGGAAAGGCCCCAAAAAGGAGCGCGATGATATCAGGCTGATTGCCTGTATGAGTCGATCCGTGTCAGGGGGAGGACCCTTGGGTAAAAAGTGAATGATCGGCGCACAATGCAGGAGACAACCCCGCAATTGCTTCGTCCACGGCCAAGCACCGTCGTTGTACAAATAACCAGCCGTGGACAAACCAATAGTGCGACATGTCTCAAAAAATCTTACAGAAGACGGCCCCCCGTCTCTTGCAGCTCATAGACAAGCTCTTCCCTCCATGTCGTCCGAGGTATAGAAAGCTTCCATAATTTTGCCCTCATTTTGATAGGAAGACGCGGCGGAATTTGGCGTCGTTATATATCTGTGCAGGCTAAATTTGCCCATGGCTTCCACACAAAGTAGAGACCTTTCATTTCTCTGTGTGTCGCAGGACCTTTGGAAATGAAAAGGCTTTGCTTTTTGTGGGGTTTCAGACCGCGGTCATGTCGTGTGAGAGCGGCTCGGAGCCCGAAGGTTTCGTCTCAACGGCTTCTCTTTTGAAACGAGGGACCACCACTCCGTGCTGGTTTGGCCTTCTCCCCTCTATCGAAGCACCCCATTGGCACTGCGGCTCCACGAACCATCCTTCGGTGTCGTGGACTCTTCGTCTAGAGTGGCACCGTCGAGCTTTGGCTTCGGGTTGTATGTGGAAAGTGCAAGGCAGGGTAGAAAGCGGGGACACTAGAGTCATTGAGGCTTCGCGGCCGCCATCTCCTGTGTCGTCTCCCATGACCACCCCAGGCCTTAACGCACAAGCGGCACAATGACGTGTAGGAGGACGGTGTGCCGCCGCCAAGTCTCCCGCCTCCGCCGTTTGCTGTTGAGAACACGCCACGTCTCCATTCCTCTTCGTCCTTCTACCACCAGAAAGACTTCATTTTTTGCCCTCACACCCTTGCCTACGTCGCTCGCCCCCCCCACCCACCCCGACAAGACAGGCACCTTTTCCAAGGTCGACGAGGAGGCAGACGAAAGGGGTCGCCATCGCTAACAATAGGGGCATCAGCAGCAGGAGGAGCAGCAGCAGCCGGAGAAGCAGCAGCAGCAGCATTGCGTCCCGTAGCACCAAGGACGTACACAGCCGTTGCAGGACCACAGACCGCATTTTTTTTTCACCTTTTAATACCTTTTAACAGTCATAACCATGTCAGACTACGCGACGGAGCTCCTCAGACGGCAGCTGCACGGTACGTGGGTCTTACTTGAGGCGGAAGGAAGGGCTTTCAAGTGGGTGTCAACTTTCCTCCCTAATCTCCTTTCTTTACCGCCCTTTCTCTTGAATACGCTCAGCTTCCACGTTTCCTGCTTGTTGAGGAAATCGCGGCAGTAATACGTCCTCGGAAATACTACTTCTCTTTTACTCAGCACCTTTTAACCTCCCTCCCTCCCCACGTCCCTCTCCCGGCACAGAGCTGAACAAGAACCCTCCTGAAGGCGTTTCTGTGGGCCTGGTCGATGACAGCCTTTTTGAATGGGAGCTGCTTCTCGTCGGACCGGCAGACACGCTGTACGAAGGTACTGGTGTCTATACATGTATAAATATCTTTCGTTTTGGGTCTGCTATTCCCCTCTGGTCCTCACTCTCTCTCTTTCCCTCTCTCCCCTCCCTTCGTGCCTTCCATGCAGGAGGCTTTTTCAAGGCCCGCTTGGCCTTTCCGACAGACTTCCCCAACATGCCTCCGACCATGACCTTCCAGACGGAGATGTGGCACCCTAATGGTGAGGAGGGCGGGAGGGAAAGAGGGAGGGCGGGAGAGATATTCATGGAAGGATGGAAGGAAAGAGGAAGAAGGTAAAGTGTGCAAGCAATGTGTTTCTCGTGCCGTATGTTCATGAAGGACATATGCGGACTTTTTCCTGAAGCAAAAGCATGCATAGCGCAATAACTAACTTCCCACCTCCTTCCCTTCTTTCCTCCCTTCCCTCCCTCCTTCCCTCCCTCCGTCCCTCCCTCCCATGCCTTCTTCCTTTCAGTCTACGAGGACGGCCGCGTCTGCATCTCCATCCTTCATCCTCCCGGGGAAGATCGCTTCAACGACCAAGAAACAGCAGATGAGCGATGGCGGCCCATTCTGGGGGTGGAAGCCATCATCGTGTCTGTGATTAGCATGCTCTCTGACCCTAATGACGAGAGCCCCGCGAACATCGACGCAGCGGTACGTCCATGCCCTCCCTCCTTCCCTCCCTCCCTCCCTCCCTCCCTCCTTCCTTCCCGACCTTGCATGGCCAATGATATAAAGAGCGACCGGGAGCCCACCTTCCCTTCCTCTCTCCTTCCCTCCCTCCCTCTTTCTTTACCTTGCAGGTTCAGTTTAGAAACGACCGAGCAGGGTTCAAAAAACGTGTGCGCGCCGTCGTCCGCAAGTCGCAGGAGGAGCTATAGGGAGGGAGGGAGGAAGGGAGGAAGGGAAGGGAGGCAAGGCGCTGGGTTTGTACTTAGGTTTCAAGGAGGGGGGGAAGGAGGGAGGGGGGGAGGACAGTGTGGTGATGGGTCCATCGTATTGGTTACTCAAAAATGTCATGGCCACTGCGAGGGGGGGCGTGAGCTTCAATGACGATTGGGAGGATGGCAAGCCGGAGATTTAGGAGGGTATATACATCATGAGATGAGATCAAATGTTCGGATGTGTAGGCCTAAGTAATTATACAGCATAACCCGAGACTGATTGGACGACTCATGGAAGCGAATGTGTAGCCCTCTTTAAGAAGACATGTGATGTGATATGGGGGGGGGAAGGGGGGGGTTAAAAGGCGTAGGGAAGGAGACTTGTGAGTACCGTTATGTCGGGGAGTCAGGGAGCTAGTGTCCGAGAACGTGGCGTGAGGACGGAAGGAGGAACCATTGAGTGTAACAACAACAACGAACTGCGCATACCCGGAGGAGAGACAAGAGGGAAGATGGCAATAGGAGAAAAAAGGATAAGGGGGGAGGGCCGGCGACATCTTCCTTTCTCCCACCATCCCTCTCCCCGCCTCCCCCTTTTCCACCAGGGGAATAGACAATAGCAAAAAGAAGATGGCGGTGAAGCAGAAAAAGAATAAGAGGAACAAGAAGCATCAGCAGCAATAGCGACGATGAAGAGAAAGTAAGGATAAACGAAGGGCCTTATAAAGCGACAGGATAGAGGGTAGGGGGATGCGAAGAAGAGAGAGAGAAACGGAGAGAGAGACAGAGAGAGAGAGAGAGAGAGAGAGAGACAGAGAGAGAGACAGAGAGAGAGACGCGAAAGCAAAGCAAGAACCTCATGCATCCTTCAGTCCAACTCGAGATCCTCATGCATCCTTCAGTCCAACTCGAGATCCTTCAGTCCAACTCGAGATATGTCTTACAGAGTCTTACTGAGAGATAAAAAGAGCTAACCCGAAAATATCTTAACATTCACAAAAAAAAAAATAAAACTTTTCTTTGCCTTTCTCTTTTCCCTCTATTGACTATCTGGACTTCTTTAGTGTGAGTTTATTCTGATATCGTATGCCTTGATTTCTTTTTCTTTCTCCTATGCCTCTATTCCTCTCTTTCCTCTTTCCTTTATCTCCCCTCCTCTAAAACATATCGAACGGATTCCCACTTGCCGGTGGAGGAGGGGGAGGAAAAGGAGCAGCACCAGGAGGAACGGCAGAAGCCAAAAACGGATTGTGCTGCTGCGGCTGCAATTGTTGTTGCAGGTGTGATCCCGACGCCGGCACCGCCGCTTGCTGTTTCTCCCAAGGCGGCTGCTGCTGCTGCTGCTGCTGCTGCTGCTGCTGCTGCGTGGCGGGAGTGGCAGTTGCGCGAGGAGGAGCGGGGGCAGGAGGAAGAGGAGCATGAATTTTGGAAACGTGGTGGAAATCCGTCTGTCGCTCTGAGCCGTTGGCGAGTGTGATAGTGTAGTAAGGAGGGTAATCATCCATGTGGACTTCTTTGATTACCGTCCGGGTTTTTTTGCCTTGGGAGTCCGTGTAAATCACAGCTTCACCCGTCTGGAAGGTAGGAAGGGAGGGGGCGATGGGGGGCTGGGGATGGGCGGAGGTGTGTGTGGGGGGGAAAGGTAGGGTGGTAGTGCCGCTGGTGGATATGTCCAGGTTCCCAAAGGCATCTTCGATGGAGAGGGTTTGGATGGGGGAACGGGAGGGAGGGGGGGAGGGAGGGGTGAAGCGGACCATGCCGGGAGGGAGTTTAGGGGGGTAAGAGGAGGGGAAGGATCGCGGGGGGGTAGGCTGTTGTTGCTGCTGCTGTGGGAACGGAGGCTGCTGCTGTCCTTTTTGTTGCTGCTGGTGCTGCTGTTGCCGGGGCCAGCCGCCAGCATAGGCTGGTTGTTGTTGTTGCTGCTGCTGTTGGGGAGGAGGAGGCGGGGCCGGCGGGGAGGCAGTGACGGAGGGGTAGCCTTGAAATCCTTCCCCTCCTTGCTGAGGGAGGGTTAAAGGTGCCGGGGGAGGAGTAGGCATGTCACCGTAAACCGGCTGCGGCTGCCTCTGCTGCTGGTACTGCTGCTGCTGCTGCTGCGGAGGCGGAGGAGGTGGGGAAGGGTAAAAGGTGGAAGGTTGCGGCTGGGGAGGAGAGGGAAATTGAGGGGCAGAAAAGAAGTCGGCGCCAAATTGCGATGAAGAGGAGGAGGGGTGCTGTTGGAGGTGGGGAGGGAGGGGAGGCTGCTGCGGCGGGGGTGGTGTATTGTTGAAGCTGATGGCGGATTGTCCCCCCCCTGTACTCCCCGCCCATCCTGAAGAGCTTGCAAAGGGATCAGACGCAAAAGCCCCTGTTGTCTCCTCCTTCTTCTGCTGCGGCTGCTGCTTGCGTTCTGGCGAGCCAGGCGCAAACACCAAATCCAACAAGTCCATCCCCTGCTGCTGCTTCCTTCTACTCCGACCCAGCCCCCCCTCCCTCCCTCCCTCTACTTCTCGATCATCTGGGTGACTGGTCGATGCTCCTCCTGTTCCTTTTCCTCCTCCCGTCGCCCTTGTCGACGACAAGGGCGAGGACGCAGATTGCTGCCTCCGACTCAACGACGTCGGGTGTGGGTCATACATCTCCTCCCTCCCTCCCTCTCTCCCTCCTCCTCCCCCCCCCACCCTCCCCACTCCACCCCCGGTGCTGCCACCTAAGCTCGTCCTCCCCCTTCCGTCCCCGCCCTTTCCTCCTCCGGGATGGTAGGTACTATGAGCATGCCACCTTTTCTCAATGTACTTCTGCCTGATCCAGTCACGGATTCGTTGTTCTTGACCTGCTTCCGGCTCTGCATAATCTCTCGGGTCCCAATGGGCAAGATAGAGAGCGGCGCAAGCTTCGTTTCCTCCGTCTTTTAAGGCCTTGACCTCATCGAGGGTGAAGGTGGAGAGGGAGATACTCTTAACACGGTGGGAGAACTCGCGATGGATGCCCGAGCACGCTGTAGGTGAAGATAGGGAGGGGTGAATGGGGAGATGAACCGCAAGGGCGGATGCAACTGCCTTAAAGGCCATTTCTGTGCGCGCGCACGCAAACAAAATAATAAGAAGGCACGCCTTATCCCAAGTAAGCAAGCGTACATGACGAAGGCACCAGCGGAGCGCAAGTGAATACGCAGCCATCGCGCCCACCCACATCCCAAACTACCGCCCATCCCCGAAATCCTGTACCTGTGCAAATGAAGGTGCTGAACGTGAGGTTTACGTACTGCGGCAGCTTCTCTGTGCAGTCTGCGCAGCGCTTATTGGGAGGGAGTTTGCTCAAGTCCTTAACAGCCTTGATGAGGCGCTCCTCCTTTCGCTTGTCCAACCCCGCCATCCCGCCTGCTGAAGAAGAGCAAGTGGAAATTTTCCTTGTTAATGTCGTGTGTGTGTACACAATGAGGCTTATTGCTGATACTCCTGTACTGGGATCACGTGTCTAAAGGCAAGGGAATTGAGATGTGCCGTTGGGAAGGAAATGACGATGGCGCGTACATACGGAATTGTGTGACCAAAACCACGGTGGCCAGAGCCAGAGAGCATGCCACAAGCACCAAACATGACAGATCAACGCGTGTTGGCTGTGCATAGGTGTAATGCGGAGCATGGTCGGTGATGTTCAGGGTCGGCATGCAAGACTCGCGGGCCTCCGAATTTCGAAGGGGAAGGCAACGTTCGCTAATGCCCCCCTCGCGCCAAATCCCCATTTCTCATGTGGGCCAGTCATTGAAAAGTCCCACAGACTGCATTGCCGTGATGCTTTGTTCTATGCTCCCGCTTTTCTTTCACGCCGAAGACAAGACAGTAGGACAGCAACATTACCATCAAGGGACGGTCTGCTTTCACCGTTGCTAACCTCGTCCAAACCCGGATCCCACCACCCCATCGAACAAACACACAGGGCGTCTCGACCCCCACCATCATCATGCCCGCGAAAGTTGCTGTGGTCAAGGCCACGGAACTGATACCCAAGGCGTTCAATGGCACGGTTGCGGTCCCCGAGGAGAAGTCTGATGATCTGTTGTACGACCTGCATCACTTGGCGGCCGTCGATTCCCATCCAGTAAGCTCTTGTGTGAGGTGTGCGTGTGTGCTTGCGGTCCCTGTTACCAAGATACTGCCCAATTTACCCTCCACCCCCTTGATAGTTTTTTACGCGAGAATTCACGGCATGTTCGCAGGCTTTCAAGAAAAAGGAGGGGGGCTGTACTCGAACAATTTGTCTTGTCCCTGTGACCGTCTTAACCCCGCTGAAAACATCTAACCTCACTCCTCTCGCTCCCTCATTCAATTTCCGTCGCCATCCCAGAGGATGACTTGCTGGAAAACATCCCCACCAGGGAGGCACGTTGTTCCACTTCATAACCTGACCTCTCTTTCACTCCCTGCCTTCCTTCTGCTTAGGTCGACCTCGAAAATTTTCAAGCCAATCCGGAAAAGTACCTGTTGGAAAGTGCCACCTTTGGCCTTCAAGGCATCATCGACCGCCTCTTTGAATTGCCTTATGAGTCTTCCAACACTGGCCCCGTCGTGGCCTTACCTGCAGCCACCACCTATCTTCCCCGCGCTCAACGCCTTCCAGAGGCAAAGAAGGAAACTCGATGGGAGAAATTCGCCAAGGAGAAGGGGATCACGAACAAAAAGCGGGCACGAATGCTGTGGGATGAAGAGGCGCAGGAGTGGCGACCTCGATGGGGATATAATCGAGCAAAGGGTGGAGTGATGGATCAAGCGATTGTAGAAGTCATGCCTGGGGATGATCCGCTTGTGGATCCCTGGACGGAGGCAAGGAATAGCAAGAGGGCACGGGTGGAAAAGAACTTGATGCAGCAGGCTAAGAACAGGGGACTGGTAGGCGTGGGGACGTTGGCGCCGGGGGCGAAGGCAGGAGGGAGAAAGGGGAAGAAGGAAAGGTTGGCAGCGAAGGGACCGGCGTATGGGTTGCCTGTGGATTTGATGCCCACGAAGAAGCACGAGAAGGCACCTGCTGGTACTGCTGCTGCTGCTGCTTCTGCGGAGGGCACAAAGGCAGTTCCAAAGAAGAAGGGAAAGGCCGCGGGTTTGAAAGCGTTGGAGGTGGCGCAACACTCGACGGCATCACTGGGAAAGTTTGACGCGAAGCTGGTGGGGGAGCCAGAGAAGAAGGTGAAGAAGGTCAGAAAGGTTGCGTCTGTTGCGGATAGCAAGGCCTTGCTTCACGAATCGAAAAAGATGAATTCGATTTTGACTTCGGTATTGCGGCCGAAAGGTGGGAGTGGGGGCAGTGGGAAGACAGCCCATGTGAATATTGATGCGTTGGAGCCGGAGAGGGCGGGGTATGCGAGGAAGAAGGGGCGGGGGGCGGTAAAAGGTGGTGGAAAGAAGAAGAAGTAAGGTGCTGGCATGGAATGTGCTGCTGGGAGGGGGCTGATATGGAGAAAGAGGAAAAACGGACAATATCTCAAGGGAACGATGAACAAGAGTGATGCGACGAAGGGGAGAGGGGGAAAGATGAAAAGAGAATTTTGTGTTTTCCGCACACACGTTAGAAAGCCAAATTAAGTAATAGGAGAAATGATATTGTTTGCAAAGTCAAAGAACCAATAGGAAAGTAAGAGGGAGAAGCTCCATTTACGATATTTCTTTTTTATGACTCACTTTACTCACTAACTTTCCCCTTTCAAAGACCTAACTCTTTCCTCCCACGGGGCGGACCATGGCGGCCACTACCCGGTTTTCGACATCGCCGTCGTCGTAATGAATTTCATAAGATCCATCGGAGGCATGCACGGCCGCAATCACACCTGAGTAGAATGTCCCTCGGCCCTGGTATCGGGCCTCGACGCGGTCACCTTTTTGAAATACCAGCGATAAGACGGAGCTGACGGAAGACGAGGACTCGACGGAAGAGGGACGTTGCAATTGCAAAGCTGTACTGGCGCCGCGAGGACGGACCATTTCTTGGGGGACATGTGTTTCCTCATCACCATCGTCGTAGTGAATGTCATAAGTGTGCTCGTTTTGGTGGGTCCGCGCGACGATGCCTGTAAACCAACGATCACGGCCCTTGTATCGAGCTTCGATTTTGGTACCCATATCCAGCAAGGCGGCCGGCGGCGGCAGTTGCGGTGGCGAGGACGAAGAGAAGGAAGAAGATGGGGTGGACGAGGGAGAATTGGGTGAAAGATGGGTGGCGGGACAGTGAAGCCCTGAGATATCTTCTTCGGACAGGATGCTCTCAATAACGCTGTCTTCATACGCGTGACTGCTGGGCATGGGTTGTTGTTGCTGCTGCTTCTGCTCGATAGAGCTAACGGTGCTGCTCGTAGAAAGGGAATCAATAGAGGGTGGGGACGGTCGCCGGAGGGCTTGTGCGACGGGGGAGCGCCGCGAGTAGGAGCTCTTGCTACTTTTGCCACCAGAGGAGAAGGAGGAGTTCCGACAGTGGGCACTCTGGCTTGGAATCTGATTTTCTTGGCTGGAATCTGGCAGAGAAGAGGACTGTACTTCTTTTCGTTCATTCTGTGGTGGCTGAAGCGGTGGCCTTGGACAAGCTGCAGGTATCGTAGCAGGGACTGGGATAGACTCTTCTTGCCCAGGCTTCATCGTCGTCGCGGTGGGACAGGGAGAGGCAGTCACAATATGCAATGGTGGATTCAGTGTGACCCTTTTAGAAGGCGATGATAACGGCAGTGGCATCTGGATCTTTGGGCAAGTAGTCGGAGAGTCATTGCAGGACTCTATTCCGGGTAGTGCTATCGGAAGTTGGGGGGAGACGAGGACTTTAGGTGTCCCTGCCACAAGTGACGGCGTCGTTGCTGTCACAGCGGCAGTCTGCGGTATCGGAGGCGGTTTGACTGATTGGAGGAGCGCGGGCGTGTCAGGGACTACGGGTGCAGCAATGGGACGGGAAGGCGCGAGTGGTGGCGTAAAGTGGAGGGTTTGGACTTTATTGTGTTTGATGCTCTCCTCTTCCTCCTCCTCAGCCCCTGACAAAGATGAGACGGAGCTCTGGGACGGCGAGCATGAGGAGGACAAGTAAGACGAGGAAAAAGAATCGTAGGTAGAAGACGAGCGTGAGGACGACGATACTTGCGGCGGTGTCAGCAGCACCTTCGAAGGTAGTGCTGCGGAAGACTTGCTAGTCTTGATCTTCTTGGTCGTCTTACGGCTATGGAGGCCCTCGTCCTTGACAGTACCGATGCTTGACGCCTTCATTGTTGTCTGCGGCAGCGCATTTGCCCACCCCCCAACTCCACCCAAAGTCAACACCGCCCGCAAAAACTCGTAGAAAGACACATCTCGACATTTCAGACCAATCGAACGGCGCGTAAAATATTCCCGTATACTTTTCTGCGACGCCGTGCACCCCAAGGTCCGGAGACCCACCAATACTTCCGTACCATCCAGTAGCCGGGCTTGTTCGTTAACGCCTAACTCGGCGGCGGCCAAAGAGTCATCAAATGTCTTCTTGACCCGCGACAGCTGCTTCAGGGGATTCTTTGAGTAGGCAAGAGCTCTCTCGTGTTTCTGTATCACCACTTTTGCTGCTGCTGCTGCGGCCTTGATGTCTCGCTCTCGCCGCTGCAATGTCCTTATATCATCATCGTTACTTTCATCCTCCCCCGCCTTCTCCTCGTGTTGGCGAGTGTCCTCGGCCGTTGCCACCACCCTTCTCGGCCGCTCGGGCTTGGGTGTCTGGAGCGAGGAGGGCGCTGCCTGCTTCTGTGGGCCCGAAACGCACCGACCGCCCTTCAGCTTCTGGATTTCGGCCAGAAGCCGCTTCTTGTGAACAGGCTGATATACATGCAATGTGTCTTCAAGAGAGGAAGAGGAGTGGGAAAACGCGTGATACTGGTGCGTGCGGTGGTACGCCTTGGATTGCGACGACGCCCGGTCAGCAGTGGCCTTCTCATGATCATAAATATGAAAGAGGGTGTGGCCATCAACACGAGCACGCTGAAAATCATCAATATACTGCGGAAGTCTCACGACTCGGACAAGCCATTCAAGAACTTGAGCGCAGGACCAGCCGCTGGGACCGCTTGCCGTTGACGCAGGCGGGATGGACATGGACGATTTCCGGAGAGGGGAGCGACCACAGGGTGCGCGACGCGGGGACACGTGTCGGGATGTAGGCAGAGATCGAGATGATGTCATGGCTTGGACAGCGACTCCTCGGTGTGGCTTGGGCGGCGAGGAGGAGGAGGGCGCCGCTGAACGGACTGCGGCAGAGGTGGTGGAGTGGATATCCAGATTCTTGTTGACGAGAAAGATGGGGAGCAACCCAAAAAGACGGAAACATTCCTTGTCGGGGACAGGAAAGGCTGCTGGATTGTGCGAGGCATCAATAGCCAGGACCAACGCTTCGAAGGGTGGGCAGTGGCCCTCCCGCAACGCCTTGCGCAAAATGGCACGTTCCGCCGATCTGGACGAATAATTACTGTTTTCTCCCAAGCTGCAACCGAGGAACATGTCCCCATTATTGCACAGCAGAGCGGCTCCGATGGCATTAGGAAAGCGGGGATTAAGTTGCCGAGCCTTTTTGCAGGCATGAAAGGCGGCCTCGACAAGGTCTTCGAGCGTTACTGACCCCTCCTCATCCTTGTTCTCCTCTCTTTTCGAAACATAACGAGATGGCGAGGAGTGACATGAAAGGCGATGGATTCGACAGTGACATAAATGCTGATATGGCTGCTCTTGCAAGAACCGCTGCATCGTCTGGGAGGTGTCGCGTCGGCCGGAAATTTGCGATGGTTGGAGGCGTGGGGACGGGTTGCCTTGCCTGTCCTCATAAATTTTCACAGCAAGGCGCTGCTTACCATGCCCATGATCGCAGGGATGGCGACGGATGGGAGAGGGGCTACGACTCCTGGTAATGTGCACGACAAGCTCGTTTTGTCGAGGTGTCGGGCGTCGTCGCTGCTTCTGGTCGAAATTGGGTGCCATGGGCCGGCAGCGCAGGCGGGTAGGCGACGACGTCCGGACAGTGTAGACGTGCTGGTAACACACAGGCATCATTTCAATTTATTGCAAGAATGTCTGCCTGTTGACTAGTAAAGCGAGGCATAAATTTTCTAAGGGTTAAAAGTGGGCGAAATGAAACGAAAAAAAGAGGGGATTCACGCCAAAGAAGACGGGCGCAAGGGCAAGTTGCCCTGGGCAACGGCTACTCGTCAGTTGGAACGAGGAAGCTTCTTGTCAGTTCAAAAGCAGCCCTTGTGCCCTCTACCCATCCACAAACACTGAGGCTCAAATTACTTGGCTTCATGAAGAAGTGTAATCCCTCACAGGTCATCTGGCCATTCGTCTCTCACGCTCCCTTCATCTCTCACTGACAGAAGCAAGGACACGACCCGCAGCGAGCATCATCATCATCATGCCTCCCGCCTGTGCACCTAAACGAAGACGCCTTCTTTCTCCATCCGTCGTCCTGGTTCTTCTTACCGCCAGCACCAGCACGCATGCCGTGAATCTCAAGTCGGATGGGAAGGGTGGTTCCTACCACCCCCCGTCCTCCACCCTCAGCCTGGGTGCGGAAGGCGACACCTACACTTTCGACACCAAGGTCCGCACGCTCGAGATCCTCAAGCATTTGCGTCAGGGCGACTTGCCGTTGGAGGTATTGGACGAGTATCTACCGGGGAATGGCACGGTAGACTTTCAACTTGCAATGAAGGCTTGGGACGGGAGTGACTTCACCTGCGCCCCCGTCCCTCAACCCGGACAGCAGGAAAAGAAGCTGGGACAAGCAGGCGCAGAAGGAGAAGAAGACGGGAGCAAAGGAGTAGTCGCCGCACCTCTCTCTTCGCTGGGGGAGCCACCCGAGGCATTGGATCAGAAATTGACGGTACTTGAGAATACGTGCGCGATGTTGCGGACGCCAGGCTATTGGGGTTATGAATGGTGCCATCGTCGGGAAGTGCGCCAATTTCACGAGGTTTCGCCTCCGGAAGGTGTGGAAGCCAACGCTGTGGGTGTCAGAGATCCGATTTGGAGCTTGGGGAAATTTGTTAGGACTGAAACGAGGTATTTTGATGGGAGGAAGGAGAAAGGGGTGGCGTCAGTGGTGGACTACTTTGCTGACGGGCAGATGTGTGACGAGACAGGGATCGGGAGGCAGACAGCGGTGGAGTTCTATTGTTGTAGTGGCGAGAGGTTGCCACCTGATGTGAGAACGAGGATTGGGGGGGTCAATCCGGCGCCGATGGCTGTTGCGCAATTGACTAGCATGAAAGAGATGTCGATTTGTAATTACTCTATGATTGTTTGCTCGCCTCTCCTATGTGACAGTGACACGCTGTACTCCCTCGTGAGCTTGACGGGGGGTGCGGCTAACTCGCAGGCGTTGAGGTTGTTAGAGCCACTTGCGTCGTATTGCCTGAAGAGGCATGAAGGGTTCTGGTCGTATGAATTTTGTTACAAGGGCGCGATTCGACAGTACCATACTGTGGCTATGCGGGATTCTACGGGCCAGGTGATGAGCAAGATAGAGAGTGAATATATAATTGGTGCATTCGAGCCTGTGCCGGAAAATTTCAAGGAGGAGGAGCACGTTGTGAAGATAGAGAGGGATGAGGAGGAGGGGGGGCTGAAGAGGACATTTTTTGAGAGGGAGTACCCGGGGGGTACGGAGTGTGATCTGACGGGGGACAAGCGGGCGACGACAGTGGAATTTGTGTGCGGGGAGGGTCCGCTGGACGTGTTTGAGTCAATAAAGGAGGATCGATCGTGTCATTACAAGGCGGTCATATCTACGCCGAGGTTGTGCCGACATCCATCGTTTCGGAAGGAGCGACCGGCGACGCATGTGGTGCAGTGTAAGCGACGGCCGGTGCAGAAATTGTTGGGCTTACAGGAAAAAGAGGGGGAGGAGGATGAGGGGGATGAGGAGGATTACGTATTGGACGAGGATAACACATATGCGGACGAGGAAGGCGAGTATCCTAACGCAATTTGAGACCAATAAGCACACGAGCAAAAGAAAATGTGTATATGTTGAGTACGCATGTAGTATTTGTGGATATGTGGGCAACGGGGCCACTGCATCAACATTTTTAAATTTATTATGCTAACGTTTGGTACTCCTCTTTTAAGTTTAGCTTTCTGAGCGGGAGGATTGACGGAAGCTATAGCGGCCTTTTCTTCATCTCATGGGTCTCCTCCAGCGTCCACTTGCATTGATTTCTGTGCCTCCTCCCATGACATATATCTAATTACACAAACGCACTAATGTGAGACAGGCGGTAAGGCCTAGCCCCCAGGCAGGCGTCGCCCGGTGCGGCCGAGGCACAACACAAAAAGAAAGAGAAGAGCCCAATTTAAACCCGGTCAAAGCAGTATTGACAAGCCTTTGGCACCTACCCTCCGACCCCCACCACCGCCTCCTTCAGACCATGGACGCATTATCCGATGTGCTGAGGATCGTGCACTGTATGCAGAGCTGCCGTAACATCGAAGAGGTTCAGGAAAAGGGTGAGGCTAGTGTACCCTGTCTAGCGGCTTCGTGAACCCCCCCTCCATTTGCAGGCCCCGAGGCTGTGTGTACAAATCGCGTGCTGTCTTGTATGTATCCCTCCCCTCAAGTACAAGGGACGTACACATATATCCGAAATACTGCTTCCTCATTTCCCTCCCCACATGTGTGCGTAAGTTCCCTGCAACCCCCCGCTTCCCAACCCACCAACCCTTGCTTGTGTCTATTTTTGTAACCAACACACCTCCTCCCATCCTCCTTTTCGAAATTAGGCTGCCTCGAAGTTAGCAACCTCTGCGCCGACCCTACCCTCCGGGGAATCCTCTGCCAAGCGGGGATCTTTGAAGCTTTGCTCGACGCCATCCGCTCCTTCCCCTCCAACTTAAAAATCCTTTACACGGGCTTGCAAGCCATTGGCACCTTCTCCTCCGGCAGCGATGAAGCCCGCCGTAGCCTTTGCATCTCCGGGGCTGGACATGTCTTGATCGAATGCCTCCACCGTTTCGCGCACGACCAGAGCGTGCTCTCCTCCATGTGGGGAAGCGACGTGCTTCCACAATGCGAGATTATTCGGTACCTGTGCATCATGTCCCTCACCCATCTCCTCCACCACAAAGAAAACTTGACTCCCCTGCGCGAGGCCGGGACCTGGGAGATCGTCGTCCAAACTATGGCTGCATTCCCGGAGGAAGACGAGTTGAACCTCGGGGGATGTCGCATCCTGGCGATTCTAGCTGAAGAACTTGGTAAATCCAATGAGGCTGAAATTGATTCAACCGTGCAACGAACCACTGCCTGTCAAGTAGTCATGGCAGTCTCTGGACGAGTGCTTCACAATTTGGTGGCAGCGGCGGAGGGAAATTTGACACTGACGCCTGATTTGTCGGAGATGTTGGTAAGGGGGGCATGGTTGACGTGCTGTACCTTGGCGGCGCTTGCAAGTATTTCGCAGGAGGACGCGGCACAGCTTGAGGCAATGGGGGCCAGTCAGCAGGTGGGGCGGATGATGGACGTGTGCAGGGAAGAAATAGTGCAAGAATGGGGTGCTCGGGCTTTGGCGGAGGTGGCGCTTTCGCTTCGGGGAGTGCTGGGAGGGCTGGTAGGGGCAGGGGATAGGAGTGTGCTAGTCGCGCAGCGGTTGAGGGTGGAGCAGGGGGTAAGTGGTTGCCCGGCAATTTTGAATGCAATGATACACTGTCCTGAGTGCAGTGGGGTGCAATTTGCATGTTGTTACGCCCTGGCGAATTTAGCAGGGGAATGCCTTGAAAACCAATTATTGTTCTGTGCAGGCAACGCCGCGCAGGCCGTCTCTCGTGCCCTTGATAAGTTTCCTTATGACCCGAAAATCCAAGAATGGGGCGCACGGGCTTATGCTGACTTGATGAAGGATTGTAATCAGAACCAAATGGCGGTCATGGACGCGGGGGGTTGTAGTACGTTGGTGCAGACTTTAGCTTCCTTTCCCAATGTGCCCACAGTGCAATTTGCGGCTTGCTATGCGATTGTGAATCTGGCAAGTAGCGACGTGCGTGCACGGATCAAGTTGGGAAATGCGGGGGCGTGCCGTCACATCCTAAAGGGGATGTCGGGGCCCTGTGCGGTAGACCCGAATGTGGTCGAGTGGGCATGTCGTGCCTTGGGAGATCTCGCGAGTGGAAACGAGGAGAATCAGGTTAGGATACGATTGACGGGGGGATGCAAGCAGGTAGTCGCGACCTTGGGTCAGCATTCCCAGAACGCTCGCGTCCAATTTGCCGGGTGCTATGCACTGACGCACTTGGTGGCAGGGAATAAAATGAATCAGCTGCATGTTGCGGAGGCTGGGGGGTGTGAGGCGATTGTGCGAGCGATCCTGGACTTCGACGAGGGGAGTAGTATAAGGACGTGGGGTTTCAGAGCATTGGTGGCGATGGCGGCCACAGTGTCGTGTGCAGACGGCTTGGCGGAGGTCGGGACGTTGTTTGAGATGGTCAAAGTCATGAAAATGAAGGAGAGGGAGGAGGGAAAGGCGGAAGGGGCGGGGGAGAGCGGGGAGAAGTTGAAGGAAGGGAAGATAGAGAGAGCAATGGCGGCCGTACACGGGGCGGGAACGAGGGGGCCACAGTAGCCGGTGGACAATAGGGAGAAGCAGGAGCAGGAGGAGGAAACTGTACATACGCACTGTGCGTGAATGCAAGAAGAAGAATAAAAACAAGAGAGAAAAAGCATTTTTTGATTGCATGTGATTCAGTGGCGTTGTTGCGATGCAGTTGTGCTTCTTCATGCGATTCACCGTTGAGTTTGCACGGAGTGTGTGATCTTATGATTTAGGTCCTGGGCTGCAGCCGTCATAGGCTTGAGCCTAGGCAATAATAGATAGACCAGAGGACCACCGTTAAAGACGATAGCACAATCAAATGAAATACAAAGAGAACTAAATAATCGCAAGGTATTCTTCATAATGGTATATCGTTCTTTCTTTTGCCTTTCCCTTGCCAATTTTCCTGCTTTCTTCCCGCAAAGCACTAAAAAACAATCCCTTTATACACACACGCGAATCTCCTACTTCAACCATTTCTCTTTCTTCCTACCCCATGATTCCCATTTTCAATTCCTGTTTCCTTTTTTCATTATTTTTCAAATTTCTCTCCCTACTGGCAGATACAGTCGTCGCTTTCCCCCCTCTTTTTCTGCAGCTGCTGCTGCTGCTGCTGCTACTACTCCTTCTATTCCAGTAAAAATAATCACAAACCGACCTAAGCTTCTACTGGGTGCTCCTAATGGCTATTATTCTTACCGCTGCTACTGCTGCTGCTGCTGCTGCTGCTGCTGCTAGCGCTGTTCCCCTTCTGGTTATCCACCAGCACTAGCTCCCGCTGTTCATCCGCCGGTCGAAAAGTGTAATAAATGCGGCGTAGTGCCTCCTTGTACTCCACAACCACTGCCTCAATCTCCTCCTCCGTTGGCTCATACTTCTCTCCCTCCATGCCTACCTTCTTCGCCCTTCCATCCTCCGTCCCCGGAATCTTCCCATTCCCACTGTTGTTTTTGCAGCTGCTGCTGCTGCTGCTGCTGCTGCTGCTGCTGCTGCAGTGGCGTCGCCGCACCTGAATCGGCCTCCCCACAACCGAGAACATCTTGACCTTATGAGGGACAAATAATCCCCATCGTCCGATCAAAAAGCAGCCAGGCAACCCACTCTTCCGACACACGGTTGCCAACAATTCATTGAGCGAAGGAGGAAGGATGTAGCTGAACGTCTGCGTGTGGTTAAAGTGATACATCGGGATGATATCCACACGGTTCTTCAACGCTTCGCGTATGAAACCCCGTCGAATCAGGACCTTCTCCGTCTCGTTTGATGGATCCAGCATGAACATTTCTGCGATTCCTCCCGGTAGAATACAACATACGTCTCCCTGCTCCACCACCTTCGTGATCCCTGCCGCCGATATCGGTCGCCCCCCCAGTGTCTCCAGCCATTGCCACAAAAAAGGCTGCAACTGCAACGCCGACGCCGCCATACAATATGAATCGCGGCCTCGGAAGAGACTGGGGCTGAAGGGAGCGGCACAGACGCTTGCAATGGGATAAATGCCGTGCGGGCTCTGCACACCGATGTAGGGAGTGGAGGGCTGGATGGAGGAAGGATCTTCGACTATGACAAAATAGTTGAAGTACCGCACCATGGCCCGCAGGAACCAGGTAGAGAGGCAGGGAGGACTAAGGCGTTCCCGGCGAGGGACGAGGTCGAAGTACAGCAGGACCCAGTAGAAGGAGAATGCGGAGAGGTAGCTAGTGCTGGCCCTCACCCACCCGAAAAATGGCACAAACGATAGGCCAAGCATCATAAATGAAAAGATGGGGGCACACAGCACAACGAAGCAGGGGAGGAGCAGTGCTTCTTCCCACCAAGGCAAGGTTAGGCGAGTGCCGGGGCAGACGTCGCCAAGGGTGAGCGTGAGAGCTTTGGAGGTGGTCTGGGGGGAAGTCGGGGGGCTCTCGTCGGTGCTGCTCCCCATCGATTCGGTCTTGCTGTCGACGTTGCTGTCACTGCTACTGCTGGCGTTGATGCTACTGCTGCTGCTGTCAAGGCGCAGGCCATCGCACAGGATGGTGGCCGTGGTGCCTGCTGCGGTGGGAGGTGCAGCGGCAGTACGTTTAGGAGTCCTGGAGCGACGAGGCCAACGCAAGAAGGAGGACATCGTATATTTAAAGAGAATGTGCGTATAGAGTGCAGCGGCAACACAAAAAGGCGCGACGCGCTTGCTGTGTTAGGTGTAGGGGGAACGGGTGTTCAAATGAGCTGAGGAACGAAGAAAGGAGGCATGACGAGACCAGCCATGCACTCCACATCGCCTGCTCATCGCCGATGGCGAGGCAGGAATAACATGGGACAGTAGACAATTTCCCTGTACTTTCGTACTATTGTGTGGGTGGTTGAGAGAAGAGACCGCAGAAATTGTCCCCTTGAACACAAAGTGACAGGGTGATTGAAGGCGGCTTGACGTCGTTTCGACACCCCTTCCATTGCCTTTCTTCACTCCATTGCCGTTGGCTACGATTTCACGTGGCCCATCTTGCCTCCCACTCCCCCCTTTCATCACTACACATCGAGCCACAAACTCACGCTATTGCCGATTCCACACTTATTACAGGCAAAGCTGGCCCTTTGATGCGGGCCAGACATTTTCCCTGGCGAGGTTGACGGTCATCCCCTGTCTGCCATGGCAACTCCAAAAGATCATGAAGATCGTAGCTGCCTCCTCCCCCTGACCATCTTGCACCAATCCCGCGCATTGGCCACTTGTCTACACGCCAATGACCTGTCTCACCTCTCCCTCAGTAACCGTGCCTGCCGGTCCTTCTGGCCGCAAGTCCAGTCCTTGCACGTCCCGTTCTTCCAGTACTCTCTCCTTTCAAGGCACGCCGTCAACAAGGCAAGGACGGACGGTTTCCGTCGCGCCTGCCAAGAAGGCCAGCTCAAGCACCTAGTAAACCTGTCCCTGAACGGAGCTAACTTGGAGGATAAGGACTTTGAACGTCTCGCCAGTGACATTTTGCCCTACCTGCCTCAGCTTGAGACCCTGGACGTCGGAAACAATCCCTCCCTCCTGTCCCTTGGACTCAACTACCTCGCCTGCAGCCCCAACGCCTTGCCGTCTAATCTCCGCGACCTCAGGCTGGCACATAATCCCAACATATGTCGGGGAGCGTACGGTGGTGCACACCTAGGGCGGCTCTTAATTCAGCTGTGGCCACGCTTGGAGTGCTTGGACTTGACGCAGACCGGAGTGACGGAGGACACCCTCAGGATTGCGGTCGACCTTTTAAAATGTTTAACGGAGCTTAGAGAAGGTGGGGGCGGTAGAGAAAGAAAAGAAAGCTGGAGAGGAAACGAAGACGAAGCAAAAGGGCCGCTGCTTCCCCAGCTTGGAGTTGCCGGTCTACGCGAGCTCCGGCTAGGCCAAAATATATTGCAGGGACGAGGGAGCGCCCAGGTATTGTCAGCGGCTTTAGAATGCCCTGGCAGGCCTGGAACGAAGCAGCCCCTGGAATGTCTGGTCTTAGACGACTGCTATATGGGCGATGAGGGCTTGGCGTTCTTCGCGGAAGCTTCGCTGTGTTCGGGTCAATTTTGCTCGCTTCGTGAATTGCACTTGCAGAACAATCGGTGCGGTGAGGGGGGCGCGCGGGCGCTGGGGAAGGCGTGTGTAGAGGGCTTACCAGCTCTGGAGTTTTTGGGGCTGCAGATGAATATGATGGGGAACATGGGAGCCTTAGCCCTTGTGGAGGGGATGGTGGGCGAGGAGGAGGATGACGGGGGGGAGGGAGGGGAGGGGAGGGATATGGCGAGGTGGGAGAAAATGAAGAAAGCGGTGGTAAAAGAGGAAGGGGATAAAAGAAGTCTGCCAAGATTAAAACGACTGGATTTGTCGCATAATATGATTGATGCATTGGGGGTCGAGAGATTTTCGAAGTTACTGTTGGGATCGGGCCGTTGCCCTTCTCTCGAGGAGCTCGATCTTACGCACAATGCTGTGCGGGAGAAAGAGGCTTGGGAGTTGCAGCGTGCCATCCACTTCTGCAGCAGCAGAAGCAGCACCACTATCTCCGCCTTGACAAAAGCCGGTAGCACGACTACGATTACCACCGTCACGACCTTTTTTTTACAGGGAGAAAATAAAGAGACTGAAGTCAAAGTGCGGTTGAGCCCAGGGTTGTACTGCCAGGTGCTGCTCGAGGGGGAGGAGGAGGAGGAGGAGGTGGGAAGGAGGGGGAGAGGGGACACGGGGAAATCGGATGCATTAGTCTACAGGCTGATGTTGTCCGTCTCCGATCTCGTCGATTTTGCCTTTGATTTGTGTGTGGGAGAAGACGAAGAGTAGGAGGTTGGGGAGGGAGGGAGGAAGGGAGGGAGGGCGATTATCGTAATAGACGCGAATGAGGCGAGTTTAAAAATGAGCACCCGATCATGACACCCTCCATATACATGCTGGCATAAGATAGATATCTAGACACGAAGGGGAGAGTTGAATGAGAAAGAAGGCTCAAAGCCTGGACGAGGGACGGAAAGGGGAGGATCAACAGTCAGTAATATAGAAAGCTTACGAATAATTGCGTGTATTGACAGACACAACGGACGAGCATATATTTAAATAAACCCCAATGAGTGGAGGAGGATATGATTGGAAGAAGAATAAAGAGAACAAAAGAAGAAGAAGAAGAAGAAAATGAAGAAGCCTAAGAGAGCCGAATCTTTATGTCTAAATGCGTGAGATTATCTACTTTGTGAGTCCTTTCTACTTCTTTCTTAAGACATGATTTTCTAGAGATTGCATGCTACCACTACCGCTACCGCAACTTGGAGTTGCGCAAAAGCTGTAATACATCGTTGAGAATTTTTCGTATAAACACACACGGCACACGACCCAACCGTCCCTCCTCCTTCCTCATGAACTATAGGTCATCCCAGCTAGCAGGAGCCTCCACTGCCACCTCCAATCCTCTCTTCTTTTTCAGCTGCGGCTGTTGCTGCTGCAGCTCTTGCATCTTCTGCTGTCGAGCGGCCGCCTTCTTTTTAACTGCTGCAATTGGATTGCCCTTGTTCATGACTTTACCTCTGGTAGTGGTGGTGCTGATGGTGGCCGTGGAATCTTTCTTTAAGCTTCCACCCTTGGCGGTGGTGGTGCGAGCAGCGGACGGCTTCTTGATGCCACGCGCGACCGCCGCAGTCCGACTTCCCCCTCGCTTGCTGGAGCGCTGCGCAGCTTTTTCCACAATCACCTGTGCCTTCTCGGCCTCCTCCCCCTCCTCCTTCTTGTCCTCCTCCTCCACGTCCTCAGATGCATCCTCCTCCTCTTCTTCCTCTTCTACTTCTTCTTCTTCTTCTTCTTCTTCCTCATCCTCCGCTTCCTCCTCCTCTTCGTTCTCATCTTCATTCGTATCCCCGTCATCCTCCTCCTCTTCCTTCTCTGCCGCGTCCGCAGCCAGCTCCACCAACCCCCCTTCTATCCAGCCCTCCTCCCCCGCCTCATCTCCTTCCTCTTCCCCCTCCTTGGGCGGAGGTGCCACGAAATGAGGTAGTTTCCCACGTTGAAAATCATTGATAATCGACACAGCCACATTATTCAAATCAGGTTCTCCCCCCTTCACCAACTTCCCCGTCCTCTTTGCTATCTTTGTCATGAAATCTAGCGCATCCTTCCACTCCTTGATTCCATACGTCCGCACCATATATTCCGGCTTGACCAGCTCCAAGATAGGAGCAATAAACTCCGTCGGGTCCGGCAGACGCTCGGCGCGCACCACGCCCTTGAGCACGATGGCCGTCTCATCATCGCCCGTGTCATACACTATGCCAGGACAGTCGATCAGGTAAATTCGCTTCATTAAGGTGATGTACTGCCAAACTTTGGTCTCCCCCGGGATAGGGGCCACTTTGCATACCTTCTTACTCTTCAATGTGTTGATGATGGACGACTTCCCTACGTTGGGATAGCCCACCACACCCACGGAGATCTGCTTCTTGTCCTGGTGGAGCTTAGCGTATTGTCGAAGGAGGTTGATCAGGCTGCCTTTCCCGAAGGAGTTGGTGATGGAGGCGTGGAAGGCAAGGGTAGGGTAGGAGGCCGACAGGATCTTCACCCATCGACGGACGACCCACGCAGGAACCAGGTCACATTTGTTGACGATGAGAATCAAATGCTTATGACTCGCATTCTTCTTCAAATGCTTCTCCAAGTGGTCACAACGGGTACCAGGGATGTTGCGAGCGTCCAAGACTTGAATGACGACATCTGAGCAATCAATAACCTTGTACAGCTCCCCCCAAATCCTCCGACTTTGGCCTTTGTCGAATAAATCATGCCGCCGCTCCACCCTAAATTCAGCCTCCTCGACCAATGCCCCATCCGTGTGCCCCGGCGCTTGGTATTTGGCCTGGTCGACATTTACGCGCTCAAGCAAAGAAGCGTAATCCCCTCCGACGCCCGACCCGCCTGCCACACCCCCCATGGCCGCCTCCATCACCCCTGCCGAGAGCTTGGGTCGCTTCCGCGTCGACTTGGCCCCGAACGTCGCCTGATATGTCTCGGTCTGCAACAAATTCATGCGTTGCACCTTTTCGGTGTCCACCAACAGGCCCATTGGGATCTTTTTGCGTCGCAAGATTACACTAAAAGGATCCGCGGCCCGCGTCGTCATCTCCTCCCGGAATCTGTCCAAGTCCACCTGCGAAATCACGCGGGTGTTACCAAACCAGCGTCGGTCCGGCTGCGTCCGCCCGGTGGCGCCCGTGATGGCTTGTCCGCCGACCTTATTCCGCATCATAAGCACCCCCCCAACAATTTTGCCTTTCTTGTTGCGGATGGGCTTGCCGCCCCGGTACATCTGGAGGCGGTTGATGGTGGCCCGGTCGCGGAGATTTCCACCCTTGTACTTGACATCCGAGGCCTTTCGGTTAGGGTTGTCGCTGCTCTTGGAGGAGCTGAGCGCGCTCCCTTTTGATTTCCCCATCTTTGCTCGAGCGGGAGGTTGACTGGTGGATGCGGCGGCCTTGTTGTGGGCTTGGATTCTGCCAGAAGCCTGTGCACACTGTGCTGTAGGGTGTAAGGATATAGGAGACGTGAGTGAAGATGCATACGCGTGTGTGATGTTCGTGTGTGGCTTTGAAATACGGACTTGTATCTATCTATTTTGCGTAATCTTGCGTGTGGTGAAGACGAGAGAATCATGACCTTCCCCGGGAGGCTGAGAGTCTCGCTCCTCGCCCTCCCGACTTGATTCGACCTCGTTGGAATGTCCTGGACAACGGCTCAACCACACACCTCACGACAGAGAGCAGGTCTATTTTAAACTCATAGTGATTGGCAAACTGTGACAATCCTTGAACGGGTATGGAGGTTTCGGTCAGTCAAGTTGCTTGATGAAAAAAATGACGGGCAAGCAGCTAAAGCGTTTCTCCTTCTTTGCGACTGCATCCTGCACACAACTCAACAGCACAACCACCTCACATGACATGACAGGGATAACAAACCGTGCCGAACCCATCAGCTGCAGCGGCCAGAGCGACACAAATCATGCCGCCATCGCGTGGCGTCGTCGTCGTCTTGATTCTCTGCTCCCTTTTCTCGACCACCTTCGTGCGTGCCTTCCATCTCCCTTCTTCTTACTCCTCATCTCGCACACACTTGTCACTTAATCCGTTGTCCAGAGCATACAACATTAAGAACCACCGATGGAGGGTGAGCCGAAGCCGGCAATTGCATGCATCCCCGCCCGCGGGAGACGACAGCCCATCCTCGAAGCAAGAGGACGATGTTGACTTCTTTTTCGCTGACGGCTTCTCCTCCCTCCTGGACGATTCCACGAAAAGTACCAGCAAGCACCCAAAATCTCCTTTTGAAGGGGGGCAGACCATATTACTAGGTAGCGAGGACGAGCGCTCCCCCGTGGACGAGCTGCCGCGCCGGGGAACGACTCCACCACCTCCTCCCATTTCCAGGAGAGCGATGCCTTTCTCCTCCCCTCCTTCAACTGGCAGAAGCAGTGGCAGTAGCGATGGTGGTGCGGCACGTAAGAAGCGGCCCAAACGATTTTCACCGCCATGGCAACAAGAGGCAGGTGAGGGTGGTCGTGGCTCAACCTTTCGCGGGGGTCCTGTGCAAGACAAAAATGGCTTCATTCCATCCACTCCTCCTCCAGCTGGTGGTACTGGTGGCGGGCAGCAGCAGCAGCAGGCCGGAAACGGTACGCCACCACCAACGCGCGTATATCGCCCTCCTGGAAGTTTCGATCTGGAGCCTGCTCGTGGCAACCGGGGTGGAGGTGGAGGAGGCACTGCGCGTCAACGGGAGGACCAACAAGTCTTTCGTTTGCTTCGACTATTTGGGAATCCTAACGGAATGCTATTTGGTGCTGTTGCGCTCGCTCTAGGTACGGTTGCCTTCGGGTGGGCATGGAAGAGTGGCTCGCTGGAGAACTCGTCTCCGAGGATGCAGGACCCTGAGGCGACTGCTTACATGGCCAGGAATGAGGGTTTCCCGCGGGACGTCGACGTAACGGTTACTGTGGATGATAAAGTCGTGACTTCGTCACAGGAGGGGGGAGAGGTCGACATTCTTTGAAGAGGAGGTGGAGGAGGAGGAGGAGGAGGAGGAGGAGGAGGAGGAGGAGGACCTCTTCGTTCCCCCGAAGGGCGTTCGGCTGTTTTTACTATAATTCCTTTCTCATTTGTTCGTACTTTTGCTTTTGAATTAATGACGTATTAATTCTCAAGCCTCTATACATAAAAAAGTGTTGATAAAGCGTGTGTGTTGTGGGAGGCAAAAGAAGAAGGAGAGGGACTTCTTTGTTGCCAATTTGTTTTTACCAGAAGTTCGTTCCCTTTTTATGGTAGGTAGTCGGCTAGAGTGATCAAAGGGAAGAGTGAAATGGAAAATATACCCAACAAGACAAGTGAGTGAGGGAGTGAGCGAATGAGCGAGAAACAATGATATAGCCCCTTATAAAAGTAAAAGCCGTACCAGAAGAGCGGGCGTGTGCTTTGAGTGTTATGCGCTACCCCCTTCCCTCCCCTTTTCTCTCTCTCTCTCCATGGAGAGGGTGTTATTTCGTCATCCCCGACTTCGAATGTTTTGTCCCTGTAACTGCCCCTGTCTACTTCCAAAGAAAAAATAAACAAAAGCTGCTTCTCGAAATACTTGTACGGATCCCTCAACACATCTCGCTTGCCACAACATCGTGATGAATTGTCTTCAAGTGGTGTAAGGAGATTCATGCTCCTTGGAGCCGGACTTTATTGTTATTGAGGTGTAGATCTTGCCTCATTTGTCTTTCTCGGTCCTTTTTTTCTTTCGGCGACGTGTTTTCACATTCCCCTCCCAATTTCTTCAATCATCTTCCTCGAATTCTTCGATTCCAATAAATTGCTCTTGACGTATCCGTGCGTACTCTCGGAAAGTGTCCGTCTTGCGCAAACGGATCGTCATGCGGGCCTTACGGGCCATGTGGTGGTGGTGATGCTCCTGCTGCTGCCCAGGACCAAGGTGGTAATAAGGGACGTCGACAAAGGCCGTCTCGATGCTTTCAATCTCGGCCATAGTAGCGCTAGTCAGAAGGAAGGTTGTGTCAATGGCAATAGCAATAGCAGATTCCAAAGCTGAGAGCTGCACAACGTCCACCCCTTCCAACATAGCCTTTCGTGCAATATTAAAGAAAGCGCGGCTCGGTTTGTTGACAGAAACCGCAATATTTCGCAAGGCTGGAGAAGATGTGGACAAGACATTGGGCACTGTGGAGGTGGCAGCGGCGGCGGCTGCGGAAGTTGTGGCAAAAGCGGGAGGAGGGCGGGACATGCCTGTAGTATAAAAATGTCTGTCAAGCTTAAAATATCGAGATTTGGAGGCGAAGCATGATCATGATCACGTCGCCCTAGGCCTTTTCCGAGACGTCGTGTGAGAGTTAGTGGGAAGATTACTTTTTTTTTCAAATCTTTAACGCCTCACATAATCGTTACTTTTCCGTGGTGGCGTCGTCATTCCCTTGCCTTCCAAACCGCACAGCCAAGGATGTACGGGAAATGTCTCTTCTTACGCATTTCTGGCACATTATTCGTTGGTAACAGGACAATCCCTTCCTAAATATGCCTTCCAAGAAGGCGAAAAAGAAGCTGGGGTCGACCGCCGCGTCGTCACCCAAGAGGGGCAAGGCATCGTTCCGGCAGGCCGCCATCGATCCAAGAGAGATAGCGCAGATCGAGGTACGCAGCGTATACATTGATACATTTTCTACATGTCCCACTCAATGTATTTACCCATGCAGTGCATACGTCTTTCACACATTATCCATCCTCCCCCTCTCCTAGGCTCTGAAGGCAAAAGCAATCCAGCTCCGCCATGAGCGGGACGCTTTAATACAAGACACTCAGGTGATCCGGCAAGCCACTCTTAAATATCACGCCGCCTCGATCACGGACAAGGAGAATTTGCGCACCACTAAGGCCGAAGTCCAGGCCCTTGGGGTGCAATGCCACGACTTGCAACATGCCCACCACCAGCGTGTCACCGATTGCAAGAAAGAGCTGCGCGTTCAAATTCTCGGACAACAACAAGAAGTAGCTGAGCACAAAATTCAGGCATATGCAGCATGCCAGGGGCAGTGGCAGGCGCAGCAGAGGACCGTGGACGGCTTACGGCAAGAGTACCGCTTCCGTCAGATTCAAGTCAAGGCACACGAAGCTGCGCAGGCCTCTTTGCTTGTCAGCGCCAAGAAGGAGCACGCGTACCAGGCCACAGCGCTTATCCATGAATATGAGGTCAAGACAGAGCGCATTTTTCAAGACCACCACCGTCAGGTCCAGGCGCTGAACGCCGCTGCGGACGTGAAGCGGGAGGCCGAAATGGAGATGCTGGCCCGCGACAAGGCGGCCGCACTGACCGCTGTCAAGGCGCGGCAACACGAGGAATTGCACGATCTTAAGGAGTACTATAACAAGGCCCTCCACCGTCAGTGCCAGCTTCTAGATGCTGGCGAGGCCAAGCTGAATGAGCTGCGACGCAAGGCGAGGGAGGACTACAAATACCTTGCGCAGTTAGTGAAAAAACACGATCAGACCCTTGCCCAGCCCTTGGCAAAAGCCAAGAATACACTTGCTGGTTTAGAGAGTGCCCATGCTTCCTACCAGGAGGAAAAGCGGTTGCTCCAGAGCCTTCGGGAGCAGGTGCAAATGAAGGAGCGGAGGCTGCTAGCCCTGGAGAGGGAGAACGAGGAGCTCGACCTTCGCTTCTCAATCCTTTGTGAGGAGGCAGCGAGGCGGCGTCGTACTCGACAAGCGACTATTCTTCAACGCCAGCAGCGGGCGGATTTGTTGGTTTTGTTGCGGGAGCAGATTGCGCCGGCGGGAGTCGTGTGGGGGGCGTGAGGGGGAAGGAAGGCTGGCGAAATTGGGGGAAGGAGAACAGCGCAAAACATAACCAGAAAAGCACAAAAGGGAAGAGAAATGTCAAGAACTTATTAATTATTGTAATTGTTTGCTGTGATTTGTTCCCTTGGTTTTCTTGCGTCGCGTAGAGAATGAAAGCTTTTGTCCTCTTTTTTATGGGCCGGGTGTATTTCCCGCCGCGATTTGGCGCCTGTTTTTTTCTACTGCCCTACGCCCCGAACGCAGACACAAAGCTCATCCTTCTCACTCAGCACACAAAATACACACGCAACATATGCACATCAGCAACTCAGGATTTTTTCCTTGCTGTCACGTCGCCCTGTCAGTGTTCATTCTCACCGCAACACTTACCACGCCTCGTTCATTCGTTGCGCCTGGCACCCGCTTGGCAATCCCGACCAAATCGCTCGCCTGCGTTCACACGCGCGCGGCGTAAATAAATATGCCTCCCGCGTCCTCTGCTGTCTTCCGCGGGAGTAGCAGTGGAGGGACCACGGCGGTGGACATCAGTGGGATGGAGGAAGGAGAAGGCGCGCCTATGCATCGACGCCTTCATACGTTGCAAAGCAAACTGTTGGTGTTGGGGTACAATGAGCATGTAGGCAGCGAGTCGGTGGAGTTGGTCGAGCGGTTGTTTGAGGATCTGGTGATGACGTCGGAAAGCTATGAGCGCATGCAATCAAGAGAAGATCGGGTGTCGCATGACTTAGCCTTGGCACAGGTAGGGAGCGGAAGGGAGGAAGGGAGGGAGGAAGGGAGGGAGGGAAGGCGCTCAAGAAAGTTGCTACGCCACTATTAGACGAGTTCTGCTAAAAGCAGGAGGAAACGAAAAGCGTGTCAATGCTACAGGAGTGCGCAGGGCACATCTCATATACCCGTCCTCACCACTTAATCCCCAGGCCCAACATCTACCCCTCCGCAAAACCGTTTCCCGCCTCACCCGCGAGAATAACCTCCTCCATACTCAACTCCTCCGCGCCGCTGACATCGAAGACGGGAGGGCGGTCGCGTGGAAGAAAGACATGGGAGCGATGCGCGCCGATCTGTTGGCGACCCAGCAGCAGCTGCAGGAGAAGGAGAGGAGATGGAGGGAGGAGAGACGAAGGGTGAAGGCGCTGGAGAGGGAGTTGAGGAGACTGGTAGCTACGGGGGAAGCGAAAGGGGTGGAATTTGATACACCTATTCTGTTGGATGACGAAGAAGTGGAGGAAGAAAGGAAAGGAGGAGAGGAGGAGGAGGAGGAGGAGGAGGAGGAGAATAGGGTGGAACTCATTCATGCGCTGGAACGACGGGTGGTGGAGGTGGAGAATGAGAACGAGATATTGAGGGAGGAAGGGGGCCGAATCCGGCGGGCTTTACAAGAACGCGACGACGAAATCACCCGTCTGGGGAATATGATCGAAGAGGAGAGGGAGGGAGGTAGGGAGGGAGGGAGGGGAGGAGCGGCACGGCAGGCGAACGCGCGGATTCTGGAACAGCTGGACAGTCAGGTCGATTTTTTGAATTCTCAGTTGGCTGCCAAGGAAGCACAGCTCCAGGCGTTGGGGCTAGGGGGCGAGGGAGGGGGGCAGGAAGATGTGATAAGGGGAGGGCAGGAGGTCAGGAGGGTACTACGGGCACAGGTGCAGCAGCTGCAGAAGGAAAAGAGTGGGTGTCTACAGCAGATGGGCTTCATGCAGGATCGATTGAAGGTCACCGAGGAGGAGCTGGAGGAAATGAGGCACCGGTATGCAGTCGCGGTGGGTGGGGAGAAGGGGGAGGCGGAGAAGGAGCGTCTGAGGAAGGAGTGCGGGAAGTGGAAGGGAAAGGTAGAGAAGCTGCAGGAGGAGCTGGGGCGGAAGACGGGGAGGGTGGGGGTATTGGAGGAGGATTTACACGTGGTGTTAAGGGAGAAGGAGGAGTTGAAGACGAGGATGGAGGGCTTGGCGCCCAAGCTGAGTGCGGCAAGAGCTGAAGTGGGGAGGCTCAAGCAACAGCTCATGTACCTAGGAGGAGAGGGAGCAGGAGAGAAAGGGCAGCAGCAGCAGCAGCAGCAGCAGCAGCCGGGGGCCGAGGATGACATTCGTCGGTTGAAATCGCATGTGATTTCGTTGGAACACGCCCTGAAGGATGCCCGAGGAGGAGGGAGGGAAGGAGGGAGGGAGGGAGGGAAGGAGGAAGGGGGGGAGGAGGGGTCGACTTCGACGCTGGAGGAGGACCGACGGCGGTTGCTGTCTTTGGTGGCTTCGGCGAATGCACGAGTCAATGCCTTGGAAGCCGAGAGAGGGCAGGAAAGCGGACAGGGAAGGAGGGAGGGCGAGGAGGAAGGATGGGAAGACCGAGCAGAGGCATTGGACCGCGCGCGACGGGAGGTATTGCTACTGCAGACGGCACAGACGGCGCAGCGACAAGAGTTGGAGGCGGCATTAAGGGAGGCAGTCAGGGAGAAGGATTCACATGAAGAGCTGCAGGCGAGATTTGATGTAATGCGCACCCAGCTAGTGCAGAAAGAGGAGCAGGTGCAGCAGTTGAAGGCGCTTTTCACTCAATTGCATTTGGGGAGAGACCAGATTAATGTGAGGCTGCAACAGTCCTATGTTGAGGTGAGCGAGGCGGAGGAGCGGGAGAGGGGAGCAGTGGAGAGGACGAGAAGAATGGAAAAAAGGGTTGAGGAGAAGGAGGAGGAGGTGGAGAGACTCCAGCGTGTGGTGAGGGAGCTGGACGAGGAGAGAGATGCGTTGCAGGCGGCGCTGGACCAGAAGGAGGAGGAAGGGGTCGTGTTCAAGAGGGAGCAGGCACAGTATGAGAGGACTGTCAGGAGACTGCAAGCCGACCTGGAGGAGGAGAGTAGGTTGAAGGAGGGGGCGAGGGAGGAGCTGGCAGTGAGGGAGAGGGAGGGGAGGGCCATGCAACGCCGGATGGAGGGGGTGGTGTTTGAGGCGGGGGAGGCGAAAAATATGGTGCACAGCCGCTTGTTGGAAGTGAGGGCCTTGAGGGACGATCTGTTGATCATGACGAGGGAGGCGCAGGCCACTCAGGGGGAGCTGGGTAGGGTGGGGAGGGAGAGGGAGGAATACAGGAGGGAGATGGAGGAGGCCAGGGAGCGCGCGGAGGAGGTTGAGGGGCTATTGAGGGGGTTAGAGGCGGAGAGGAATGACTTGCGGGCGAGTTACAGGGTAGTACAGGAGGAGGTGGAGCGTCTGACGCACACACTCAATGAGATGGGGAGGGCGCAGAGGGAGCAACAGATGGCGCTGGGGCAGACTCGGGCGGCCTTGTTGGCGACGGAGCGGAAGTTACAGCAGCAGAAGCAGCAGCAGAAGCAGCAGCAGAAGCAGCAGCAACAACACCAACAACAACAGGAGAGGACGTCGACTGTAGCAACAGCAGCAGCAAATGTGATGACAGCAGGAACAGATGGAGGGGGAGGGATTGAGGAAAGGGAGGGAGGTCGACGCTTCATGGATTATCGAGCGGCGTCCAGCACGAGGGATGGAGGGAGGGAGAGAGGGAAGCCGGATGCGATCGCACGGGCAGTGACAGCGGAGACAGAGAGGGATGGGTTGAGCCGGTTGTTGAAAGAAGAGAGGGTGCATGTGACGGAATTGGAAAAGATCATCCAGGAGGCGCGGACACGGGAGGTGATGCAAGCGAGAGAGATGACGAGGTTGATGCAGTCGAATATAGAGATGAGGGAGGCACTGAGGCGTCAAGGAAGGGGGGAAGGGAGGGAAGGAGGGAGGAGTGTGGCGGGGGGGGGGGGGGGGGGGGGGGGGAGGGGGGGGGCAAGCAGCTTCGTTTTGTTTCGGCATTCGGCGGG
>Ga0160419_100315_pt1 | contig 33034 bp, 33 predicted proteins | sample CelAP2metagpilot_2_FD_108196 | JGI IMG/M metagenome (GOLD analysis project Ga0160419, IMG submission 108196) | Phycosphere-associated microbial communities from Cellana algal ponds in Kailua-Kona, Hawaii, USA - Cellana AP2-4-25 metagenome pilot ... | reverse complement strand
TCAACTTGTTTTCCTCCGGCGCGACCCCTTGGGGGGAGAAGCGCGCGAAGCAACCGGGGGGGGGGAAAAAGGAGGTCTGAAAGGTAACCGCCACAAGGATCACGAACCACACCAGCGAAGGCTCATCAATGACGCCGAAACCGGGGATGTCCATGCCAAGGCCGTTCACGATGGGCCGCATCAGGGGCAGCACGATCAGCGTGATTTCGATCCAATCGAGCACGAAGCCCAGCAGGAAGACGATGAACAGGATGAACAGAACCGTACCCGTCGGGCCAAACCCGGTGGAGGCGATCATGTGTTCAATCAGCTCGTCCCCGCCCAGTTCCCGCAGCACATAGGAGAACACGGTCGCACCCAGGAAGATCGCAAAGATGTAGGCCGTGGTGTTGAAGGTAGAGATCAGCACGTTCACCAGTTTCTTCAGCGTCAGCTTGCGATAGCCAAGCGCCAGCAATGTGGCACCCAATGCGCCGACGCCGGAGGCCTCGGTCGGCGTGGTGATGCCTGCAAAGATGGAACCCAGCACGGCAAGGATCAGACCAAGGGTCGGGATGACAGCGATCAGCACGGCTTTGACAGCTTCCCAGTCGGGGGCTTTGGCACCTTCGGGCACAGGGGCCACATCAGGCTTAATCAGCGCGATGATGAAGATGTAGAGCAGATAGAGACCACCGATGATGATACCGGGGAAGACCGCGGCCATGAACAGATCGCCGACGGACAGGGCCATCTGGTCGGCCATGATCACCAGCATGATGGAAGGAGGGATCAGGATGCCCAGCGTGCCCGAGGCAGAGACAACACCGGCAGCCAATGTGGGGGAGTATTTCTGCTCCATCATGGAGGGGAGGGAGAGGACCCCAAGCAGAACCACAGAGGCGCCGATGATCCCGGTTGATGCGGCAAGGATGATGCCGATCATGGTGACGGTGATGGCAAGGCCGCCGCGTGTCTTGCCGAAAAGGCGCTGCATCGCGGTCATGAGCTTTTCCGCCACCCCGGATTCGTCCAGCATCAGACCCATGAAGATGAACATCGGCAGGGCAACGAGGACAGCGTTGGACATGGTCGCATAGACCCGGTTCACAACCGCACCCAGTGTCAGATAGTCCAGCCCGGTGAAGGTGGATTCCAATCCGGTCCACAGCATCAGGTCGTTGTCGAAGAGGTAAGCCAGACCACAGTAGGACACACCCACACCCGCCAGCGTCCACGCCACCGGATAGCCGGTGAACAGCAGGGCGATGAAGGTCATGAACATCGCGATGACCAGCTTTTCCTCGGTGGTTTCCACCAGGAAGGTCAGCGCGATTGCAACGACAACGAAGCAAAGCAGGGCAACAACGATCAGGCGCAGGCCCTTGCCCACACGTTCCTGTTCGTAATTGGCAAACAGGGCATGGACGTCGTGGATCAACCGGGCAAGCGCGCCCATGGCCAGCAGGATAAAGGACAGCGGGATGACGGATTTCAGGATGTAGCGCATCGGCAGACCCGTGGGGCTGTCGGAGCGTTCGTTTACCCGCAGGCTTTCGTAGAAGTAGTCATACCCCTGATCGATCATCAGATAAATGAAGGGAACCAGCAGCGTCAGAATGCCAAGCACCTCGATGATGCGTTGGGCGCGGCGGCTGAGCTGCATGTGCAGCAGGTCAACGCGGACGTGGCTGTCTGTCACCAGCGCGTATGAAATACCGACCATGGTGACGAGGCCGTAAAAGTGCCACTGGATTTCATCCAGTTTGGGGAAGTTCTGATTGGCCAGATAACGGAACAGCACCTGCGAAACGATGGCGCCGATCAGCAGGATGTTGGCCCACATGACGACATGACCAATAGCCTTGACTGTCTTGTCCAACCCAACCGCGATGGCCTGGGTGTCTGTCTCCGGATGCTCCAGCACGTCTTCGTAGGTCTGGATCGGATCGTCTATGCGGTTATCTTGGTCGACCATGGTCCCCTCCCGGTGCCTGCCGCGGGTGTCGGGCAGACCTAAGGTAATCAGAAATTTCGGTGAAAGCGTGGGATCGGGTGGCAGCGCGTAGCCACCACCCGAGGTGTGTCGGTCTTACTTGCGTGGCAGGAACGCGTTGCTCTTCCACAGGGTATAGCCATCGCGGAAGGTGTTCATGTCTTCCAGAACCTTCGCAAAGAAGGGATCAGCCGCAGCCTCTTCAGCGGCAACTTCTTCCCATGTCTCTTTGAACACGGCCAGCATCTCTGGCGACCACTGCTTCATGATCACACCGTTGTTTTCCACGTTGTCGAGCAGGGCTGCGTGCTGGATTGCTTCGCCTTCGGCAAAGCTGTCGGTCATGGAGCTGCGGCAGGCGTTTTCGATGATTGCCTTGTGCTGCTCTGAGGCCTCATTCCAGACGTCGCCGTTGATCAGCAGTTCAAACACGGTCGCTTGCTGGTGCCAGCCGGGGAAGTAGTTGTATTTCACCAGCTTGTGGAAGCCCAGACGGGCGTCGATGGCAGGCATGGAGAATTCGGTCGCGTCAATCGCGCCTTTTTCCAGTGCGGGGAAGATTTCACCGCCGGGCAGCAGGGATGTCGCGACACCCAGTTTCTGCATCACTTTACCACCCAGACCGAAGAAGCGCATTTTCAGGCCTTTGAGGTCTTCGGGAGAGTTGATTTCCTTGGAGAACCAACCGGATGTTTCTGGCGCGATGATCGCGCAAGGCAGGACTTTGACGTTGAAGCCGGCCTGGTCGTACATCTCCTGATAGAGCGACATGCCGTTGCCGTAGTAGAGCCACGCCATGTATTCGCCCGCTTCAGGGCCGAATGGCACAGCAGAAAACAAAGGTGCCGCAGGGATCTTACCGGCCCAATAGCCCGCGGTGGTGTAACCGGAATTGATCTTGCCAGAGGAAACCGCGTCGAGGATTTCAAAAGGCGGCACCAGCTTGCCGGGTTCATAGACTTTCATCTTGATCGTGTTGCCGGACATCAGGTTCAACTGCTCTGCCACGCGGGGGATGGGTGTGCCCAGACCGGGGAGCGCTGTGGAGAACGCGATGGGCGTCTTCAGCAGGATCTTGTCAGCGGCCAGCGTGGCCGTTGCAGACATCATGGTGGCCGCGACGGCCAGGCTTGTTACGATCTTCTTCATTTGGGGTCTCCTCCTTGTGGCAGATACTGCCGTTCTTTGGTTCTGGGGATGTGGAGCGCTTGAGCCCAAACATCGACATCTCCGGTTTCGATGAGGTGGTTCATATTATTTACCACTCCGTCAAGTCAACGAAAATTGTGACCACTTGTCTTGATTTGCTGGAGGAAATGCCTAATTTGAGGGCGCATTTGCATGTATTCTGATCTCTTTCGCGATCTGCAAATTATAATAAATTATATTTAAAACAGTTTATTAGTGAGATCTATCACGCTGAAGTGGTCGTGATCTTGGGAAAATTGAGATTTTCTGATGATTGGATCATTTTGTTTACCACTTGATCCGGCTATGACTGCTTATCAGCTAGACTTTTGAAGGTATGATTCTTATAATGGTAAACGTTACAGGCCACCGATCAGAGGGCGTTGGTAGAATGATGAACTCAGTTTTTGAACAAATCGGGCATACATCGGTCGTCGACACGATCGTTGCGCAGATTGAAACCTTGATCCTGAATGGGATCCTCAGGGATGGTGGTCGCCTGCCGTCAGAACGTGACCTGGCTGAGCAGATGGGCGTCTCCCGGCCCAAGGTGCGCGAAGCACTCAAACAGCTTGAGGAAAATGACCTCATTCAGGTGCGACATGGCGAAGGGGCCTTTATCGCGCCGCTTGTCGGATCGGCCATGTCACCGGCGTTGATCGCGCTCTACTCCCGCCATCAGGATGCTTTTGCCTCTTATCTTGAGTTCCGCGCGGCGCAGGAAGGGTTTGCCGCCAGCCTTGCGGCGACCCGTGCGACCGCTGCTGACAAGGAGATCCTCGCGCGGATCATGGACAAACTGGATGCGGCCCATGATGAACAGGACCCTCATGCCTCGCAGGAGGCGGATATCCTGTTCCATTCCGCGATCATCGATGCCAGCCATAATTCCCTGCTGGTGCATACAATGTCGTCAATCTATGCGCTGACGCAGCAGAACCTCTTTTACAACCGGTCCTTCCTGCGGTCGATCGACGGGACTGGGGATCAGCTTCAGGCGCAGCATCGTGAGATTTTTGAGGCCATAAATGCAGGTGATCCCGAACGCGCGGAAACAGCAGCGCGCGATCATATCAATTTTGTGCAGCGATCATACGCGGAAGAACAATCACGCGCCCAACGGGATCAGGTTTCAAGCCGTCGGCTCGCCTTGATGTGAGCCGATACGGAAATCAATGAGGGTGGAAGGCGCGTCAGATCTGGACTGCGTCGATCAAGGTCAGTTGGCGCGTCACAGGCAAAAGACGCGGCACCAGCAGATACGGCGCACGCATGCCTGCGTGCCGTGGGATAACCGCATAACACAGGTACCCGCAGCCGGTTTCATCCATCATTGTCATCCGTAGGACATCGGCAAAATCTGCGAGGGTCCGAATGGTGGCGCAATCCACGTTCAGGGTATTGGCCGGGACTGGAGCAAAGCTGTGGTCATTGGCCGCCAGTTTGCCGTCGCTGTCCTTCAGCGCAAAGGTGTCTCCCAGCATGAAGTCTTCGCAAGTTGTGAGCGTCTCTGCGTGCATGACGCCTTGCGTGACAACGACGGAGGTCAGAGGCATGCTGCAAAACGCCTGATCGAAGGATGACAACAGGCAAGTATCAATTCGACCGGGAACCGGGCCCCTGCGGGGGACCGCAGCGTGCCGTTCAGGAAGTGGGACTACATTGCTGTAATGACGCATCAAACCGTACCAAAGAAGGCGACAGGATTCTGTTGCCGGTTCCTTGGTTTATCGCGGTCAAAAGAGGCGTGAGTGAGGCCTTTTTCGTATTTTAGAAACAATGACTGCCACAAATAGGTGATTTGTTTCCGAGGTTTGCCACAATTTGAGTAGATTAACGCTTAGGTAGAATTTTGCCTCTGGTTGTGGGCTGTTTAACCTGCTCGCCCGGCTTTGCCGTGCCTCATGACACACGTCCTGCCCGGTCAGTTTTTGGACCCCATGGTCCACTGATTCCATTTGCCTGTTCGGGTTAGCTGTCCGCTGCGCCTTCTCTTTCGTACCGACGGGACAGCGCCCTTTTGCGGTGCGCTGTCTGGCAGCGCATCGCTTGCCGTTCGATGTCATTTCTGCCCTTATCCGGGTCTGTATCAAAAGGGGTAGACCCCAAAATGACCGGCACGCGGTCTGTTTGCCAGCCCCGGCACAGTTTTGCCTATGTGTTGAGCGCCCTGATATGGGGTCACCATGGTGATCCGGCGTTCCCTGCTGTGGTGGCTCCACGTGGCACCTGCGCCTGTCGCGCAGAGGTTATCATATCAACCGCCGCGCACAGATCACCGCGCAGATCAGCGATGCGGGTGGCGCTGGTATCCTTGTCGGGGGCGCGCAGGATGGCAGCGGGGTGCAACGTGATGAGGACGGGCAGGCCGGACAGACCCTTTTCCACAGAACCGCGCCGTTTGATCAGGTCACGGCCGTTGCCTGTCAAGGCGCGCGCGGCGGTGGCGCCAAGGGCAACGATCAGCAGCGGCTGCACGTGGTCTACTTCCCTGTCCAGCCACCAGCGGCAATGGTCGATTTCTGACGCGGTGGGGTTTTGGTGAATGCGCCGTTTGCCGCGTGGTTGAAATTTGAAGTGTTTGACGGCGTTGGTCACATAGACGGCTGTCCGGTCCATCCCCGCGTCGGCGGCCAATTGGTCAAACAACTGACCTGCGGGGCCGACAAAGGGGCGACCTTGCAGATCCTCCTGGTCTCCGGGCTGTTCGCCCACAATCATCAGTTCCGCATCTTGTGGCCCTTCGCCCGGCACACCCTGCGTTGCCATCTGGCCCAACGGGCAACGGGTACAGGCGTTCAATCTGGCAAGCGGGCCGTCTCGATCCACCGACCGCTCTGGCAGGCGCGATAGAATGCGATCCGCGCGGGCGGGTGCAAAACTCGGCGCGGCTTCCTGCATCTGGCGGGCGCGGGCTTCGGCATTGGCGATCAGATCCGGGATCAAAGCGGCTTCGGGCAGGTTCTTCCAGTACTTCTTGGGCATCTCCGACTGCATTGCTTTCACCTTCAGCCGCGCAGGATTGAAGATGTTGGCGTAGTAGGTGCGCCACAGCTCCTCCGTCTCATCGCTCAGTTCCAGACGTTCAGATGCCACCGCTTCATGCCGCAGCACCCCGCCTTCAAATCGCATGGTGACCTCGGGCGTGACAATCACCCAATCCATGTCCCCGAACCGCCGGGTGAAAAACGGCGCGATCAGTTCTTCAATGCGGTGATCCGGCTCAAACCACGACAGGAACTGCCGCCGGTTCGCGCCCTCTGGGCTGACTTCCCGAAAACGGACAAAGGCTTTCATCTTGTGCATGTCGCGGCGGATGTGTTTGGCCGTCTCCTCCGCCCGCTGGACCAGCGGATCGGCGCGGTTGCTCAGCGCGCGGGGGGCGTCGCGCAGATGCAGCAGCAGGGAATAGAGCAGATGGGGCGCTTGCGGGTCGCGGGCGGCGATCACCTGTTTTGCCAATGCGGGAAAAGCGCGCGGCACATTCAGCGGGGCATCCATGGGCGGAAGTGGCATCGCCTGCGCGTCAAACAGCCCTTCGGCTTCGCCTTCCATCCGCCAATCTACCGCATCGGGGGGGACATCCGCACCCGCCAGGGCCCGCGCCGCATCACGCCACGTGGCAAAGGTGCCCAGCCGGGGCAGGGTGACGCTGTATCTCAAAACAGGCTCAGCTGTTCCGGGGGCGGGGCAAACCGCGCGCGCAGGTTCGCCGCATCCGTCAGCCCGCCGGGCTGCCAGTCGCGCGCAACGATGAACGGTTTGGCTTTCTTCACCAACGCCCCGATCCGGCGCAGATCGTCGTATCCCAAAGCCCCATTGCGCCGTGCACTGAGGATCCGGCCCACGGATTTCGTGCCAAAGCCCGGCACGCGCAGAAGTGTTTCCCGGCCCGCACGGTTCACATCCACCGGAAAGGCATGGCGGTTCGCCAGTGCCCAGGCCAATTTCGGATCAATCTCCAGATCCAGCATGCCGGAGCCTGCATCGGGGGCAATCTCCTGCGCGTCGAACCCGTAGAACCGCAAAAGCCAATCCGCCTGATACAGTCGATGCTCCCGCACCAAAGGGGGTTTGATCAGTGGCAATTTCGCGGTGCTGTCGGGGATCGGAGAGAACGCCGAATAATACACCCGCTTGAGCTTGTAAGAACTGTAGAGCCGGGTGGAGCTTTGCAGGATTGTCCGGTCATTGGCCCCATCCGCGCCCACGATCAGCTGCGTCGATTGCCCGGCGGGGGCGAACTTTGGCGCTTTGCGGCCCGTGTAGGTGGGCGCTTTCAACTCTTCCTTGCGCAGGCGCACGTTTCCCATCGCGCGCCGGATTTCATCGGGGTTCTTTTCGGGCGCGTAGTTTTTCAACCCCGCATCGGTTGGCAATTCGATGTTCATCGACAGCCGGTCCGCATAAAGCCCCGCTTCTTCGATCAACTGAGGAGCAGCGTCTGGAATCGTCTTGAGGTGGATATACCCGCGAAAGTGATGGTCCTGCCGCAGGGTCCGGGCAATGCGCACCATATCGGCCATCGTGTCATCGGGGGATTTGATGATGCCGGAGGACAGAAACAGCCCCTCGATGTAATTGCGCCGGTAGAATTCGATGGTCAGATGCACCACCTCTTCAGGCGTGAAGCGGGCGCGTTCCACGTTGGACGACACCCGGTTGATGCAATAGGCGCAATCATAGATGCAGAAGTTTGTCATCAGGATCTTCAGCAGTGAAATGCAGCGGCCATCGGGCGCATAGGCGTGACAAATCCCTGACCCTTCGGTACTGCCCAATCCCTTGCCATCCGCGGAGTTGCGTTTCGCGGTGCCTGACGACGCGCAGGAGGCGTCGTATTTCGCTGCATCGCTGAGCAGGGCCAGCTTTTCCTTGAGGTTCAGTTTTACCATATGTTCCTGATATGTTCCTGCGGGCCATCGCGCAACTGTTCATCCTGAATCTGCGACATCCTTTCGCAAATCCGCCCCTGCCGGATCAGCCCAAACCCGCACATTGCGCAAAGCTCGCTTTGCGGGGGAGGCGGGATGCGCTACACCAAGAAAAAACAAAATTGAGGTGGGCAGATGCAGACGTCACGCAGGAACTTCACACTTGGATTGGGCGCAATGGGCCTGTCGGCATGTACGACCGGGACGGGCGTTCTGGGACCACGCGCAGGCAGCAGCAGCGCCGGATCATCAGGTGCCGCCAGCTTGCCTGCTGATCTGCGCCCGGTGCCCAATGCGGGCTATGACGCCTGGGTCGCCAGCTTTCGCAGCCGTGCGGCGGCGCAGGGGATCTCCACGTCGACGTTGAACGCTGGCTTTCGCGGTGCGGGGTACCTGCCTGGTGTGGTCAAACGTGATCGAAACCAGACGGAATTTACCCGCACGCTTGAGGATTATCTGGCCATCGCCGCCTCCGATGAACGGGTCGCCAAGGGCCGTGCCGCTTATGCGCGCCATCGCGGCACATTGAACGCGGTAGAGGCGAAGTACGGCGTCGCCGCCAGTATCGTGACCGCCGTTTGGGGGCTGGAGAGCTTCTATGGAGAGCGGCGGGGGAATGTGCCTGTGATCTCCGCCACGTCGACGCTGGCCTATGACGGCCGGCGGGGGGCGTTCTTTGAAAAGCAACTGCTGGCGGCGCTGAAGATCCTGCAAAACGGCGATAACACGGCAAGCCAGCTGACCGGCTCATGGGCCGGTGCCATGGGGCATACGCAGTTTATCCCAACCTCCTATGAGGCCTTTGCCGTTGACTTCACTGGGGATGGCCGCCGCGATATCTGGTCAAACGATCCTGCGGATTCATTGGCCTCAACAGCGGCCTACCTCTCGCGCAATGGCTGGACGCGCGGTCTGAAATGGGGGGGTGAAGCAGGCAGCGGCGCGCCGGGCGGCAGCCGCCTGCAACCGCAGCCCGGTGGACCGGTGTTCAACGTGACATCGAACTTCCGGGTGATCAAACGCTATAACAACTCCGACAGCTATGCGATTGGGGTGGGTCATCTGGCAGATCGTATTCTGGGCGGTGGTCCCCTGCGCGCCAGCTTCCCGCCAGACAAATACGGCCTGACCAAGGATGACCGCGTTGCATTGCAACAGCGGCTCACGGCGCGGGGGTTCGATACAGGCGGATCTGACGGTGTGATCGGGCCCAACAGCCGCGCCGCAATCAGCGCCTATCAATCCAGTCTCGGACTGCCTGCAACGGGGGATCCTTCCCCTGATCTGCTTGCGCGGTTGGGGTAAGAGCCGGAACGGCTGCCCCTATTGCCGGAGCAGGCCTTCGTCCGTGACGTGAAAGACGGTTCCACTTTGCGCCGCATCGCAGGCGGATGTCGCACAGATGGAGATCCGCCGCCCCGTCAATTGGTCCATGCGAAACTCAAGCCCCAGCGCGTTGTTGATCACGGCGCGCTGCGCGGATGGCAAATCAAGAATATCTCCGACAATCGTGACGGGCGTATCGGATTGCGCAACCACCGTTGCCAAGGCGCGGGTTTCCTGCTGCCACGGTCGATAGCTGGCATATTGCTGAAAGATCAGAAGGATGTAGCAGAACAGGATCAGCAGGACAGTATTCTTGGCGATCCGTCCGCTGGTGCCACCTTGGGCCACAAGCAGTTGGGCTGCGCGGACGATCATCATCCCGTAAATGACCCAGACAAAGATGAATCCGCGCGGCGGGGCAAGTGCCCCTGTCTTGAGGATCTGGACCATGATCAGCGCGACCCCGATCCAGAACCCTGCATGCAGATAGGCCGCCTCTCCCGGTGCGCGCCACAGCAGGACAGCGGTCGTGAGGCCGAACAGACCCAGATGAAAGGCGGCGACTGCCTCAAGCCCGAAACTGGTTGAGATCAGAAAGCCGGCAAGGCTCTGCTGGATCAACGGAATGTTGGCGATCAGCCCGGCAACATCCTGCGCTGGAGTCGCGTCGCGCCATTCCGCAAGCGGCACGCCAAAAACGCCATGCACCTGAAGGTTGATCGTATAGACGCACAGCACCGCCGCTGCGAAACTGAAGGTGAAAAGGACAAGCAGTCCGATCAGGTCGCGCAGCGACCGGTTCTCGCTCCGGGCAAGGCAGACGGCCAGCAAAAGCAGCGGGTAGGTCGTATAGGCCATGAATGTCAGCACGACAAAGGGCGGCAAGAGCGCGCGATGGCTGCTGGCGCGCATCCATGTGCCCAGCCAGGCGTAAAGCGCCACAAGCGCAAGACCCGGCAGCAGCGTGTTGAACCACAATGAGATCAGCATGGCTGAGGGGGCGATGACGATCAGCAGCGCCATCAGCCCCGTGAACCAGGGCTGTGCGTGTCTGCCAATGGCTGCAACAGCCAGAGACGCTGCAAAGAAGGCCCAGAGCATCTGATAAAGGGCGAAGTTCAGCCATGATGGAGTGACAAACCCGCGCTCATGCCAGAGGTAATTCACCCACCGGCCTTCATGCAGCGTCTTTTCCCAGAACCCCGCAGGTTCCGCCATCAGGGCCGGAAAATCGTCATACCGCATCATCGGATCGATGAGGTTGGGCAGGCTGAACACCACAACGCACAGCAGTGTCACCAGATAGGTGGGCCACAGCCGCAGCCCGTGTTGGGCCGGGCGGGTCATCCCCATCACGGCAGGGTCACTGGCGACATGGCTCATCAGATCAACCTTGCTGAGGCTGACCGCGCCGGGCTTTGGCTGCCAAAACTGACGCGCGTGCCTGTGCGATGCGCGTCACGGTGCCTTGCGGCAGATGTGACACGATGCTCCGGCGCAGACGCCACATCGGATCGCCTGCATTCTTCAGGATTTGACCGTCGTCCAGCGCATGCTGGCGGATCGCATCGGGCAGATCAAAAGCAGCACTTTGTTTGACGTAAAGAACCGCGTTGTAGCGATACCATGGCTCGACGTCCTTGTTCTTTTTCAGATAGGGCCGCAGGCAATCATAGGCGCGATAGCCGCGTTCCTCAAACTTGGCCTGCCAGAAGGACAAGGGTTGTTCGTTGACGTGAAACTCTCCGCCCTGACCCACCACGGCTGCGGAAAACATCACCCGGTCTGCGGCGGCGGTCAGGCTGTCGACCAGGGCATCCGACGCGGCGGTCGGCAAATGCTCTCCGACTTCGAGGCTTTGCGCCAGATCGAACCTGCGACCCAGGTTCAAAGGCGCGGTCAGATCTCCGGCATGGAAGTTCTGCACAGGGATCGCAAGCTGGGCGCGGTCGACATAATCACCGTCGACCCCGATCACATCCGTCGCACCGGCGCGTTGCCATTCCCGCAACCAGACGCCGCGACCGCACCCCAGATCAAGCACGCTTTTGGGGGCAAGCCACGCGGACATCAGACCAATCAGCGCCTGCGCAGAGCGCCGCGCGCCATGGTCGATGTAGTCAAAGAACGTATCGTTGTAGACGTGGGTCATTGCGCTGCATCCATCTTGTCGCCGGGGGTCAGAAAGACCCAGCGGGTCATGATCAGATAGTTCTGTAATGGCAGGACCACCGTGACGATCACCGCCGCAAGCCAGTGCGGCAGGCCCATTGCGGGCCCGGCAACCCCGGTGATCACCGCCGAGGTGATCAGACCGCAGCAGATCATCAGACCAAACCGCGTGACCTGTGGTGCATCATCCAGCCGCGCACCGAAGGTGAAGCTGGCCTGTCCGACATATTGCAGCGCCACCGCCAGCAGGAAGGCACCGGCGTTGGACAGGCTCTGCGTCAGCCCGGCTTCCATAAACAGCAAGTAAAGGGCCACATAGGTTGCCGCGACAACGCCGCCGACAAGCGCAAAGCGCATGAATTGTTTTTGGTTTTCCATGAATTAAGCTCGCTTTTTAAGCAAGACGGGCGCTTCGGCATCTGCCGCACGCGTGTCTTCGGATACAAAATAGAGGGGGCGGTTCTTGGCTTCGACATAAAGCCGGCCGATGTACTCGCCCAGAATGCCAAGGGTCAAAAGCTGCACGCCCGAGAACGCCGAGATCGCCAGTACGACAGAGGCCCACCCCGGTGCGGTCTGATACAGGATCAGCGACCGGAACACATAGATCATCATCAACCCCGCCACGCCAAGGCTGACAAACGACAGCCGCGTGGCCAGTTTGAGCGGTTTGGTGGAGAAGGCCGTCATCGCATCAATGGCGAACCGCAGCATCTTGCGGAACGGATACTTCGTCTCTCCCACTTCGCGGGGAGCACGGCTGTATTCAATGCCGATCTGCCGAAAGCCAACCCATGCAAACATGCCCCGGATGAAACGCGCCTTTTCGGGCATGGCCAACACCGCATCCAGCGCCGTGCGGCTGACAAGGCGAAAATCGCCGGTGTCGCGGGGGATATCCACGTCAGACATCGCATTCAGGACACGGTAGAACACATGTGCCGTGGCGCGTTTGAACAGGGTCTCGCCCTGACGCTCGGTCCGGCGGCCGTACACGACGTCATACCCGCGGTCCATCATGGTCATCATGTCCTGCAACAGTTCCGGCGGGTCCTGAAGGTCCGCATCCAGCATGAAAATGCGCGCACCAAGGGCGGCTTGCAGCCCTGCGGTCAGGGCAATCTGATGCCCGCGGTTGATCGACATGCGGATGCCGCGCACCTGTGGACATGTCGCCTGTGCGGCCTTGATCGCGGCCCATGTCTCATCCGTGGAACCATCATCCACCAGGATGATCTCCGCGCGGTCGCTGTAGGGCGCGATGGCCAGCGCCAGGCGCGACACGAGCGAAGGAATGGCCTCCTCCTCGTTCATGCAAGGAACCACGACGGACAAATACATAAGAATGCTCCAGCAGCGTTTAAGCTGGACTAGCCCTGTTTTGTGGCGGCAATTGGGCCAGGATTTGGCGATTTAGAGCAGCCAACCCAAAACCTGAAGCACTCAGCCAAACAGAATTTTCCCAAGACCAAGCGTCGCGGCACAGCCGGGGCTGGTTGCCCCTGCAAGACGCGTCGCGTCGGGATTGGGAAAATTCCGTTTGGCCCTTCGGGTTGCGCGGAAAGGCCCCGCCTCCGGGCGGTTCCGGCTTGACCGGGCAACCAGCCCGCGCTGCGCCGGAACACGCCCGCATCCGGGGCCTTTCTGCGCAACTGATTGCCTCAGGTTTTGGGTTGGTTGCTCTAAGGAAACGGATTGTTTCGATTCCCTCAACGCGCGGGTGCAGCGTTTCCGATGCGGCCCTCTTTGGCTGCTTTGGAACGGCCGGAAGCGATGAAGCGGCGCTCAAAAAGGTTCGATATGGTCCGCCGACAGGGCATAGGCGATATCGGCCAGCTGCGTGGACATGGATGCGGTGCCGAACATCCCCACCACGTTCACCGCGTCAAACAAACCAGCGGTTTCGTATGGTGTTTGCGTCGTGACAAAGACCAGCTGATTTGCAGGCGGCGGGGGGACATGCACACAGGCCCCGACAAAGGGCACAAGGATGAAAGCGGTCACACCCGTCCCCGAATACTCAATCGGCACGATGAACCCCGGCAGCCGCACAATCTCGCCATTCCACTCCGTGCGCACCCCATGGGAGGGCGGCTGTTGATCGGCAAGGCTGGGGCCGTTGTGCTGGATCAACTCCTGAATGACGGGCGGGATGACAGGCTGACCTTCGGGGATCAGATCGGTCCATTCCAGGTCGATGTAGTCCTTTGCAAAGGCCACCTGCGGCGTGACCGTGAACGCGCCAAGGGCGGCAAGCACCGCGCGGCGGTCAAAAGGGGCGGCTACCATGTGTAGGCCTCGATCAGGTCAGCCGTCAGCGCATATCCGATGTCCGCGATCGTTGTCGATTGCAGCTCATGCCGCATGCGGCCCGTGACCCACACCGGGTCCCACAATTTGTCACTGGGCCAGGGTTTCTTGCTATCGACGAAAACCAGCTGGTTGGCGGGGGGCGGAGGTGTGTGAATGCAGGCGCCCACGTAAGGCACCATGATGAAACTGGTCACGCCTGCCGTCGACATGTCGATGGGCAGGACATATCCGGGCATCTTGATATAGGCACCGTGCAGTTTCTTGTTCAGCTTTGTGGCGTTTTCATCAAACTCCGGCAGCCAGGTGTCGCGGGCCCGGTCCATTTGCCCTTCGCCAATGATCTGCGCATAGGGCACACCGGGCGGGATCAGCTCATCCCAGCCGATCACACGGGGAGAGGCGGCAAGGCCGACGCGCGGCAATGCGGCACTTGCCGCAGCGGCGGCGATGAGGTGGCGGCGGGACAAAGTCATCGTTCAAACCCCTCTGCTAGATCCGGACCATCATACCATCGGCCAGCGACATGCGGTAGGCCCTCAAGGCGGGCACCATGCTCACAATTGCGCCAGCAGCCACCACGCCTGCAAGAACCCAAAGCTCCCGCAGGGACGGCGGATCTATCGGCAACCACAGGCCAAAGGCGGCGTCAACAAGGGGCTGCGCCACGACCAACCCGGCATAAAGCAACGCCAGACCAATGACCGCGCCGATGGCAGCCATCAGCGTGGCTTCCAGCACCAGCAGGCTGAGGATCACGCGGGGCCGTGCGCCCATCGCCCGAAAGATCGCCATTTCCCGTCGCCGCTCATTCAGGCTGGAGAATATGGTGGCCATCATCCCGATCAGCGCCGTGATCACGACCATGCCCGAGACGGCAATCAATGCTGTTTCTGCAATGCCGACAATTTGCCAAAGCTCCTGAAGCGCCACCCCCGGCAGGATCGCCAGCAGCGGCTCTTGCGGGTAGTCATTGATCGCCCGTTGCAGGCCAAAGACCTGCAAGCGGCTTTTGACACCGACAAGCGCTGCGGTGACCGCCTTCGGCTCAAGTTCCATCTGGCGGATCACATCGGCTGGTGTGGATTGCCCCGGTATCTTCGCCCCGCTTTGCCAATCCACATGAATGGCCTCAATCGCCCGCAGGCTGACAATCACGGTGCGGTCGACCGGCGTGCCGGTCTTTTCCAGAATGCCGGACACCCGAAACGGCTGGTCATCATGGGCGACAAAGGACGCAAGCCCATGGGCCACGACAATGGGATCCCCAACCTTGTAGTTCAGCGTCGCGGCCACATCGGCACCAATGACAGCGTCAAAGAGGTCATCCATCAGCAGGCCCTGCGCAACGGCCAGCGACCGCCCGGCGCGGTACTTGTAGCGCTCGAAAAAAGCACTGGTGGTGCCCATGACCCTGAACTGCCTGTGGCTGTCCCCAAGGGAGATCGGCACGATCCAGTCCACCTCTGGCCGGGCGGCAATGTCATTGTAGCTTTCCCAGGTGAGATTGTTGGTGGCATTGCCGATGCGGAACACTGAATAGAGCAGCAGCTGCACCGAACCGGAGCGCGCGCCGATGATCAGATCAGTGCCTGAAATCGTATCGGCAAAGCTGGCCTTGGCCCCGGTGCGGACCTTCTCAACCCCCAGAAACAGGGCGACGGACAGGGCAATCGCAAGGATCGTCATGCACACCGTCAAGGCGCGGGCCATCAGCGAGCGGAATGCGAGCCGCAGGATCATGCCGCACCTTGAAGGGTGCTGGTCACATCCGACATCTGCACAACCCGGTCAAAATGCGCGGCCAGCCGGGCATCATGGCTGACCATCAGCAAAGTGCTGCGATTGGCGCGCGCCTGCGCGAAAAGCAGCTCAAGAAACGTGGCTTGGGTCGCTGCATCCAGCGCCGATGTCGGCTCATCCGCGATGATCAGCGGTGGGGCGCCTATGAGGGCCCGCGCCGCCGCGACGCGCTGCTGCTGGCCTACACTGAGTGTGCCGGCCTGCGCGGCAATGGCCTCTTCCGGCAGGCCGAGGGTGGTACACAACCTATGGGCCTCCTCCTGCGGCGCGGCCACGCGCGCGCGGCGCTGTGGCGCAAAGCGCAACGGCAGCAGGACATTGTCGCGCACAGAGGCATAGGGCAGCAAATTGAACTGCTGAAAGATCAACCCGATCTGTTCGGCCCTGAACCGGTCCCGCTTGCCCGCTGACAGGGACGCAAGGTCTGTGCCGCCCACCGTCACGGAACCCGCCTGCGCGGTGATCGTGCCGCAGATCAGCGACAGAAGCGTCGATTTACCCGATCCGCTTTCGCCCAGCAGCAGCACGGTTTCAGACGGCGCAATGGCGAAATCCGCGATGTCCAGAGCAAAGGACGCCCGACCCGGCCAGCGGTATCGGACGTCACGCAGAGATAGAATGGAAGTGTCTGAATCCATCCGCGCAATCAGGCTCAGAACATGTCGCGCAGGTCAAGGGTGGGCGCATCCCGCACCACTTCAAATGCCGTCGCACCCCGGTCAGAGACGATCTGCACTTCAAGCTCCAGCGCGTTGGGGAAGCTGTCGAAATAGGCAAAGGTGACAAGCGTTACCTGCGCGGGATCGGCACAGTTCAGAAGATACTCGGCATGAAACTCCGTGTGGTTGGCCTCTTTGGCGTGGTCGTCATGGTCGTGATCGTGGTCCTTTTGATGGGCCGTGTGATCTTCGTCCGTGTGACCCTCTTCGCCATGTTTTGCGTGGTCATGGTCGTCTGCATGATCCTCGTGCCCGTGATCGTCGTGATCCTCTTCGCTTTCAAGGGATGCACTGGCCTGCACAACACTGCATCCGGCTGCGGCGGGCAGGGCGAACAGATCAAGCGGGCGCGCAAGCGTGGCAACCGCTGCATCCACCTTGGCGCGGTCTTCAGCGGTCTTTGCTTTATACTCGAACCCGACAATATCCGCCCCCGGTGCATGCAGTTCCATCGCGATCTGATCACCGTCAAATGCGATATTCAACTGCCCAACGCCGTGTTCATGGGCATCCAACTGGCGGGTTTCTTCTGCGCTGGCGGCACCTGCGGCAAGAAGGACAAGGGCGGCTGGGGCTAGTCTGTGCATGGTGCAGATCCTTTTCATGGGGTCATGGGCATTACGTGGCGCAGGTTTGGCACCGACCGTGGATTTCAACGATATGGCGGGTGGGCTCAAACGCGGACTTTTGGGAGAGCGCCGTGAGCTGCGGCAAAAGCTGCGCCCCGTCGTGTTCTTCGACGGCAAGGCATTCTTCACAAATGGCCAGCACCGGGACAGAGGTTTCATGCGCGCAGCGGCAGGGCACAAAGGCATTGATGGATTCCAGCTTGTGCGCGCGCCCCTGTTCGGTCAGGGCGGCCAGCGTCCGATAGATGGTCGGCGCGGCCAGACCGGGCTCTCCCACCTTCATCTGGTCAAGGATCGCATAGGCGGTCATGGGTTTGTCATGCTGGTTCAGCACATCCAGAACATCCGACTGCCGTGTTGCCGCCTGCTTGCGCATACATGCGTCTCCTGATCCGCTGTCCAAGTTTGTTATATTATAAAATAAATTCTGGACGGATCGCAACGCGATTCATCGGATGTGCCAGCCGAATTGTGGGTCGCCAAATCGTTGCAAAGCGCCGCTACTCCGGCTCCCAAAAGGAAGGGGGCATGTCGTGCAGCAGTTCCGCCGCCTTGTCCTCAATCCAATCCTGACGGTCGTCATTGCTCCATGATGCCAGATCGGGTTCATCCTTGATCAGCATCTTGGCCTTGATCAGCGCCTGACTGTATTTGATGTCTTCGATCCGGCCATCGGCGACGATGGCATAAACGAACCGTCCGCCCATTGCCTTGGCCAGCTGCTCCATCTGTTTGAGCGATACAGCGCCTTCTTTCTCGCTCCGCTCTGCCTGATAGACCGCGTTGCGACTGACGCCCTTGCGCAGCGCCACCTGTTCGGCTGACATGCCAAGAGCGCGCCGCACGGAGGCAATCCACCCCTTTTCCGGCACAGAAACAGCACCCAATTGCTTGGATGTCTTGTCAATCATGCGCGCCAGACGGCGTTGCTCCATGAAATTCGGCATTAGTGCTCCGCGGGCATGGAATTGATATGAAATTTACTGTATCATAACCAATAAATATTATCAAATGACAAAATTTGCACATATATACTTCAACTAATATGAAAAGTATGTTATATACTGTTGGAAAGGTTGAGTATGATAGAGTTATTTACGTCCCCACCATCCCTGCCATTTGCCATCGCGCTCACTGTTGTGGCTGCGTTGTTTGTGCTGGAAATCCTGAGCGCCCTGATTGGCGGATCGATCCTGGGTGTCGGGTCCGACGGACCTGACGTGGATATCGACGCAGATTTTGACCTTTCGGTCGAAGCGGGGGGCGATCTCGATCTCGATCTCGATCTTGATGTCGAGGCCGTAACAGAGGCCATCGACACCACCGAAGCATCCGGCGGGCTGTTCACATGGATGGGCGCGCGCGACGTGCCTTTCCTGATCTGGCTGGTGTCGTTTCTGACGATGTTTGGCCTGTCGGGCCTGATCCTCCAGTCCGTTGTTGATGGGCTGGTGGGGCGGTCGCTGCCTGCCTTGGTGGCCTCTCTCATCGCGTTTGTGCCCGCTCTTGGCGTGACACGTGTCATCGCCAACTGGGTGGCACTGATCATGCCCAAGACCGAAACCACGGCCCTCAAGGCCCGCCATATGGGGGGGTATCACGGCACCATCACCCAAGGCACCGCACAGCGCGGCAAACCGGCGGAGGTCAAGATCAAGGACCGCCACGGCAACGTCCACTACCTGCGGGTTGAGCCGCTGCATGATGAAGAGATCTTTCCGTCAGGCAGTGACGTGACATTGATCCGCAAACGTGGCGACAAGTTCTTCGTCATCTGAAGCTTCTCGCCGTTCCACCATCCGTTCCAGTTCCTTACAGGAGTATTTCTATGCCTTTTTCATCAATCCTCATCCCTGCTGCGATTATCGTCGCCCTTCTCCTTTTCATCGGACTGATCATGGCGCGGCTCTACAAGCGCGCCACCCGCGAAACCAGTCTGGTGAAGACCGGGTCGGGCGGGAAGAAAGTGATCATGGACGGTGGCACCATTGTGGTTCCGTTCCTGCATGAAATCTCAAAGGTGAACATGAAGACCCTGCGTCTTGAAGTGTCCCGCGTGGCGGAGCAATCCCTGATCACCAAGGACCGTATGCGAGTGGACGTGGGCGTTGAGTTCTACGTGTCGGTCAACGCGACCGAAGACGGCATTTCCCGCGCCGCCCAGACCCTGGGGGACCGGACGTTTCATGTCGATCAACTGCGTGAGATGATCGAGGGTAAGCTGGTCGATGGCCTGCGGGCCGTGGCTGCGCAGATGACCATGGATGAGCTGCATGAAAACCGGGCGAGCTTTGTGCAGGAAGTGCAGAACGCGATTTCCGAAGACCTGCTGAAGAACGGTCTTGAGCTCGAAGCGGTATCGCTGACCGCACTTGATCAGACGCCCTTCGAAAGCCTTGATGAGAACAACGCGTTTAACGCCGTTGGTATGCAAAAGCTCGCTGCGGTGATCGCGACCTCGCGTAAGGAACGCGCCGAAATCTCAGCGGAGGCGGACGTGGCCGTTGCCCAGTCCGAAATGGAAGCGGAAAAGCGCAAGTATCAGATCGAGCGTGAAAAGCAGCAGGCGGAAATCGCCCAGATCGAAGAGATCCAGACCCTTCAGGCCGAACAGGAAGCCCAGATTGCCCGCAATCAGGAAGCCTCCGACCGCGCCAAGGAGGAGGCCCGCATTCAACGTGAGCGCGCCGTCCGCGCCGCAGAGATTGAGCGCGAGCGTGCCATCCGTGAGGCGGAAATCGCCAAGGAGCGGGAGCTGGAGGTTGCCGATCAGGAGCGCGCCATCATCGTGGCCCGCAAGTCCGAGGAAGAAAGCCAGGCCCGCGCCTCTGCCGACAATGCGCGTGCCGAAGCCAAGAAGGCCGCCGAAGCCATCGAAACCGCCCGCGCCGTGGCGGAGGCCGAGCGGGTCAAGCAGATCGCCTTGATCGAAGCCCAGAAAGAAGCCGAACGTCAGGCCACCGCCATCCGTCTGGCTGCCGAGGCCGAGAAAGACGCGGCAAGCGACCGGGCTGCCGCCAAGCTGGAAGAAGCGCAGGCAGATGCGAATGCAATCACTGTGCGCGCAGAGGCCAAGAAAACCGATCTGCTGGCAACTGCGGAAGGTCAGACAGCGATTGCCAATTCCGAGAATGAATTGAGCGCAGAGATTGTCGCGATGAAGATCCGTCTTGCCCAGCTTGAAGCGATGCCTGCCATCATTGCCGAGATGGTGAAACCGGCTGAGAAGATCGACTCGATCAAGATCCATCAGGTGACGGGCATGGGGCAACCCGGTGCAGGGGGCGGTGGCGACGGTGCGGTCAGCGGGACCCCTGTCAATCAGGCGCTCGATTCCGTTCTGGGCATGGCGCTCCAGATGCCCGCCATGCAGGCCTTGGGCAAGGAACTTGGGGTGAGCCTGGAAAACGGCGTTGCCGGTGTCGCCAATGATGTGATGGACGTGCCTGCCGTGCAAAAAGCGGACACGAAGGACGCCAAGGGCGCGTAGGTCCGCGACATACGGGGAAATCGGTGGGAGCCGGGCATTGCGCCCGGCTTCTTTTGTTCCCGCCGCCGCCCGGACGGCCTGATGTCAGCTACCCGGCGCGGAGTTTCAAGAAACCGACGGTGACAGCCGAAAGCGCGACCATCACTGTTGCCGTGCCAAGCATCAGGGCAAGCCCCCCGACCTGATAGGTCACCCCCGACAGGATTGTTCCGGCCAGACGGCCTCCGGCGTTTGCCATGTAGTAGAAACCGACATCCATCGTGACCCTCTCTGCGCTTGTGAAAGAGAGGATGAGATAGGAATGCAGGGAGGAGTTCACGGCAAAAACCGCGCCAAAGACCAGCAGCCCGGCGACAAGCGCAGCCGTCAGCCAGACCTGCGGCGCGCCGGTCATGACAGCCGCCACTGTCAGCACCGCAGGCACCGCCGCCAGCCCCCAGGCCCAGTGGCGCGCGGCGGCGATCAATTCTGCCTCCCCTCGGGTCCGGGCGCGCAGAATGCGGGGTGCATTGGCTTGCACCAGACCATAAAGGATCACCCACCCGGCCATGAAAGTGCCGATCAGGAAGAACGCGGCCCGGTTGCCCTCCGTCGTGCCGTCCGACAGGACCGCGTAGAAATAGATCGGAATGCCCACGACAAACCAGACATCCCGCGCGCCGAACAGGAACACCCGCGCCGCGCTGAGCCAGTTCACGTTGGCCGATTTGGAAAACACCTCAGAGAATTTCGCGCCCTTGCGCCCCGTGGGCAAACCCGGCGGCATCGCAATCAGCAGGGCCAGCAAGACCCCTGCAAGGATCGTGGCCATGCCCAGCACGGCCCAGACGAACCCCACCGTGGCCAGCAATGCAGCCCCCAGCAGGAAACCGAGGCCCTTCACCATGTTCTTGGAGCCGGTCAACAGCGCAACCCAGCGAAAAAGCCCGCCTGCTTCGGACGGCGCCAGCAGTTTGACAGCGGATTTCGAGGACATCTTGGCAAGGTCCTTGGCCACCCCGCTTGCCCCCTGCACCAGCATCACATAGACCACCGACGCCCCAACGGCCCAACCCGGATCAAGCTGTGCCAGCGCCACAAGGGCCAGCACCTGTAGTCCCAGACCCGCATAGAGCGTGGAGGCCAGCCCGAACCGCGCCGCGATCCAGCCCGCGCTGAGGTTGGTGACCACCCCCGCAATCTCATACAGCACAAACAGATAGGCCAGCTGCACCGGAGAGAACCCCAGCGTGTGGAAATGCAGCAGCACCAGCATGCGCAGCGCCCCATCGGTGAGCATGAAAGCCCAATAGGCCGCCGTCACCGCGATGTAAGCAGGCAAGCCCTCAGGTCGCGCCGCGCTATCGCTCACAGACTGTCCCCGACCATGCAGGCCACATCGACCAACCGGTGCGCATAGCCCATCTCGTTGTCATACCAGACATAGACCTTCACCTGTGTGGCGTTCACCACCATCGTGGACAGGGCATCCACAATGCCGGAGCGTTCATCGTTGGTGTAATCCGTCGACACCAGCGGCCGTTCCTCATACCCCAGAATACCCTTCAGCGGCCCCTCCGCCGCGGCCTTGAACAAGGCGTTGACCTCCTCGACGCTCGTCTCCCGCGCCACTTCGAACACGCAATCGGTGAGGGAGGCATTCAGCAGTGGCACCCGCACCGCATGGCCGTTCAGGCGGCCGGTCAGTTCAGGATAGATCAACGTAATCGCCGTGGCGCTGCCCGTGGTCGTCGGGATCAGCGAATTCAGCGCCGACCGGGCCCGGCGCAGATCCTTGGCCGGTCGGTCCACGATGGTCTGTGTGTTGGTCACATCATGGATTGTCGTGATGGAGCCATGTTTGATCTTCAGGGTCTCGTGGATGACCTTGACCACCGGGGCGAGGCAATTGGTGGTGCAACTGGCCGCTGTCACGATGCTGTGGCGTGCAGGCTCATAGATGTCGTGATTGACCCCGTAGACGATATTGGCGGCATCCCCGTCTTTCACAGGGGCCGACACGACCACTTTCTTCACGCCCGCATCGAAATAGGGCGCCAGCTTCTCTTCACTTTTGAAAACACCTGTGCAGTCGATCACCACGTCCACGCCCTCCAACGGCAGCGCCTCAAGATCGCGCGTGCCGATGAAAGGCAGGCGGGTGCCGTCGATGGTGACGCTGTCCGCATCATGGGCAAAATCAGCGTGCCAGCGCCCATGAACCGTGTCGAACTCAAACAGATGCGCGTGCATCTCCGGATCGCCCACAGAATCGTTGATCCAGGCGATCTTGGCCCCCCGCGCCAACAGGGGTTTCAAGGCAAGTTTGCCAATACGGCCAAGACCATTGAGGGCGTAGACGGTCATGCGGAGGGTCCTTCTTCTTTGGATTGGCCGATCTGATCGACGGCCTGTTGCAGGGACATGCGGTCAAGGGCGGCCAGCGGCAGCGCGGCAAAGGCGGACATACGGTTGCGCAGCGCCCCGTAGGTCTGATGAAACGCAAGGCTCTTTTCCGCGTCGGACCCTGCCACCGCAGCCGGATCAGGCAGCCCCCAATGCGCACTGATCGGCTGCCCCTGCCAGGACGGGCATTCCTCATTCGCCGCCCGGTTGCACACGGTAAAGACGAAGTCGAATTCCGGCGCCCCCGCGCGCTGAAATTCAGCAATGTTCTTGGCGCGTAATGCAGAGACGTCATGCCCCTTGTGCTCCAGAACCTCGATGGCAAAGGGGTTCAGCTGTGACTGCGGCTTGGTCCCCGCCGAATGGGCCACAAACCGCTCTCCCGCGATGTCGCTCAGGATCGCTTCGGCAAAGATCGACCGGGCAGAGTTGCCCGTGCAGATGAACAGAACGTTGTAGCGCTTGTCGGTCATGCGGTTGTCTCCTTCTGGGGTGGGATCGGCCGCCGGGGCGCAAATCTCCGGACGTCCCCGGCAGCAATCGTTCAGCAAATAATCGATGGTCTGGCGCGCAGCGCCCATGTCGATGGCATAGCGCAGCGACGTGCCCGCACGTTCCTGCGTGACCAGCCCGACCTGCAAGAGAGCGTGCACATAGGTCGAAAGCGTATTGCGTTTCAGCCCCAAGGCCTCTGCCAGTTCGCTCGCCGGCACCCGGTCCGGATACCGCCGCATCAAAAGGCGGAACAGGGCCAGCCGCTGAGGATGGCCGAGGATGGAGAGGCGGGTGGGGATCAATATTTCCATATTTCAGGAATATATGAATTAGGTGACGTTGGAAAATGAAACTTTTGTAACAGCATACCCGAGGTGGTTGTGTTGGTTCCGGGTCGTGTTTTGACAGAATGCCGAAATCGACCAAGCTCCCATCGTTCTTTCAGAACGACTGCCGCCCAGTGCTATTCGGTGAAGACGGTTGTCGCTCTTTATAGAGCGACTGTGGTGCTGCTGGAGAGAATCGAACTCTCGACCTCTCCCTTACCAAGGGAGTGCTCTACCTCTGAGCTACAGCAGCGCCGATGAGCGCGGTCATTAGCGGCTAACTGGACATCGTGCAAGCCTAATCTGGACCCTCACCGCGCCCTGCGGTACAGAGGCAGCATGGCACGCCAAACCCCCTCGCAGGGGCCGTCAAAATCCGGGCAAAACCGGGAGGATCGGCTCAAATCCGCGCTCAAGGCCAATATGGCGCGGCGCAAGGCTCAAGCACGTGCGCGGGCAGGCCAGAATATTGAGTTGGCGTCGGATACGCAGGCAGATGAAACAGACCGGGCTGGCAAACGGCCCGCACAAGAAAGCTAGAGCATATGGATTCCATTCTGGTCAGGGGCGGCACACCGCTTTCGGGGCAAATCCCCATCGCGGGCGCGAAAAACGCTTGCCTCACCCTGATGCCCGCGACCTTGCTGAGCGAGGAGCCTTTGACGCTGACCGGCGCGCCCCGGCTCAGCGACATCCGTACCATGACCCAACTGCTGGAATCCCTCGGTGCCGAAGTGACCGCCTTGCAGGAGGGCCAGGTGCTGGCCCTGTCCAGCCATGGTGCGATCAACACGCGGGCGGACTATGACATCGTGCGCAAGATGCGCGCCTCCAACCTGGTGCTGGGTCCGCTGTTGGCACGCGAAGGCCATGCAATCGTTTCGCTGCCCGGCGGCTGCGCGATTGGCGCGCGGCCCATGGACATCCACACGGACGGGCTTGGCCAAATGGGCGCAGAGATTGAGCTGCGCGATGGTTACCTGCACGCCAAGGCGGCGGGCGGGAAACTCAAGGGCGCCGTGATCGACTTCCCCTTCGCCTCCGTCGGCGCGACAGAAAACATCATGATGGCCGCCACGCTGGCCAAAGGCACCACGGTGATCAACAACGCCGCGCGCGAGCCGGAGATCGTCGATCTCGCCACCTGCCTGCGGGCCATGGGGGCTGAGATCGACGGCGACGGCAGCCCAACCATCACCATTCAGGGCGTCGACCGTCTGCACGGTGCCACCCACCGCGTTGTGACGGACCGGATTGAACTGGGCACCTATATGCTCGCACCCGCGATCTGCGGCGGCGAAGTGGAATGTCTGGGCGGACGCATCAGCCTGCTGGAAAGCTTCTGCGAAAAACTGGACGCGGCGGGCATCAGCGTGACGGAAACGGACAAGGGCCTCAAGGTCGCCCGCAAAAACGGGCGCATCCGCGCGGTCGACGTGACCACCGCGCCCTTTCCGGGGTTTCCAACCGATTTGCAGGCCCAGATGATGGCGCTTCTCTGCACCGCCGATGGCACCTCACACCTCGAAGAAAAGATATTCGAGAACCGCTTCATGCACGCCCCCGAACTCATCCGCATGGGCGCAGAGATCGAGGTGCACGGCGGCACCGCAACGGTCACGGGTGTCGAACGCCTCAAAGGCGCGCCGGTGATGGCCACTGACCTGCGCGCCTCTGTCTCCCTGATCCTTGCAGGCCTCGCGGCTGAGGGAGAAACCAAAGTCGCCCGCGTCTACCACCTTGACCGGGGCTATGAGCATGTGGTGACAAAACTCTCCGGCATCGGCGCGGATATCGAACGGATCAAGGACACATGACCAACGACGCGCGTTTCGAAGACGGCAGCGAAGCCCCGATCAACATCGGGGCACTGGATGCCGAAGACCTCAAGGTGATCGCCTCACTGGTGCAGGACGCCGTGTTCCCCGCGTCCGAAATGCGCTGGGACCGCAAGGCAGGCCGCTTTGCGCTGCTGATCAACCGTGTGCGCTGGGAAGACACGGGCAACGCCCGCCATGGTGCAGAACGGGTCCAGTCCCTGCTGGTCTTTGAAACCGTCCAGCATGTCGCCAGCCAGGGCATCCCTCGGGGCGATGCCGACACCGTGCTGTCTCTGCTGGACATCACCTTTGATGAAACCGATGCGCCCTCCGGCCATGTTACCCTCACCCTTGCGGGGGACGGCGCCCTCCGCCTCACGGCCGAAGCGCTCGAAGCGACCCTCAAAGACGTCACGCGCCCCTACAAAGCCCCCTCCGGCAAGCGTCCGCATCACGACACCTGAGACCCTCACCACCTGCTTCCAAATGGTTCCAAAAACCCCGCCGGAGGCCTGAAATCTGTTTTGGAGCACCCACCGCCATGCCGATCTTCCTCGACAGTCAATCCCCGGACTTTGAGACATCCTTTGCCCGGCTCCTCAATGCCAAACGTGAAGACAGCCCGGATGTGGATGCAGTGGTGGCAGACATCATCGCGCAAGTGCGGGCGACCGGTGACACCGCCGTCATCGCCCTGACCGCAAAATTCGACCGGATCACCCTGACCGCAGACACCCTGCGCATCACACCCGAAGAAATGGCGCAGGCCATTGAGGAGGTCGCGGCCGAAGACCGCGCAGCCCTCGAACATGCTGCCGCGCGCATCCGCGCCTACCACGCGCGCCAACTGCCCGAAGACGCCCAATGGACGGATGAGGCGGGTGCAACCCTCGGCTGGCGCTGGAGCGCGGTCTCTGCCGCAGGCCTCTATGTCCCCGGTGGCCTCGCCAGCTATCCCAGCTCTGTCCTGATGAACGCCATCCCCGCAAAGGTGGCCGGGGTGGAACGCCTCGCCATGGTGGTGCCCACGCCCGATGGCATCCTGAACCCGCTGGTCCTGCTGGCCGCGCATCTGTCCGGCGTCGATGAAATCTACCGTATTGGCGGGGCGCAGGCGGTTGCGGCCCTTGCCTACGGGACCGAAACCATCGCCCCCGTGGACAAGATCACCGGCCCCGGCAATGCCTTTGTCGCTGCCGCCAAACGCCGGGTGTTCGGCAAAGTCGGCATCGACATGATTGCCGGCCCTTCGGAAATCCTTGTCATCGCGGATGCTGACAATGACCCCGACTGGATCGCGCTTGACCTGCTCAGCCAGGCGGAACATGACGCCTCCGCCCAGTCGATCCTGATCACCACCGATGCAGCCTTTGGTCAGGCGGTGGCCAAATCCGTCGAAAACCACCTCACAATCCTCCAGCGCCGCGCCATCGCAGGTGACAGCTGGCGCGACTTCGGGGCCATCATCACCGTGCCGGACCTTGCCACTGCCGCCCACCTCAGCGACCGCATCGCGCCTGAACATCTTGAACTATGCGTCGCAGACCCCGATGCGCTGAGCGCGCAGGTCACCCACGCCGGTGCGATCTTTCTGGGCCAATGGACGCCGGAAGCCATCGGGGATTATGTCGGCGGCCCCAATCACGTCCTGCCCACCGCGCGCTCCGCGCGGTTTTCCTCCGGCCTCTCGGTGCTTGACTTCATGAAGCGGACCACGCTGGCCCGGATGACACCGGACGCGCTCCGCGCCATCGGCCCTGCCGCCGAACGGCTTGCCGCTTCCGAAAGCCTTGAGGCGCACGGCCTTTCCGTCACCGCCCGCCTGAACAAGTTGAACCGCTGATATGCTTGCGATCGATATCCAGACCCGCCAGATCCTCGCGCCGATCTTCATCGGCATTGCCACCTTCTTTCTCTACACAACTTCGAATGGCGCATCCGCATCTCTTGCCGCGCTTGCCGCATTGGGTGTGGCGGTGCATATGGCCAACCTCGGCCTGCGCGATGCGACCTTCAAGGCACTGATCAATGCCAATAGTGTTGGCGTCCGGGACGCGCTTGCCCGCAGCTGTATGGTGGTCTTCGACGCGATCGTGCTGTTTGGCATCATCACCGCAGCTGGCCTGACCATGGCCTGGCCGATCTTCATCAGCCTGTGTATCGGGCTTGGGATTGTCCTGCCGATTGTCGTCTTCGTGATGACCCGGTCTGCCCGCGCGCCGCAGCCTGCGCAACCGGGGTTGCCGATGGACTACTGGGCGCCGCCCGCCTTCCTGCTGCTGTTGCTGGCACTGCTCTCCGCCGCAGGCACCATGGTCGCCGCAGACGGCAGCCAGCCCTTTGTCTCGCTTGTCCTGATCAGCACGCTCTTTGCCATCAACCGCTCCGGCAGCCGCCTTGTCGGGCGCGCGCGGACCCTGGGATATGCCTCCATGGCAGGCACGCTTGTGCTTTTGGTGGCCAGCTACCTGCTGGCGGGCTGACGCAGCCTCTCCATCCTCCCCATTGCGTTGGAAATGGGGCTGACGTATCCCTGCGCCATCGGTTTTTTAGTAAAAGTTGATCTTCCATGTCCCGTATCAGCCATATCGCCCTCGACGACGCAAACCTGCCTCCGCCCACGCCGGAGATTGAGCAGGAGCGCAAGGTCGCGGTCTTCGACCTGCTTGAAGACAACACCTTCATCATCCCCGCGCGGGAGGACCGCCCGGTCCCGCAAGGCCCCTATCATCTGGGTCTCAGCATCCGGGACAAACGGCTGGTCTTTGATGTGGAAACGGAAAAGGCCGAAAAGGCTGCCGAATTCCACCTGTCGCTTGGCCCCTTCCGCCAGGTCGTCAAGGATTACTTCCAGATCTGCGAAAGCTACTTCGACGCGGTCAAGAAACTGCCACCCTCCCAGATCGAAACCATCGACATGGCCCGGCGCGGCATCCACAATGAAGGCAGCCGGGTGCTGCAGGAACGGCTGGAAGGCAAGGCGGAGATTGATGAGGACACCGCCCGCCGTCTCTTTACCCTGATCTGCGTTCTGGACTTCGGCGGCTGAATGACCCAGGCGCTTCCTCAATCGGTCCTCTTTTGTTGTGACCATAATGCCGTGCGTTCGCCCATGGCCGAAGGATTGATGAAGAAGTTCTACGGCACCGAAACCTACGTCCAGTCCGTGGGCGTGAAGAACGATCTTGAAATTGACGGCTTTTCCATTGCCGTCTGTCAGGAAATGAACGTGGAACTGTCGCGCCACCGCTCGCGCAGCTTTGACGAGATGGAGCAATGGGGCGATGACCTCAGTTCCTTCGATCTGGTGATCGCGCTGTCTCCGGCCAGCCAGCGCCGTGCGCTGGAACTGACGCGGTTTTTCCATCTGGAGGTGGAATACTGGCCCATCCTCGATCCCACCGGTCTGGGGGAGACGCGCGAAGCCAAGCTGGTGCAGTTTCGCGCCGCCCGCGACCAGATCGCGGATCGCCTTCTGGCCCGTTTCGGCCCTCCCACACAAAAGGATGCCCTATGAACGCGACGATCCAACGCTATTTTGAGGCTTTCAACGCGGGCGATACCGACGCCATGATCGCCTGCCTGACAGATGACGTGGCCCACCACGTCAACGAAGGCAACGTGCGCCGGGGCAAGGACGCCTTTGCCGACTTTTGCGCACATATGACGGCAAGCTACCGCGAAACCCTCACGGATATGGTGATCTTCGCCAATCCGGACGGCACCCGCGCCGCTGCGGAATACACCGTCAACGGCACCTACCTGAAGACGGACCCCGGCCTGCCAGAGGCGCGCGGCCAAACCTATGTCCTGCCGGCCGGGTCCTTCTTTGAGCTCAGCGGCGGCAAGATCAGCCGCGTGACGACCTACTACAACCTCGGCGACTGGACAGCGCAGGTGTCATGAGGGTCGACGCCCTCACCGGGGATGCCTTTGCGGCGGCATTGCCAGAAGTGGCGCGTCTGCGCATCGAGGTCTTCCGCGCCTTTCCGTATCTCTATGACGGTGATCTGGCCTATGAGGAACGCTACCTGAACGCCTTTGCAGCCAGCCCCCGTGCCATTCTGGTCGGGGCGTTTGACGGGGACAGGCTGGTGGGCGCCAGCACGGGCGCACCGCTGGCAGACCATGCCGAGGATTTCGCCGCGGCCTTCGCCGGTACGAGTATTGATCTGGCAGAGGTGTTCTATTGCGCGGAGAGCGTCCTGCAACCTGCCTACCGGGGCAGGGGCATCGGCCACAGGTTCTTTGATCTCAGAGAGGCGCACGCCCGCGCCCATGGGTTCAAGAAGGTGTGCTTTTGCGCCGTGATGCGGGCGCCGGACCATCCCGCACGGCCCGCTGACTACCGCCCGCTTGACGGCTTCTGGCAGGCGCGCGGTTACGCCCCGCGACCCGGCGTCGTTGCCGCATTCAGCTGGAAGGAACACGGCCAGACGACCGAGACGACAAACAACCTGCAATTCTGGATGCGCGATCTCTGACCAGCATCGGAAATTTTCAATATTTCCGACCGATTTCTTTCAAAGAAATCGATCCCCGCGGAAATCATCCCCGCCTCAGGTATCCGCACACAACCGCGCGGCTTCTCCCGCAAAACCCTTCCAGGCTTGCCAGAACCGCTCATTCCCGGCCGCATCCGACTGCCGGATCTCCTGCAACCGCGCCGGATCCCCCCACAAGGACGCCCCGCGCCGCTGATCCCCCGCCGACAACTCCCTGTCCGCCACTGCCTGCACACAGCCACACCGCGCCCGCGACGCCGCCTTGCGCCCACCTGCCTGACAGGCCTGTTGAATGGGCCCCTTGGCAAACAGGAACGGAGACGGCGCATATCCCCCACGCGGGCTGCTCTCCCTCGGCGCACCGCCGCAAGCCGCAAGACCTGCAAGCGCCGCAATGGCAATCGTGATACGGATCATGGCTCAGCCTCATCGCTTCGGACCGTTGGGGTCACTTGTTGGGGCGGAGTATGCCTGAAACGAGCGGGCGGGGCAATTCACGGTTGAGTATACTGGCCCGCAAGGGTGTGCCGCAAACAACGTGCTTTTGTCATCCGGCACGCAACGCCATATCCCATTGACCAAACCGGGTTTCCGCATCATATCCCCCTACATGACACCACTATCCCACATCCGCAATTTCTCCATCGTCGCGCACATCGACCACGGGAAATCCACGCTTGCTGACCGCTTGATCCAGTCCACCAACACCGTGGCGGATCGCGATATGAAAGAGCAGATGCTCGACAGTATGGACATCGAACGCGAGCGTGGCATCACCATCAAGGCGCAGACCGTGCGGATCAATTACACGGCTGAGAACGGGGAGGAATATGTCCTCAACCTGATCGACACGCCGGGCCATGTGGACTTCGCCTATGAGGTCTCCCGCTCCATGCGCGCGGTCGAAGGCTCGCTGCTGGTGGTCGACAGCACCCAGGGGGTGGAGGCGCAGACGCTTGCCAATGTCTACCACGCCATCGACGCGGATCACGAAATCGTGCCCGTCCTGAACAAGATCGACCTGCCTGCCTCTGACTGTGACCGCGTGGCCGAACAGATCGAGGATGTGATCGGCATCGACGCCTCGGGTGCCATTCAGGTTTCCGCCAAGACCGGCCAGGGCATCATGGAAACGCTGGAATCCATTGTCCAGAACCTCCCCGCCCCCAAAGGCGAGCGTGACGCGCCGCTGAAAGCCATGCTGGTGGATTCATGGTACGACAGCTACCTCGGCGTGATCGTCCTTGTGCGCATCATGGACGGCGTTCTGAAAAAGGGCGACCGCATCCGGATGCTGTCGAACAACTCCACCCACCACGTGGACCGCATCGGCGTCTTCCGCCCCGAAATGACCGTGATTGATGAACTTGGACCGGGTGAGATCGGCTTCCTCACCGCCTCCATCAAACAGGTCCGCGACACCCGCGTGGGCGACACGATCACCCATGAGAAGAAAGGCACCGAAGACGCGCTGCCGGGCTTCAAACCCTCGCAACCCGTGGTCTTCTGCGGCCTTTTCCCGGTGGATTCAGCCGAATTCGAAGACCTCCGCGACGCGATTGAGAAACTTGCCCTCAATGACGCCAGCTTCTCGTTTGAGATGGAAACCTCCGCCGCCCTCGGCTTCGGCTTCCGCTGCGGCTTCCTTGGTCTGCTGCACCTCGAAGTCATCCGCGACCGGATTGAGCGGGAATACAACATCGAATTGATCACCACCGCGCCTTCGGTGATCTATCACATCCACCACAAAGACGGCACCATGCAGGAGCTGCACAACCCCGCTGACATGCCCGACATGACGCTGGTCGACCACCTGCAGGAGCCGCGGATCAAAGCCACGATCCTGGTACCCGACGACTACCTCGGCGATGTGCTGAAGCTCTGCCAGGACCGGCGTGGGATACAGGAAGACCTCACCTACGCGGGCTCCCGCGCGATGGTGGTCTATGATCTGCCGCTGAACGAAGTGGTGTTTGATTTCTACGACCGGCTGAAATCGGTGACCAAGGGCTATGCGTCCTTCGACTATGCGATGATCGGCTACCGTCAGGACAATCTGGTGAAGATGTCGATCCTTGTGAATGATGAACCCGTGGATGCGCTCAGCACCATGGTCCACCGCGACCGGGCCGAGGCCCGCGGCCGTGCGATGGTCGAAAAGCTCAAGGACCTGATCCCCCGGCACATGTTCAAGATCCCCATCCAAGCGGCGATCGGGGGCAAGGTCATCGCCCGCGAGACGTTGTCAGCGATGCGCAAGGACGTAACGGCGAAGTGCTACGGCGGGGATGCGACGCGGAAGCGGAAGCTGCTGGACAAGCAGAAGGCGGGCAAGAAGAAAATGCGCCAGTTCGGGAAGGTGGATATTCCGCAGGAGGCGTTTATCAGCGCTCTAAAAATGGACGGTTAATCCGTTCTGTTTTGGAGCGACGGCAGGAGGCAGTGTATTGCGCAGCAATGCGCGTTCCCGCACGGTGGGATAACTCCGTCCTAGCTACTAGCGATAGAAAATTGGGTCATCTCCTCACTTACTTGACCGGACTACCCGCTGACAGTAATCCACAGTTTGTTCATACTGTTGGAGGTAAAGATGAAAGAAAAGCCAGAAAAATTCCAGGAAAAACTGAGTGATTTGATTCTTCTTGGTGAGAAAATTCTTACATACTTTCATATTGAAAAATGCGATCCGTACCCAAAAGAATATAAATACCTTGATGAGCTGCCAAAAGAAGATTGGAGTGATGAGGATAAGAAGAATAAGTTAGAGTATGAGAATTTCCTTCAACAATTAGCCGCGACACATGAAGAATTGAAGAATTTAGGATCATTGAGCAGGTAATCCCCCCATTTTTAATGGGGTCCATCAGTAGAATCTAAGCGGCTTTCAATTTCTGTATTGGGGTCACACCTCCGATCCCCATGTTTGGTCTTTCGTGATTGTAAGTCCATAGCCAGCG
>Ga0160419_100314_pt1 | contig 33096 bp, 33 predicted proteins | sample CelAP2metagpilot_2_FD_108196 | JGI IMG/M metagenome (GOLD analysis project Ga0160419, IMG submission 108196) | Phycosphere-associated microbial communities from Cellana algal ponds in Kailua-Kona, Hawaii, USA - Cellana AP2-4-25 metagenome pilot ... | reverse complement strand
GGACTGTGAGCTGCCTGACGGGCGCGAAGTGACCGCCCATTGTGCAAACCCCGGCTCCATGATGGGGCTCGCGGAACCGGGCAGCATCGTCTGGCTGGAACCCAATGACGATCCGAAGAAAAAGCTGAAGTACGGCTGGCGTCTGGTCGAGGTTTGCGGCGGCACGCTGGTGGGCGTGGACACATCTGTTCCGAACCGGGCGCTGAAGACCGCGCTGGAGGCGCGCCAGATCGCGCCGCTCGCCGCCTATGAGACGGTGCGGGCAGAGGTGAAATATGCCGAAAAAAGCCGGATTGATTTTTTGCTGAGCCAGCCCGGCCTGCCCGACTGCTATGTGGAGGTCAAAAGCGTCACGCTATCGCGCACAGCCGGTCTGGCGGAGTTTCCGGACAGTGTGACAGCGCGGGGGGCCAAGCATTTGGGCAATCTTGCGCAGATGTGCCGTGCCGGTCATCGCGCGGTGCTGCTGTATCTGGTGCAGCGGGGCGATTGTGACCGCTTTGCCATCGCGCGCGACATTGACCCGGCCTATGGCGCGGCCTGGGATGAGGCCGCAGCAGCAGGTGTGGAGCGGCTGGTGATTTCGACCTCGATCACATCCGAAGCGGTCGAAATCGCCCAGCCGATTGTCGCGGAGTAGTGGGATCAGGCGGCTGCGTCTGCCTCGCCCTTGGCGGTCTGCTCTGCCGCGTCCCCGTCGGCGGTTGCGTTTTCGTGGATAACGGTGCGGGTCGGGAACGGGATGTCCACGCCTGCCTCGTCCAGCGCCTCTTTGACCTTGCGCTTCATGTCGGCCTGATACTGGAAATACTCTGCCGCATCGACCCAGACACGCACCAGGAAATCAACCGAACTGCTGTTCAGAGTGTTGACCTGAATGAACGGTTCCGGCTCTGCGTGTGAGCGGCTGTCGGACATGATCGTGTCGCGGATCACCTGCTCTGCCGTGGCAAGGTTTGCCCCATAGCCAACCCCGAATGTCCACTCTGCGCGGCGGGTGTCGTATTCGGAATAATTGGTGATCGTGTTGCCCCAGACCTCAGAATTGGGAATGATCACCTTGAGGTTCGACAGGCTGGCAATCACGGTGTTGTTCAGGGTGATGTCCTTGACCGTGCCCATTTCGCCGTTCACGTCGATGAAATCCCCCAGTTTGAAGGGGCGGAACAGGATGATCATCACGCCCGCCGCCACGTTGGACAGCGCGCCCTGCATCGCAAGGCCGATTGCCAGACCGGCGGCACCGATTGCGGCGATGATCGAGGTGGTCTGGACCCCGAATGTGTTCAGCACGAAAAGAACCGCAAAGGCGAGCACGACATAGCGCGCCACCGTGCCAAGGAAGTGAAACAGCGTCGTGTCGAGGCTGGCGTGGCTGTCGCCCAGCCGCACGATGCGCCGTTTGACCCAGCTTGCGACGATGAACCCGGCCACGAGGATCACGACAGCCGCGAGAACATTGCCCATCAGCTCTGCCAGAAACTCAAGCGTGATGAGGTCTGACAGCGTCTTTCCGTTGTAGATTTCGGTGTTCATCAGGCTCTGCAATGCTTCCATCCCATATGATCCTTTTCGTTGTTTGGTCCCCGGACGTTGCCAGAAAAACGCCATTCGCGCGCAAAAGTTCCCCCTGCGGTGCGGCGGTGGCTCTGGCCCTTTGGCTGTGAACCCCTTACATAGCTATCCCAAAGACACCGATGGAGCCCCGCCAGATGAGATCGAAAGACGGCCGCACGACCAAAGACGGCATCCGTATTTATGAGCCCGGCGATTTTGCCGGCATGCACGCTGCCGGTGCGCTGGCTGCGCGGATCCTTGATGATATCGCAGAGCATGTGTTTCCCGGTCAGACCACCGGTGAAATCGATCGTCTCATCACCAAGATGGTGGAAGACGCCGGGGCCACCTCGGCGACGATCGGCTACAAGGGCTATCAGCACGCCAGCTGCATCAGCGTGAACCATGTGGTCTGCCACGGGATTCCGGGTGACAAGAAGCTGAAGGATGGCGATATCCTCAACATCGACGTCACCGTCATCGTTGATGGCTGGTTCGGGGATACCAGCCGGATGTATGTCGCAGGCAAGCTGTCGCGCAAATCCGAACGGCTGATTCAGGTGACGCATGACTCTCTGATGAAGGGGATCGAGGCGGTCAAACCCGGCAACACCTTTGGCGACATCGGTCATGCGATCCAATCCTATGTCGAAGCACAGCGCATGAGCGTGGTGCGCGATTTCTGCGGTCATGGTCTGGGTCTGGTGTTCCACGCGCCGCCAAACGTGCTTCACTATGGTCGCCCCGGCACCGGCCCCGTTCTGGAAGAAGGCATGTTCTTTACCATTGAGCCGATGGTGAACCTGGGCCGTCCAGAGACCAAGATTCTGGCCGATGAATGGACTGCCGTGACGCGCGACAAATCCCTGTCGGCCCAGTTTGAACATTCGGTCGGCGTGACCGCGGACGGGGCCGAGATTTTCACCCTGTCACCGGGCGGCAAGTTTCATCCGACCTACGGGTAAGGGGCCATATCCTCACAAAGAAGGGGCGTGCCAATTGGCGCGCCCCTTTTTGGTTTGTGACCTTTGCGGTCCAACCTGTCTGGTGCCGGACGCAGGCCCGGCCCAAGCGATCAGAATTTGCAGCGTTTCTTGTTGGCCAGTGCAACCAGCACTTCGTGGCGCTCGTTTGCGGCGGCCAGCGCTTCGGTGGCATTGGCGTGGTTGCCGATGATCGCGGGCCAGAACAGCAGGGCTGCCGCGACGTTTGCGCCGGAGACGGTTTTGCCTTTCTTGGCTTCTGCGCGGATCTCTTCCAGCTGGACCAGCTGGGTTTCAATTTCGCCGCAGGTCAGTTTGCTGTCACCCACCTGGGTCTTGGTGACCACGTCGGGGGAGACACAGCCGCTCAGGGTCAGCGCAGCGGCGGCTGCGACGATGGTAAGTTTGGTTTTCATGACTGTCCCTAGTCTTTGTTGGTTCGTCTTTTTGTTGTGTCGGACCCATGCGCAAGGGCCTGCGCGGGTCTTGTGCATGGCATACTACACAATCTGTGATTGACAAATGTTGAATAAAGACGATTGAGATATTTTTCAATCTTTTCCGCGAGATGAGCCTGCCTACCGTCATTTCCAACGGCGTTTCCGTCACAATCCGATCAGATTGGGCACCTGCGTCATGGTGGTAATATGTTCGGCGTTGTGTCGCGTCAGGCGCAGACCTTTGCCGTGCGGGTCAAAACCAAGACAGCGCATACCGGCGCGGGCGGCTGCGATGGCGCCATTTTCGCTGTCCTCAACCACCAGACAATCGCGGGCCTGCACGTCGAAATGACAGGCCGCGGCAAGGAACAGATCCGGGTCGGGTTTGCCGGTCTTGAGCGTGTGGGCCGAGAACATCGCATGGGGGTGGAACAGCTCCCACAGGCCGTTCTGACCAAGGGTGATGCGCATCTTGTCCTCGCTGCCGTTGGAGGCCACGCAGAAGGCAATGCCGCGCTCTTGCAGGAGGGCCAAAAGATCCGAAACCCCAGGCACCAGCGAGACGCCCTGGCGCAGGCGGGCATAGGTTTCCTCATAGACCTCTGCGACCCAATCCGCAGGCAGGTCTGCGCCACGCGCGATCGCCTTTTGGCGGACCTCGGCCATGGTACCCCCCACAAAGAGATCCATGCATTCCGCAAGGGACAGGTGCAGACCGTAGCGCGCCAGGTTATCGGCAAGAACCTGATTGCTGAGCGTTTCACTGTCGACCAGCACACCGTCACAATCAAAAATCACCAGTTTTGGCGTGGGGTATGTGGTCGGCATGGTCCTATCCCTTTTGCTGTCTGCTCAACTCTCGTGCCACAGCAACGTCACATGGGTGTCGCCGTATTTGCGGCTGTCGTGCAGGCTAAAGCCATCCGGGGCCTGCATGGGGCTGTTTTCTTCCCAGACCACCAGCGAATCCTGTGCGAGCCAGCCGCCCCTGACGGCCGCCGCCAGGGCCTTTTGACCGAGAGCTTTGCCATAGGGCGGATCCAGAAAGACCACGTCAAAGGGCGCGCCATCATTGACCGGCAGGCGGGTGGCATCGCGACGGATGAGCCGCGCGCGATCCTTGATGCGCAAGAGATCGATGTTCTTGGTGATGAGCCCCTGCGAGACGCGACCATCGTCCACAAATACCGCCTCCGAAGCGCCGCGCGACAGCGCTTCAAGCCCCAGCGCACCGGTGCCTGCAAAGAGATCCAGCACCCGCTGCCCATCGAAATCGACCAGATGGCTCAGCACGTTGAACAGGCTTTCACGCACGCGGTCGGTGGTGGGGCGCAGATGGGCGCCGGCATCCCCCTTGCCCACACTGGTCAGCGCGCGGCCACGGAACTCTCCCGCGATGATCCTCATGCGCGCAAAAGCGGCTTCAGATCCGCCTCTGGATCAGCGACCACGCCCTTGTCGGCGGTGCGCCCTGCCTCAATCAGACGTTTGGCAACCATATAGGCGCGGGGATCATTCATCGCGTCTACCGCCACCAGCTGATCGCCAGTGTAGTACCAGAAGGACGTCGCACCATCGCTGCCCTGACGGGTGACAACATTGTCGTAGCCCGTGTTCAGCCCGGCAATCTGCAGTTTGACGTCGTATTGGTCGGACCAGAACCACGGTTTGGCCACATAGGTTTCTTCAGCGCCGAGCATATTCCGGGCCGCGACCTCTGCCTGATCGATGGCGTTGGGCACGCTTTCGAGCCGGATGCGGCTGCCGCGGTACGGGAAGGATGCACAGTCGCCCGCAGCCCAAATCGCCGGGTCCGACGTGCGCCCGTGTTCATCCACCTTGATGCCGTTTTCGATCGTCAGCCCTGCGGCTTCGGCCAGGGATGAGGCCGGGGTGATGCCGACGCCAACCACGACGAAATCCACCTCAACCGTGCTGCCATCGCTGAGCACGGCGCGTCTGACGGTGCCGTCTTCGCCCTCCAGCCGTTCAAGGCCGATGCCTTCGCGAATATCGACACCGTGGCCACTGTGCAGCGCGCGGAAATAGTCGGAGGTCTGGGGGGCCGCGACCCGCTGCAGGATGCGGTCGGCCATTTCCACCAACGTGACAGTAACCCCGCGTTTGGCGCAGACGGCGGCGGCCTCAAGACCGATATAGCCGCCCCCCACGATCAGAGTGCGCGCGCCCTCCCTTACGGCCGGGGCCATCGCGTCCACGTCCGCCAGATCCCGCAGGACATAAACGCCCTGCAGATCGCCACCGATCGCGGCGGGCAAGCGGCGCGGGCTGGACCCGGTAGTGAGCGCCAGCTGGTCGTAATGCAGCACCTCATCCGCGAGGGTCACGGTCTTGGCCGCCGGGTCAATCGCCTGCACCTCATGGTCCAGTTTCAGAGTGATATTGTTGTCGGCATAGAAGCTTTCGGGGCGCAGATAGAGCCGTTCCAGCCCCATTTCGCCCAGCAGATAGGCCTTGGACAGCGGCGGGCGCTGATAGGGAACGACCGGTTCGCTGCCGATGAGGGTGATCTCGCCCTCAAAACCCTGCTTGCGCAACTGCGCCACAAGAGACGCGCCTGCCTGCCCGGCTCCGATTACGACGAAATGGGTCATTGGCGGCCCTCTCTCTTTTTGCTGTCTTGCTTTGTGGTCTGTGGCTGCGCAACCCTCTGGCAAGGTTGCTGCCCGACCCTATATGTGAGGGGATATAAAACACAATCATGGGAGAGGAACAGATTATGATTTCCGTCGGAGAGACCCTGCCAGAGGCGACATTGACCCGCATGGGGGCCGAGGGCCCGGAGCAGGTGAACATGGCTGACCTGACCAAAGGGCGCACAGTTGCGATTTTCGCCGTGCCGGGGGCGTTTACGCCGACCTGTCACTCTGCCCATGTTCCCAGCTTCATCCGCAGCAAGGACGCGCTGGCGGCCAAGGGTGTGGACGAGATCATCTGCATTGCGGCGAACGATCCCTTTGTGATGAAAGCCTGGGCCGAGGCAACCGGCGCAGATGCTGCGGGCATCACCATGTTGTCGGATGCGGAATGCGGCTTTACCGATGCGATTGGCATGCGGCTTGATGCGCCTGCCGTGGGTCTGGTCGGTCGATCGCTGCGCTATGCGATGCTGGTCAAGGACGGCGAGGTCGCCATCATGAATGCAGAAGAAAACCCCGGTCAGTGTGAACTGTCCGCTGGGGAGGGCCTGCTGGACGCAATGGGCTGAGCCCTGCTGTCCAGCCCCAGGAACACGAAAAAGGCGCGGCAGGATCCGCGCCTTTCTTATATTTTGGTCGGCCAGAATACCGGCTGGCCGGGGCAGTCTGCGACCGCGCCTAAAGCAGGCTTTCCATCTTGCGGGCAAGTTTGGCATCCAACGCGCTGAGCCCGCCGACATCATGCGTTGTCAGCACCACCTTGACCTTGTTGTAGGTGTTGGACCATTCGGGATGGTGGTCCCATTTTTCGGCCCAGATCGCCGCGCGGGTCATCCAGCCGAAGGCGTCGACAAAGCTGTCGAAGACAAAGGTTTTTTCGATGGCGTCGCGGCCGTCCACCTCTTTCCAGCCCGCGCTGAACAGCGGGTCAAGCAAGGGGCCTCGGGTGGCGGCGGATAGGATTTCTGTCATTGTTGTTCCTCCACATGCGCTTTGCGGAACGGACCGTAGTCGGTCAGGATTTCGATCTCTTCCTCGATGGCACTGCGCTCGGCCTCGAGGTAGCGGGCGATGGCATCAGCAAAGCCCGGATCCCCTACCCAGTGCAGGCTGTGGGTCTCGGCAGGCAGATACCCGCGCGCCAGTTTGTGTTCCCCCTGCGCGCCAGCTTCGACCTTTGACAGGCCACGGCTGATCGCCTGATCGATGGCCTGATAGTAACACAATTCAAAGTGCAGGCAGGGGTGGTGTTCGCTACAGCCCCAATAGCGGCCATAAAGCGTGTCTCGGCCTAGGAAATTCAACGCGCCCGCGACGGGCACACCGTCACGTTCAGCCAGAATCAGCACCATGTCATCAGCCATCGTCTCATGGGCAATGTCGAAAAAGGCCCGCGTCAGGTAGGGAGAGCCCCATTTGCGCGCGCCTGTGTCCTGATAGAAGGTCCAGAAGGCATCCCAGTGCTCGGCGCGCAGATCCGCCCCATGATAGGCCCGAATTTCCCCGCCGAACCCCTGCGCCTGCGCGCGTTCCTTGCGGATGGTCTTGCGCTTGCGCGATGACAGCGCGGCCAGAAAACCATCAAAGCTGCCATAGCCTTCGTTCAACCAGTGGAATTGCTGGGTGATGCGGGCCATCAACCCCATCTCCGCACCGATCCTGGCCTCGTCCTCTGTGCAGAAGGTCACATGCAGCGAGGAGACATGGTTGTCTGCCGCCAGCTGCACCGCGCCCTGCACCAGTGCCGATTGGCCGATCCCGTCAAAGCCGGGTTTGACAAGAAACCGCCGACCCGTCGCTGGGGTAAACGGTGCGGCAATCTGCAGCTTTGGATAGTAGCGCCCCCCTGCCCGTTCATAGGCGTGGGCCCAGTTGTGGTCGAAGATATATTCGCCCTGGCTGTGGGATTTGGCGTACATCGGCGCGCAGGCAATCAGCTCTCCGTTTTGGCGAGCTGTCAGATATTGTGGCTGCCAGCCGGTTCCAGGCCCAACCGAACCGCTGTCTTCCAGCGCGCTCAGGAAACGATGCGTTGTAAAGGGATCGAGAGGCGCACCACCATCGGCGGCCTCCGGGCAGGCGCAGGCGTCCCAGTCGGCTGCCGCCACCTGCGACAGCGCACCGAGAACCGCGATTTCGATCTGCGCCTGTTCCATTCAATTCCTCCGCGACAGACAGTATCTGGGTCCGCCGCGGAGAGGATCAAGCCGAGATATCAGAAAGATACCGCTCGAAGGTGACATTATGCGCAATTTTGCGCGCCTCTTCTTCCATCGCGGCAGAGGTCACGGTCCAGCACAGGATCGGCACCCCTTTGGCGCGCAGCTCTGCAACGCGGGGGCTGGCGAGATCAGCGACCTCGTGGCTGATAAAGCACGACCCGGACCGGTCAAAATCCGGGATCTCGCGCAGATGGTCACAGACCTCTGGCGTCAGTTCGGGCCAGTGTTTGGCCTGATAGCTGCTGGTGGTGATGCCACGCGGCAGATCCGGGGCCAGACGTGCCAGTTCAACCACCGAATGGGGGTTGAAGGACATCAGCGCCACCTCTCCCGTGTAGCCCTGCAATTGGCGCACGGTGTCTGCCTCAAGCGTGCCGATGTCGGGGCCCATGTTGCCGTCCTGGTCCTTGAGCTCGATCAGCAGCGGCACGCGCCCATCCACCAGCTCAAGGATTTCTGCAAAATCAGGAATGCATTCTCCATCGCCCCCTTTCAGGGGAATGGCACGCAGCTGGTCGCGGGTGTAATCCGCCACCAGCCCGGTGCCTTCTGCCAGACGTTTGAGCCCGTAGTCGTGGAACACCATCGCGCGGCCATCCGACGACAGCTGCAGGTCCATTTCGATCCCATAGCCTGCCTCGATGGCGGCGCGCATGGCGGCGCGGCTGTTTTCGGGGCGACCGTCCGTCACATCATGCAGCGCGCGATGCGTGATCGGGGTGCGCACAAAGGCGTCTGGCAGTTTCATGGTCATGCGATCTGGAACACGCCGTCGATTTCGACCGCGACACCCAGCGGCAGCGAAGGCGAGCTGACCGCAGAGCGGGCATGACGGCCCGCGTCACCCAGCACTTCGACCATCAGGTCAGACGCGCCGTTCACAACCTGCGGCTGGTCGGTAAAGCTATCGGTGGAGTTCACGAAGGCCCCCAGTTTCACAACCCGCTTCAGCCGGTTCAGATCGCCACCGCATGCGGCCTTGAGCTGAGCCAGAAGCGCGATCGCACATTGGCGGGCAGCTTTCTGACCGGCGGCGACATCCATGTCTGCACCCAGTTTGCCGGTGATCAGCCCGCCTGCATCAGCAGAGATTTGGCCGGAGATGTAGACCATGTCACCTGCGACCACGTAGGGCACATAGTTTGCGGCCGGTGCGGGGGCTGCAGGCAGTTCGATCCCCAGCTCTTTGAGTTTGGCTTCGATATCCATTGTCTTGGTCCTTTGAAACGATTTGGACGAACGCTAACCGGGAAGTGCAAAGGCGGAAAGACGAAATTCGGCCCTTCCGCCTGTGATTTGCGACGATTGACCGCCCCCGGACGGTCCTGCGGCTCAGCTCTCGCGGAAGGCGCGGACGAAGTAGTCCGTCAGCGGCTTTACCAGGTAGGCCAGCGGAGAGCGATCGGCGGTGCGGATGTAGCCCTCGACCGGCATGCCCGGAATGAGAGCCGTACCTTCCGGTAAGCGGTCGATCTGCCCCGGATCCAGCGCGATTTCCGTCCGATAATAGGAGATCCCCGTATTTGGGTCCTCAAAGGCATCTGCAGAAACCTGCTGCACCGCCCCGAAGAGTTCGGGCGTGCTGCGTTGATCCAGCGCCGGAAAGCGCAGGGTGACAGGCTGGCCGACAAAGATCTGATCGACGTCCGTGGGCGCCACCTGCGCGGCAATGACCAGCGGGCGGTCCTGGGGGACGATGTACAACACCGGCTCGGCCGCCCGGATGACAGAGCGAGGGGTATGGACCTGCAGGCCATAGACGACGCCGGACACCGGTGCCGTGATGTCCAGGCGTTCCAGACGATCCAGCAGGGTGCGGCGCGTTTCTGCCAGCTCCAGCTCCTGATAGCGCAGATCGCGCAGACGACTGATCGCCTCCTCTCTCTGACGAGTGCCAAGTTTGAGGATTTCGATATCAATCTCCGTGATCCGGCCTTCGGCCTGTGCCTCGCTTGCGACCAGCTCCCCCAATGAGCCCTGCAGATCCGCCTCGCTGCGCTGAAGCGACAGCACGGTGCCCGCCTGTGCAAGCCCGCGATCCAGCAGGGACTGCTGGTTTTCCAGTTGCTCGCGGATCAGCTCCAGCTGGGTGCGGCGCGAGGCCTGTTGGGCCTGGATCCCGGTGATCTGGTTGCTGATCTGGGCGCGGCGCTTTTCCAGCTGTTCGATCTCGCGCGCCACTGAATCACGCCGGGCCAGAAACAACCGTGTCTGCCCCTGCATCAAGTCGCGCACATCGGCACTGGTCTTGGCTGCTGTTTCCAGCTCGGGGTCGAAGGTGATGGTTTCGGCGCGGTCGCGCTCTGCCTCCAGCCGGGCGCGGCGGGCGATCAGCTCAAACAGCTGCCCTTCCGTGATTGCCAATTGCGAGCGCAGCTCCCGCGCATCCAGTTGCAAAAGGATCTGCCCGCTCTCGACGGTGTCCCCCTCGTCCACGCGGATGTCCTGCACGATGCCGCCATCGAGGTGCTGCACGACCTGCCTGTTTCGATCCACCTCGATCCGCCCCGAGGCAACGATAGCCCCCGCGATGGAGGTGGCAACAGACCAGGTGCCAAAACCACCGATCAGAACCAGCACGCCAATAAGGCCCACAATCAGCGGACGACGTGCGGACCATGTTTGCTGGCTGTTCATCGCACACCTCCTGCGCCGGTGGACTGCTGGATGGTCTGATGGTTGGCGACCATTTCCCGCAACACTTTGTCTTTGGGGCCAAAGGCGGTCTGAACCCCCTGATCGACGACCAGCAGAAGATCGCATTCCTGGATCGCGGCAGGACGGTGCGCCATGATCAGAACAGAGCGTCCTTCGGCCTTCATCTGACGGATCGCGTTGTTGAGCGCCACCGATCCGTCGTTATCGAGATTTGAGTTCGGTTCATCCAATATGACGATCACCGGGTCATCATAAAGGGCGCGCGCCAGCGCCACCCGCTGCATCTGTCCACCAGAAAGCCGCCCCCCTCCCGCGGTGATGCGGGTGTCATAGCCCTCGGGCAGGCGCACGATCATATCATGTGCCGCGGCCTTTTTGGCGGCCTCCACCACCTTTTGGGCGTCCGGGGCTGTGGACAGGCGGGCGATGTTCTGGGCAATCGTGCCTTCAAACAGCTGGACCCGTTGCGGCAGGTAGCCGATGTTCTGTCCCAGCACCTCTGGTGCGTATTGGTCGATGGAGGCCCCATCAAGCCGCACCGTCCCCGCCGCCGGGCGCCATGCCCCGGTCAGGGCGCGTGCCAGCGTGGACTTGCCGGACCCCGAAGGCCCGATGACACCGATCGCCTGCCCCGGCTCTACCCGGAAGCTGACGTTGCGCAGTTGCGGACGGTTGTCACCCGGAGGGATCACTGCCAGCGCCTGCACTTCCAGCTTGGCTTGCGGTTTTGGCAGCGCGGTGCGCTCTTTCTCTTCAGGTACGGTGGTCAGCAGCTCGGCGAGGTTGCGCCAACCCTTCAGGGCGCGCTGCACCATCGCCCATTGCCCCAGCGCCAGCTCGATCGGCGCAAGGGCCCGCCCCATCAGGATGGAGCCTGCGATCATCGCCCCTGCCGTCACCTGATTTTGCAGCACGAGATATGCGCCAAGACCCAGCATCGCCGATTGCAGAAACAGGCGGAGTGTCTTGGTCAGCGTCGTAAAGCTGCCGCCAATGTCATTGGCGGCCACATTGTCACCAAGGGCGGCGTCGCGCCCCTGCTTCCAACGCTCAAATGCCGCCTGGCGCATGCCCATGGACTGGATCACCTCGGCTTCGGTGCGAATTTCCTCGGACATCAAGTTGGCCCGATGGCCTGAGCGGGCCGCCTCAAGGAGAGGACCGCGCGACAGAATCTGATTGATGATTGCGATGGCGATCAGAACCGCTCCGCCGCCAAGGGCCAACAGGCCCAGCCACGGATGAAACAGGGCAATGCCAAGCAGGAACAATGGCGTCCAAGGCAGATCAAAAGCCGCCCCCAGCACAGGCGAAGCAATCAGACGCTGAACCGACTCCAGATCGCTGAGGCCGGTTTGGGCGACCGGATCGGGTGCCACGGCGGACCGACGAATCATCGCATCAAACACCCGCTGATCCAAACCCGCCTGAAAGCGCGCGCCGATGCGGGCGAGAATACGACCCCGAGCATAGTCCAGTACACCCATCAGCCCGTAGAGAAAGACCACCAGAAGTGACAGCGCCAGCAGCGTCTCGACGGAGCGGCTGCCAAGAACACGATCATAGACCTGCATCATGTAGAGCGGACCGGTCAGCATCAGCATATTCACAAAGAAGCTGAATATGCCAACCGCCCAATAAAGCCCCCGACTGCGGCGGCGATGGGCGCGTAACTCGTCGCTCCCGGCCTTATGAAGTGATTTCATCATGACAGGCCTGCACTTCCTTCTAAAAATGCCCTATGTATCCGCTTAGCGCCAAGGTGTCAGCAGGATCTGTTCCATATCTGTCACAAGTCGGTAAACAAACCGAGTCCCCCACTAGGCAGGGCTCAGAAACTTTATAAGTGGGGCCACATCGCACCCACAGTAAAATAATGGACTCCGAGCGAATGACTTTTCCGCTGCGACCCTTTTTGATGATGGCCATGGTAACGATGAGCGCGGCGCTTGCTGGCTGTGCGACGCAGGATTCTGTCTCGCGCGCCTCTGGCGAGGTCTTTGACCCATACGAAAACAGCAACCGCTCTGTTCACAACTTCAACCGCAATGTTGACCGCTATGCCTTTCGCCCGGCGGCCAAAAGCTATGTTGCGGTTGTCCCCAAGGATATGGTGCGCGCGTTCAACAACTTTGCCGAGAACATTTCGATGCCCGGCCAGGCCGTGAATGCGCTGCTGCAGGGCAACCTCAAGGAAGCCGGGATCGCTATGTCCCGCTTTGCGGTCAACACGGTGTTTGGCATTGGTGGTCTGGGTGATCCGGCTTCTGATTTCAACATGCCGCGCGTGGACACCGATTTTGGTGAAACACTGCATGTCTGGGGCGTCGGCGAAGGTGCCTATGTGGAGTTGCCGTTCTTTGGCCCCTCCACTGCGCGCGATGGTGCGGGCATTCTGGTGGATTTCTTTACCAACCCGATCAGCTACGCTCGGCATAATCCGGCCGACAACATCGGCATCTATGCTGAGGTCGTGCGCCGGCTCGGGGATCGTGGCACATATTCCGACACAATTGACTCGATCCTTTACGAAAGCGCCGACAGCTATGCGCAGGCCCGCCTGATCTATCTGCAGAACCGCCGCTTCGAATTGGGTCAAGACCAGAGCGAACTTGAAGGGGTCTATGGTGATCCCTACTCCGATCCTTATGAGGACATCTATGCCGAGTAATTTTCTGACCCGTCGCACCTTCATCGCAACCGGTCTGGCCGGGCTGGCGCTTGCGGCCCTGCCTGCCAAACTGCTCGCCCTGACTGAAGCTGGTGCGCGCACCCTTGTGGGCAGCGTTGTGGGCGACATCAACAAGGTCATCGCCTCCGGCAAGTCCGAAAGCGCGATGATCCGCGACTTTGAAAAGATCTTTGTGCGTTATGCGGATGTGAACATCATGGCCCGCTACGCGCTGGGGGTCGACAGCCGCCGGGCAAGCGCAAGCCAGATGAAGGCCTTTACCCAGGCGTTCCAGGGCTACATCGCGACCAAATACGGCCGCCGCTTCCGCGAATTCATCGGCGGTTCCGTCGAGGTGCAATCCGCGCGCAAGATCAAGGCCGGCTATGAAATCAAGTCGATTGCCAAACTGCAGGGGCAGGCCCCGTTTGAAGTCACCTTTCTGGTGTCCGACAAATCCGGCCGCGACAAGTTCTTCAACATGTTCATCGAAGGCGTGAACCTCTTGCTGACCGAACGCACCGAAATCGGTGCCATTCTGGACCGCAACAAAGGCGACATCGACAGCCTGATTTCAGAATTGAAGCGCCTGAGCTGACGCCCCCGAACCGGGCAGCGGACGACCACAACCAAAAAGGCCCCGGTGATTGCCGGGGCCTTTTTTTGTGCTTGGGTTTGTGATCCTGGCTGGGGCCTGGGTCAGTTCCCGAAGATATCGCGCAGGAGACTGTCTACCGCGCGGCCCAGCTCTTGCCCGACATTCGGGCGCTGGCGACGCTGGGGTTCGGGTTGGGGCGGTGGTGCGATCGGCTTGGGAGCGGTCATCGGCAGGGGTTTGGGGGTCAGCCCATCGTGCACCCGCACCATGACCTCGCGCCAGATATCAGCAGGCAACCCGCCCCCCGTCACGCCGGACAAGGGCGTGTTGTCGTCATAACCCATCCAGACACCGGCAACATAGTCGGCGGTGAACCCAACGAACCACGCATCGCGGGCGGCCTGGGTGGTGCCCGTCTTGCCCGCGGCCTGCCAGCCGGGGATCTGGGCTCGTTTGCCACTGCCTTCAGAGACCACTTTCTCCATCATCCAGATCAGTTCCTGGGCGGCCTTGGTCTGGATCACCCGCTCGCCCAGGCCACCGCTTGCCCCCATCAGAGGGGTGCTGTCACCGACCAGTGCCAACTCTGTCACACCATAAGGTGTCACCGAAGAGCCACCGTTCAGAATACCGGCATAAGCGCCCGTCATGTTGATCAGCGTGCTTTCCGATGCGCCAAGCGCCAGAGCGGGGCCAGCGGCCAGTTCGCTTTTCAGGCCAAAGTCACCCGCCACCTGGCGCACCAGGTCGCGCCCGACCGCCTCTGAAATCTTGACAGCCGGCACATTGAGAGAGTCGCGCAACGCCCGTGCGAGCGTGACCTCACCATAGAATTTACGGGTATAGTTTTGCGGGCACCATTGGCCGGAACCGGGAATATCGAGGCAATATTGGGCGTCCAGAACACGATCCAGCGGTGAATAGCCCAGCTCCAGCGCGGTGGCATAGACAAATGGCTTGAAGGCTGATCCGGTCTGACGCTGGGCCTGTGTGGCGCGATTGAAGACCCCCGACACCCGCGTCTTGCGCCCGCCGACCATGGCGCGGACCGCGCCATCTGCGCTCATCACGACAATCGCGGCCTGCGCTTTGGAGCCTTCGCGGACCTTTGTTTCAAAGACATGCGCCAGCGCCTCTTCGGCCGCGCGCTGCAGACGTTGATCCAACGTGGTGCGGATCACCACGTCTTCGGTGGTTTCCGAGCCAAAGAAATCAGGGATTGTGTCCATGACCCAATCGGCAAAATACCCACCGGCCCGCGCGGCGGCGGCTTCGCTCAGGACGGCCGGGTTGTCCTGAGCAGAGCGCATTTCCGCCGTGGTCAGATAGCCCTGCTCCTGCATCAGGCGCAAAACGGTAGCGGCGCGATCCTGCGAGCGTTGCAGGTCGTTTGTGGGAGCCAGCGTGGACGGAGCCGTCAACAGGCCTGCCATCATGGCCGCCTCAGCTGCGTTGACCTGATTGGCCGACTTGCCAAAATAGCGCTGCGCTGCCGCCTCTGCCCCGTAGGCACCGCCACCAAGATAGGCGCGGTTCATGTAGATCGAGAGGATCTCGTCCTTGGTGTATTTCGCCTCCATTGCCATCGCAAAGATGGCTTCCTTGGCCTTGCGCCAAAGAGAGCCCTGACGGCAGTCGCGTTCATAGGCGCGTTCACTTTCCCATTCATCAGGGTCATAGACCACGCCCAGACACAGGAGCTTGGCCGTCTGCTGAGTGATGGTAGAGCCGCCATGCCCGGAGAGAGGGCCGCGGCCCTCGCGCAGGTTGATGCGCACAGCGCTCGCCACACCACGGGGGGAGACCCCGAAATGGCGATAGAAACGTTTATCCTCGGTCGCGATGATCGCGTTCTTGAGGAAGGGGGAGACGGTATCAGCGGTCACGACACCGCCAAACTGATCGCCGCGCCAGGCAAAGACCTCGCCATTGCGGTCCGTCAGCGTGACGGAACCACGTGCCCGGCCATCCAGGAGCGCCGAAGCCTCAGGCAATTTGAGGTAGTGATACCCCACCGCGAGGCCGACCAGCGCAATCGAAATCATCCCGATCCGCCACGTAAAGCCCCAAGCAAGACGGAAGGCCCAACGGAAAGGTGTCAGCAACAGCCACACCAGCCGACCAAGCGCCGACTTGGGTTTGCGCGGACCACGCCCACCACCGCCCGAACCACCCGCACGCGCCTTGCGCTGACCAAAGAGCCCGAAAAAGCCCCCCTTGCGGACCTTGCCTGCCGCTTTGGCGCGGGGTTTGCGCGTGCGCGCGGCGGGCTTGGACTGTGCGCCCCGCCCTGAACTCGCATAGCGTTTGTCTGCGACCAGAGGCCGACGCCGCGTTCCTTGTGCCATCTTCCAGATCCTGCCCGGTTTGCCCGTTTTGCGCACAATACAGCGTCGCCGCCGCTTTGTTGAGGGGCAGATTTTGGGCAAATTCCCTCAACACGCCGGGTGTTTTTTAGGCGCACCGGCGAAAGGCCGCCTATTTTTTAGGCTCGCCCCTGCGGCATCGCCGTGAATCAGCCCCCCGAACATTCCACCGACTCGGATCTGCCGATTTGCTGCAGGTGCAAACAGTTCAGATGCAGACAACGCGACAGGGGTTCTGGGATGAAAATGATCATAGCAACCATCAAGCCTTTCAAGCTGGAGGAGGTCCGCGAAGCGCTGACCTCCATCGGCGTTTCCGGGCTGATGGTCACCGAAATCAAAGGGTTTGGCGCACAGGCAGGCCATACGGAAATCTACCGCGGCGCAGAGTACGAAGTGAACTTCGTGCCCAAGGTCCGGCTTGATCTCGTGGTGCCATCCAGTCTGGCCGATCAGGTGGTCGACACCATCACCCAAACCGCCCGTACCGGCAAAATCGGTGACGGCAAGATTTTTGTCCTGGATGTCGCACAGGCCGTTCGCGTGCGCACCGGTGAAACCAATCACGATGCGCTTTGAGCGCCCGTAAAGGAAGGAAACACATCATGAGAAAATCCACACTATCCCTTGCGGCGATCAGCGCGCTGGCCGCGCCGGGCGTTGCGCTCGCACAAGAGGCCGCAGCGCCGGCAGCGGTTCCGACCGATAGCGTTTTTATCCTCAACTCGCTCCTGTTCCTAATCGGCGGTTTCCTCGTCTTCTGGATGGCTGCCGGTTTTGCGATGCTCGAGGCGGGCCTTGTTCGGTCCAAGAACGTCACCATGCAGCTGACCAAAAACGTCGCGCTGTTCTCATTGGCGGCGATCTTTTACTATCTGATCGGCTACAATCTGATGTATCCGCTTGGCACCTGGTCCATTGACGGCGTGCTGTCTGGCGTCTGGGGTCCCGGTGTTCTGGAAGCCGTCGGCATCACCGCAGAACAGGCTGACGACTATTCCTATGCCTCTACCGGGTCCGACTTCTTCTTTCAGCTGATGTTCTGTGCGACCACCGCATCCATCGTGTCCGGCACCCTGGCGGAGCGCATCAAGCTGTGGCCCTTCCTGATCTTTACCATCGTGCTGACCGCTGTGATCTACCCGCTGCAGGCCAGCTGGAAGTGGGGTGGTGGTTTCCTCGACGAGATGGGCTTCCTCGACTTTGCGGGTTCTACCGTTGTGCATTCTGTCGGTGGTTGGGCCGCTCTGACCGGCGCGTTGATCCTTGGTCCGCGTCTGGGCAAGTACAAGGGCGACAAGACCATCCCGATGCCCGGCTCGAACCTGGCGCTGGCGACCCTCGGCACCTTTATCCTGTGGCTGGGTTGGTTCGGTTTCAACGGTGGATCCCAGCTTGCCATGGGCAGCGTGGGTGATGTTGCCGACGTCAGCCGCATCTTTGCCAACACCAATGCCGCTGCAGCAGGTGGTGCCGTAGCCGCGCTTTTGCTGACCCAGCTGCTGTTCAAGAAGCCTGACCTGACGATGGTTCTGAACGGTGCGCTGGCCGGTCTGGTGTCGATCACCGCCGAGCCGCTGACCCCGAGCCTTGGCATGTCCACCCTGATCGGTGCTGTTGGCGGCGTGATTGTGGTGTTCGTTGTCCCGATGCTGGACAAGATGAAGATTGACGATGTCGTCGGCGCCATCCCGGTGCACCTGGTTGCCGGTATCTGGGGCACGCTGGCCGTGGTGCTGACCAACCCCGATGCCAGCCTGATCACTCAGCTCACCGGTATTGTTGTTGTCGCGCTCTTCGTGGTGATCGCCTCTGCCGTTGTCTGGCTGATCCTGCGCGCAGTCACCGGCATCCGCGTGGATGAGGAAGACGAGATCAACGGGCTGGATATGGCCGAGCTGGGCATGGAAGCCTACCCGGAGTTCTCTCCCAGCTGATCCCATCACATCCTGAACACAACGATGCGGCCCCCGGAAACGGGGGCCGTCTTTGTCTGTGCCGCTTGTCCCGCACTCGCATCAAAAGTCTGAACGCCCGATACGAAAAACGCCCCGACAATGCGGGGCGTTTTGATTGGGTCAGAGCGAATGCCCCGGTGAACTGCGTCAGACGCCAGCGTCGACAATCGCCTGTGCCAGGATCGGCACGGTCTGTGTGTTCAGGCCCGCGATGTTCATCCGGCTGTCGCCCACCATGTAGATCCCACTGTCGGCCCGCATCTTTTCCACCATCTCTGGCGTGGTGCCCAGAAGCGAGAACATGCCGCGGTGCTGTGCGAGGAAGCCGAAACGATCAGAACCGGTCAGGCGCTGCAGTTCATCGGCCAGTTGCTGGCGCAGGGCCAGCATGCCCAGACGGGTCTCTTCCAGCTCTGCGGCCCAATCGGCCCGCAGCGCGTCGTCGTTCAGGATCATCGAAACCAGACGCGCGCCGTGATCCGGTGGGAAGGAATAGTTCTGACGGTTGAGGAAGGCCAAGGTGCCCTGGTTCAACGCCTGTGCGCCTGCGTCCTGAGACACCGCCATCAACAGGCCCGTGCGCTCACGGTAGATGCCGAAGTTCTTGGAACAGCTGGCCGCGATCAGACACTCGGGCGTATTGGCCGCAACATAGCGCACACCCTGGGCGTCTTCCTCCAGACCATCGCCAAAGCCCTGATAGGCAATATCGATCATCGGGATCAGACCGCGTTCATTCAGGATCGCGACAACTTCCTGCCACTGCACCATGTTGAGGTTGGCACCCGTCGGGTTGTGGCAGCAGCCATGCAGCAGGACCACATCGCCTTTGTTGGCCGTCTTCAGGTCCGCGACCATACCGTCGAAATCGACGCCACAGGTTTCGCGGTCGAAGTAGCGATAGGCGACCGTCTCGATGTTGAGATAGTTCAGGATCGAAATATGGTTCGGCCAGGTCGGGTTCGACACAAAAACGCGGGCACCCGGGTTGGCCATCTTGATCAGTTCAAACGCCTGGCGCACGGCGCCGGTGCCCCCCGGTGTTGCCGCAGCAGCGATGTTGCCGCGCGCAACGCTGTCGGACAGGATCAGCTTGATCATCGCATCGGAATAGGCCGGATCACCTGCCAGACCGACATAGGATTTGGAGGTCTGCTCTTCCCAGAGTTTGTGCTCTGCCGCCTTGATGGCGCGCATGACCGGCGTCACCCCTTCGGCGTTCTTGTAGACGCCCACGCCAAGATCAATCTTGGTCTCGCGCGGATCGTCGCGATACATCTGCATCAGCGCCAGGATCTTGTCCGCTGGCTGGGGTTTCAGGGTTTCGAACATCAGGCTTCTCCGGTTGCAACGGGCAGTGTCGGGAAGGCGCCCCACTCGGTCCAGGAGCCGTCATAGAGCGCATGATCGGTCTTGCCGAAACGCTCCATCGCGAGGCTGAGGACAGCAGCGGTGACACCTGACCCGCAGGTGGTAATGGCTGGTTTGCCGAGGTCGACGCCGGCGCGTTCGAAAACAGCGCGCAGCTCGTCCGGCGATTTCATGGTCTGATCGCTGTTCAGCAGGCTGGTAAAGGGCACATTGCGCGAGCCGGGAATATGGCCCGAACGCAGACCCTCTCGTGGCTCGGGAACCGCGCCCTGAAAGCGTTCTGCTGCACGTGCGTCGATGATCTCGTGGTCACCGAGCTTGGCTGCGGAGGACACTTGCGTCACATCGCGCACCAGATGGTTTTGCACCCGCACCGTCATGTGGCGATCCCGGATGACTGGCGGCAGATCCTCAACCGGGTGGCCCTCGGCCTGCCATTTGGGCAAGCCGCCATCCAGCACGGCAACATTGGTCTGCCCCATGAGGCGGAACATCCACCACACCCGCGCGGCAGAACGCAGACCAGAGCCGTCGTAGACCACCACCTGATGGCCGTCCCCAACCCCCATGGCCCGCAGACGGGACATGAATTTCTCGACCGGCGGCATCATATGCGGCAGATCCGAGCGGTTATCGGCGATATCGTCGATGTCAAAGAAACGGGCGCCGGGAATATGGGCGGCTTCATATTCGGCTTTGGCGTCGCGGCCTTCGTGCGGCATGTACCAGGACGCATCAAGAAGCCGTAGGTCCGGATCCTTGAGATGTGAAATCAGCCAGTCTGTCGACACAAGCGTTTTGGGATCGTCCACGATTACCGCCTCCTGTCATGTAAGCTGTCGAAGCAGTACAACCGACCGGACAGAGTCGCAAGGGAAGCCGGCAGGGTCACGCAATATTATGACCCGGCCACACTGTGGCAGATTGCCTGCCCCCTGCTGGCCGGACCTTTTGCAGCAGATCGGCGGCGCGTTCGGCTCAATTGGTCAGTGCGCTATGCACATGCCCGATGCGTTAGCCCACCACCCGCAAGACGGCACGAGACTGGGGGCGGTCAACAGGCGCGGCCTGCAGGTGTTCGGCCCGCTCCGCCGCGGGAAAGCGGTGTGCGAAACCAAGGGCGGCCTGGATCATATCCGCATCCATTCGGCCCATCAGCAGATCCGCCAGCGCATCGCGCGCCTGCGATGTCTGATCCCGCCGCATGTGATGCAGAACCAGCAAAAGCGCCGCCTCGTCCGCGCTCAGCCGGTTCCGTTGATCGAGATCCAGCGGATCGTGCAGTTCCACCCCTTGGCCGCGCAGCGCGTGCAGTCGCGCCACCACCGGCACCAGGGCCTGCGCCACGCCCAGACCAAAACTCGCCCCCCAGCGCTCTGCCGCAATCTGAAACGCATGCTGCCAGGCCTGGCTCTCGGGCACCTGCAAACTGGTCAGAAGATGGCGCAACACCGGGAGCATCCCTGCCTCGAACGGATCAAGGCACAGAGAGTCACACGAAATGGCGGTCTCATCGGTCGCGGAAAACAGGGCAACAGTCATGGTGCAAAGCTCCTTATGGGCCAGGGGCAGGTCGGGATCGGAAGAACAAAGACAGAGGTGCCGGGCCTGACGCGAGGGTGAGTCTGCTGGGTCGCGGATATCTGACTTATTTTGTCAGAATTAGCAACCCCACCCTGGCACGCAGGTTTTCAGGCACATGTTCAGGAGCAAATTCAGGCAAAAAAACCGCCAGCCGGGGCAACGGCAGACGGTTTGGAATAAGCTTGATCCTGTGCGGAAGGTTGGCTCAGCCGTGGTCTTTCAGCAGGCGCTGTTTCTGCCGCGACCAATCGCGTTTTGCTTCGCTCTCGCGCTTGTCATGGTTCTTCTTACCTTTGGCGATGCCGATCTTCAGCTTCGCCAGCCCGCGGTGATTGAAGTATAAAACCAGCGGCACCAGGGTCATCCCCTTGCGCTGTGTCGCATTCCACAGGTTTGACAGCTCCTTGCGCGACACCAGAAGTTTGCGGCGGCGGCGTTCCTCGTGTTTGAACATCTTGGCCTGTTCGTAAGGCGCAATATAAGAGTTCACGAGCCACAGCTCTCCGTCATCCACGGTCGCGTAGCTCTCTGCGATGTTGGACCCACCCGCGCGCAGAGATTTGACCTCGGACCCTTCCAGAAGGATCCCGCACTCCAGATCATCCTCGATCGCATAATCAAACCGCGCGCGACGGTTCTCAGCGATCACTTTGTAATTCGGGTCTGTCTTTTGCTTGGCCATGCAAACGGATGTAAGGCGCTGCAGGGAAAGGTGCAAGGTGGCGCAACGCCTGTCTGGGACGGAATTCCATGCATCAGACCTGCCCGTTTACAGTGCAGCACCCAAGGTAGCCCCTTTCAGCCGCCCATCCGGCCCGGTCCCTAACTTGCCCTCGCCGTGCGATTGCTGCGCAAGAGCGTGAAGGCGCCGCTGATCACGATGACCGCACTGCCGGCCAGGGTCCAGGCATCTGGGCTCTCGTTGAAGACAACCACCCCAAGGATCATCGCAAAGATCAGACGGGTGTAGCGGAAGGGTGCCACCACCGAGATTTCGCCAAGACGCATCGCACCGGTCAACGCATGATAGGCGACCACACCAACAAGGGTCGCAGCCACAAGATCAACGCTGGTGGATAGATCGGGCAAAGCCACAGGCCCACCGAACGGCAAGGCAACGGCACCTGCAACAATCAGCATGGCAAACCCCGCCAGCCCAAGGTGGGCATTGGACAGCCCCTTGGGCGCGGCGCGGGTTGCCAGATCTCTGCCTGCAAAGCCCAAAGTGCCCGCCACAGCAAACAGCGAGGCCAGCTCAAACCCGCTGGCACCGGGGCGCAAGATCATTAACACACCGACAAACCCTGCTGCGATCGCGATCCAACGGCGCAGGCCCACATGTTCCTTGAAAAACACCACAGCCCCTGCTGATACGACCAATGGGGTAGCCTGCAGAATGGCCGAAGCCGACGACAACGGGGTGAGCGCAATGGCAAGCGTGAAGCACAGGCGCCCGGCCACCTCGGCAACCGAGCGCAGCAGCAGCGCGCGCGTGCAGAACACCGGGTTCCACAGCGGCTCGCCCTGCGCACGCGCCATAAGCGCAAAGATGACCATGCCACCGGCCCCGAAGATGATCAGGATCTGACCGACAGGCAGGCTCTGCGCTGCGGATTTGATGAACATGTCCTCTAGCGCAAAGGCCGCCATGGCCAACACCATCAAAAGACTGCCGCGCAGTGTATCCATGGGTCTGATCGCTTTCCTAAAATGGCCGACACGACGGTCTGCGGCAGTCTCTGAAATAGGCGGGATGGCCAAATTTCGGGGTGCTCATCCCTCATCATCAATAAACCCAGCATTAGGCAGGCGCAGCGGGCGTCACAACCCGTGCCGCTGCGGCCAATTGATCCGGCAGCGCCGCCTGCCGGGTCGACCGCCGCGTCGCCAGCCCCCTGCCGGGCAGTCAGCCAGCCGGGTCCGCGCGGCGGTAGTGATGCATGTTGAGAAAGGCCGCACCGCTGTCTGAACAGCGATACCCATGGGGTTGATCGGCAGCAAACCGCAACCCTTGGCCCGTCTCCAGGGCCACCCAATCCTCGCCCCGCAGCACTTCCATCGCTCCTTCCAGGACAAAAACCTCTTCGGTCACGCCACTGTCATGAGGTTGGGAGAGATGGCATTGGCCGGGATGCAGCGTCACATGAAAGGTCTCTGCCGCCAACGCGGGATCAAAGGGAAACACCATCTTGACCGCGATCGAACCGGGAAACTGGACAGAGCGAAAGACCCGTTCCCCACCAGCCGCGAGATCCGGTTGCGCCGCTTCGCCAATCAGCGCGCTCAGCGGGAGGTGAAACCCTTTTGCGATCTTCCACAAGGTGGCAATGGTGGGACTTGATTCGCCCCGTTCGATCTGGCCCAGCATGGCCTTGCTGACGCCCGTGATCTCTGCCGCCTTCGAAAGGCTGAACCCCGCATCCTGTCGAATCTCCCGCAAATTCAAGGTGATGCCGTCTTCGCTCATTCGTGCTGCCTGTCGTATCTCTACCCGGCGCAGACTGTTTGCTGCTGCGCGCCAAAAACCTCTTGTGCGTTATAACGCACAAACGCTACTGTGCGCTATAACGCACGCAACCCGATCTCTAGCGGATCTGCCACCAGAGGAAAACCCGGATGCTCGGTTCCTTGAAACTCTCACATGTCGTTGCGGGCGCGGTTGCCGTGCTGGTGGGCTATACGGGATCGGTCGCAATCATCTTTCAGGCGATTGAGACCTCCGGCGCCAGTCAGGCGCAGGCCAACAGCTGGATGCTGGCGCTGGGGCTTGGCATGGGGCTGACCAGCCTTGCGCTGTCACTGATCTACCGGATGCCGATCCTGACCGCCTGGTCAACACCGGGTGCTGCGCTTTTGGCCGTCAGCCTGACCGATGTCGCGCTGAGCGATGCGATCGGCGCGTTTCTCTTCTGTGCAGCCCTCCTGATCCTCACCGGGGTGACGGGCTGGTTTGCTGCGCTGTCTCGGCTGATCCCGGATGCCTTGGCAAATGCCATGCTGGCGGGATTGCTGTTTCCCTTTGGGCTCGCGGCCTTTTCCGCCTTTCAGAGCGAGACCGCATTGGTCGCGGCGATGGCTGTGACCTATGTTGCCGGTCGGCGGCTCTTTTCGCGCTATACCATTCCGGCTGTTCTGGCTGTGGGCATATTGTGGGGGCTTGGCGATGGCAGCTTTGCCGGTGCTGGACCGCTGGATCTGTCTGTGGCGCAGCCGGTCTTTGTGATGCCAAGCTTTTCCCTGCCCGTGCTGATCGGGATTGGCCTGCCGCTTTATATCGTGACCATGTCCTCGCAGAATATGCCCGGCGTGGTCACGCTCAAGGCGGCAGGTTATACCCCGCCAGTGTCTGCCAGCCTTGTGGTGACCGGTCTGGCGTCGCTCCTTCTGGCCCCGTTTGGCGGGTTTGCCTTCAATCTCGCGGCGATCACCGCGGCCATTGGATGTGGCCCGGAAGCGGATGAAAACCCCAACACCCGCTATTTGGCCGGTGTCATGACCGGCGTGTTTTATATCATCGTGGGTCTTGGAGGCGCCACAGTCATCAGCCTGTTCCTGATCGCCCCCAAGGCGCTGGTCGCCACGGTTGCGGGGCTTGCGCTCTTGTCGACAATCTCCAACAGCCTGTCCGCGGCATTGCAGGAGCCGCAGGGACGTGACGCCGCCCTGATCACCTTCATGGTCACGGTCTCCGGGGTTGGTTTCTTCGGCATCGGAGCCGCCTTCTGGGCGCTGCTGGTCGGGATTGTCGTGAATCACCTGATTTCGCCCCCCGCAGCACAGGCGCCCCCAGAACAAGAGACACCAACCCCTGCCCGGCCCTGAGCGGGCCAGGACCTTTCAGACGCGACCAAACACCCCGAAAACCCACAGAAACCACCAGATAATTACCGAAGACCGCCCCGACATGTTGCCTTTATTGCGCAAATCGTGTCCCTGAGGGGCAAAGACAAGGGAACCAGCCAGATGCCAATGTACCGATCCAGAACCTCCACCCACGGCCGCAACATGGCGGGCGCGCGCGGCCTGTGGCGCGCCACAGGCATGAAGGACGATGATTTCGGCAAACCGATCATCGCCATCGTCAACTCCTTCACCCAGTTCGTACCCGGCCACGTCCACCTGAAGGACCTGGGCCAGATGGTCGCCCGCGAGGTCGAAGCCGCCGGCGGGGTCGCCAAGGAGTTCAACACCATCGCGGTGGATGACGGCATCGCCATGGGCCATGACGGGATGCTCTATTCCCTGCCCTCGCGCGAGGTGATCGCGGACAGCGTCGAATATATGGTCAACGCCCATTGTGCAGACGCGATGGTCTGCATTTCCAACTGCGACAAGATCACCCCCGGCATGCTGATGGCCGCGATGCGCCTCAACATCCCTGCGATCTTTGTTTCCGGCGGCCCGATGGAAGCGGGCAAAATCGACATTGCCGACCTCGACGCCAAGAAGATCGACCTGGTTGACGCGATGGTCGCCGCTGCCAACGAAAACCTGACCGATGAGCAGGTCCAGCACATCGAGGAAAACGCCTGCCCGACCTGTGGCTCCTGCTCCGGCATGTTCACGGCAAACTCGATGAACTGTCTGGCCGAAGCGCTGGGTCTGGCGCTGCCGGGCAACGGCTCCACCCTCGCAACCCATGCCGACCGCAAACAGCTGTTCCTTGAGGCCGGCCGCAAGATCGTCGACATCACCAAGCGCCACTATGTGGGCGAGGAAAAAGGCCTGCTGCCGCGTGAAATCGCGACTTTTGATGCGTTTGAAAACGCCATGAGCCTTGATATCGCAATGGGCGGTTCCACCAACACGGTGCTGCACCTTCTGGCGATCGCAAACGAAGGCAAAGTCGATTTCACAATGACCGACATGGACCGGCTCTCGCGCAAGGTGCCATGCCTGTGCAAGGTCGCGCCCAACACCGAAAACGTCCATATGGAAGACGTTCACCGCGCGGGCGGTATTTTCTCGATCCTGGGCGAACTCAGCCGCGCGGGCCTGCTGCACAATCATTGCGCGACGGTTCACTCCAGCTCCATGGGCGAAGCCATCGCCAAATGGGACATCAAGGTCGCCAACAACCCCGAAGCCGAAGAACTGTTCAAAGCGGCCCCCGGCGGCGTGCGCACCACGCAGGCGTTTTCGCAGTCCAACCGCTACAAGGAACTGGACGACGACCGTGAAAACGGGGTGATCCGCTCCAAGGAACATGCCTTTAGCCAGGACGGTGGTCTGGCGGTGCTGTTTGGCAATATCGCCCGCGACGGCTGCATCGTGAAAACCGCCGGTGTGGACGAGAACATCCTCAAGTTCACCGGCTCGGCCTATGTCTGCGAAAGCCAGGATCAGGCGGTCAGCGACATTCTGACCGGCAAGGTCAAAGAAGGCGATGTGGTGGTGATCCGCTACGAGGGCCCGCGCGGTGGTCCGGGCATGCAGGAAATGCTCTACCCGACCTCCTACCTGAAATCGAAAGGCCTCGGCAAAGCCTGCGCGCTGCTGACAGATGGCCGTTTCTCCGGTGGGACGTCAGGTCTGTCGATCGGCCACGTCTCTCCAGAGGCGGCTGAAGGCGGTGAAATCGGCCTGGTTCAGAACGGCGATACCATTGAAATCGACATCCCCAACCGCACCATCAACCTCGCGGTATCGGATGACGAACTGGCCGCGCGCCGCGAAGCCCAGGACGCTGCGGGCTGGAAGCCGGTCAAACCACGCAAGCGCAAGGTCTCAACCGCGCTCAAAGCCTATGCCATGCTGACCACCTCAGCCGCCAAGGGTGCTGTGCGCGCACTGCCTGACGACGAGTGATCGGCGCCAAATGAGTTGTGAATTACCCTCGCAGTGCTCAGGCCTGCGGGGGCTTTTTATATGGATCTCATGATGCACAAGTTTCTCCTCACAGGGTGTTCCGGCGGTGGGAAATCGACGTTGATTGAGGCGCTGGCAGGCCGAGGGATCACAACCGTGCCAGAACCCGGCCGCCGCGTAATCGCCGCTGCACAGGCGGCTGGCAGCGATGCCTTGCCCTGGCAAAACCTTTCGGCCTTTTTGGCAGATGCGCTTGAACTGGCACATGCGGATCTGGCCCTATTGAAGGATACAGCTGCCCCGGTTGTTTTTGATCGCGGCGTTTTGGACGCTGCGGTCGCCTTGCGCCACCATTGTGGCACGCCGCTCGACCACAGTTTTCGGGGCGCGTTCCCGTATGCAAGCTGCGTGTTTGTCGCCCCGGACTGGCCGGATCTCTTCCAGGTCGATGCAGAGCGCAGACACAGCCTGCAAGATGCACAGGCGGAATACAGACGGCTTTTGACGGCCATTCGTGAACTGAGGCTGGAGCCTGTCTTCCTCCCCCGAACAACGGTTGCAGACAGGGTTTCATTCGTGATGAACGCCATCCGTTCCCGATCGTAAGGCAGGCGTTTGGGCGCAGTCACGGCCCATTCCCTCACCTTTCCCGAAATACTCCCGCCGGAGGCGCGCCGCGCCAGCGGCGCCCGGCCCAACCGGGTCAGATCATGCAATGATCGCTACCCGGGCGGGAGCGTTGCGCAGCCGCAGGTCACTCGCCCAATTTGGCGTGGACTTCATCCAGATCTATTTCACCCACCGGCATCTTGTTGGCCGGATTGTCGACGTCATATTTGAACACCTCGAAATCGCGTTTGTAGATTTCATAGACCAGATGCATCGACAGATCATCGAAGTAGTCTTCGACCGGATGGGCGCGTTTGGGGCCGTGGCCCTCGCTTTCGTTGAACCGCGGGATCGTGGCCAGATCCACCTGATGCGGCGTCTCAATGGCGTTCAGCACATCCTGCATGCCCTCGTTGAACCGCTCGGTCCAGATCACCTTGTTGTAGCGACCACCATTGCAGATGAAGGTAGAGACATGCCCTGATGTCGCTGACCAATGGATGTCGGGATCCATGGGACGGCGAAAGCGGATGGTGTCGCGCACAAACAGCAAAAAGCGGCGAAAGCTCTTGATCTGGTCGAACTCCTGCTTGCCATCGTCGCCGCCGACATCAATGCCGTAATCGTAAATCAGCCGCGGCACCAGATTGCCGCGATAGCGTTTTCCGTTGCGCTGGATGCCGCAGATCTTGTCGAAAAACGAGCTCAACACCCGCGTGTATGGGTTGCGCACACAGGTAAAGGCATAAGTTTCCTGTCCCTGTACGGCGCGGACGATCTTGTCCTGGCTGTCGGGCAGCGCCCATTTGTGCAGACCGCTGGTCGCATCGTGAATGTCGCCGTCAAAGAACTGCCCATGATCGGAATAGTAGAGAATCTGACCGATGGTGGAGCAGGCGCATTTGGGCACTACGCGATACACCACGCTTTCGCTCTCTGTCATCCAAGTGCCTGGAAATCCCATCATCTGTCTCCGCTTGCCCTATCCGGCAATAATGTCAAAGCTGTTATTAAAACGCGAATAATCCGGTTTATTCAGACAGAATTCGTCAGTATCAAGGAAACAATCAAACAAAATAAGGCATCGGGGCGTCTTCATGGCGAAAATTGCATATGTGCTGCTCTGCCACAAAGACCCGGACGCCATTATCGAGCAGGCAGAGCGTCTGACGGCGGTCGGGGACTATATCGCGATTCATTTTGATGCCCGCTCTCCGGAAGCGGACTTTGACCCTATCCGGCAGGCGTTGCAGGACAATCCCCATGTCTGCTTTGCCCACAAGCGCATCAAATGCGGGTGGGGTGAATGGTCGTTGGTTGAGGCGACGTTGAAGGCCCTGGAGAGCGCGGTTGCGGCCTTTCCGCAGGCGACCCATTTCTACATGGTCTCTGGCGATTGCATGGCAATCAAAACCGCCGAATACGCCCACAGGCTGCTGGATGCGCGCGATTGCGACTACATCGAGAGCTTTGACTTCTTTCAGAGCGACTGGATCAAGACCGGCATGAAGGAAGACCGGCTGATCTATCGTCACGTGTTCAACGAACGCACCCAGAAGCGCCTGTTTGAACTGAGCCATCGCCTGCAAAAGCGGTTCGGCCTGCGCCGCAGCCCGCCAGAGGATTTGCAGATCCAGATCGGCAGCCAATGGTGGTGTCTGCGCCGTCGCACCATCGAATGGCTGTTGGATTTCATCCGCAAACGGCGTGACGTCGTGCGGTTTTTCCGCACCACCTGGATCCCGGATGAGACGTTTTTCCAGACCCTCGTTCGTCACCTCGTGCCAAGCGCTGAAATTGAATGCCGCACGCTGACCTTCCTGATGTTTTCAGACTACGGGATGCCGGTTCAATTCTACAACGACCACTACGATCTGCTGCTTGGGCAGGATTTTCTGTTCGCCCGCAAGATCAGCCCCGAAGCGGAAGAACTGAAAGCACGGCTTGGCGCGCTCTATGCCGCCGAGAATGTTGAGTTTCAGATCTCTGACGAAGGACGCAACCTCTACTCTTTTCTCACCCAGCGCGGGCGCGTCGGCCTGCGCTTTGCCCCGCGGTTCTGGGAAACAGAGGGGACACTGGGGCGGGACCGAGAGTTGCTGATTATCACCTGCAAGAAATGGCACGTCGCCAAGCGGCTGATCGCCAAATTGCGCGAGATGAGCAACATTCCAGCGCTTGCCTATCTGTTCGACGAGGAAGGCACGGAGATGCCTGCGCTTGGCGGAATTGAAAAGACAATCTGGAAGCGGACGCGCCACCGCCGGGCCTTGGTGCGAATGTTGTTCGACTATTATGAAACCGACCGCATGGTGATCTGCCTGGATCCATCGGCCTTTGATCTGATGCAGGATTTCAGTTCAGATCGCTCGGTGACCCGCATTCTGCAGATCGATTGCACATTTGATGATGCCTATCTCATCGGTCACGCAGAGCGGATCGGCCTTGCCGGGCCGCAGACATCGCAGTCGGCACTGGACAGCATCTTGCCGACGATCCGCAATGACATTCAGTTTGAAACCGATCGCATCCGCGACGTGGGCTTTACACATTACGGGCTGATCCGCGATGGCGATACCGACGAACAGATTGCCGATCAGTTGATCCCGTTCCTCGGCGTGGACCGCGACACCGCCCTGGCGCTGGCGCGCACGGAACATCTGTTTGCGGATTGATCCCCGCTGCCCCTCCGCACCTGGCCGAGACAGCGACCCGGCAACAAAAAACCGGGGCGCATCTGCCCCGGTTTCATTTCTCGTCTCGTGGCGCGCGACGGCCTAGCTTGACTTCCAGCTGCTGAGCCAACGGCGCAGCCGCCCCTGACGTTCCGCGATTGCATCCCCCGCCGCATACAGGCTGTCTTCGACGTTTTCGACCATTGGATCAATCCGGGCCCGGCGGAACCTGCGCCAGCGGACATAGATCGCCCAGAAGACGGCTGCCAGCACGATGAGGAAGATGATAGTGAACCAGTTGGTCGGCTTATCGTCCGGCCCTGCGACCGTGCGGATCGTCACGGCATTGGGAAACGCAGACAGAAATTCATTGCGCCACCCATAGTGCATCACGGCCACCCACTCCGGGTTGGCCTTAGTGGAAATGCTGTCATTGGCGTCGGTGTAGAGATTGGCGGTGTCGAACTTGAAATACGGCGGCCAGTTCCAGCCAGTGTCTTCGTTCCGGTAGACGATGTTGCGCCCGTTCGGACGCACGGCCTGAATGAACTGCACGTCGCGATTGCTGATCTCGGCGGACTGGCTATCGGGCGTCGACCAGAAAATCCGGGTCCAGTCGTTCAGCTCCTGGCGTTCCTCGTAGGTGTTGACGATCCGAACCACGTCATATTGCGGCAGCGTGTAGTGCAGAAAGGCACCAAACAGCACCCAGATGGTGATCAGGAAAACCCATTTGATGGTACGCATCGCGCCACCTCACATGAAATTAATGACATAGACCAAGAGCATCAGAGCCCCCAGCGGAATGATATAGACCAGCAGGATCAGTTTGCGTCTGAACGAGCGGTCGTATTGCCTCAGCCCCCGCTGGATGAAGGCCGCGCGGTCGCCGGTCAACCCCTTCTGTTGCCAGCGACGTCGGAGTTTGGCGCGCCGCACCTCGCGCGAGTAGAGAGAGACCGCCAGATAGACGAGTGTGAGCCCCACAAACAGGATCAGAACGAGGCGGAAAAACCCAAACATCACTGGCCACCGATCTGCATGAGATTGGATCTTGTGTCGGTTATGACCATGTCCAGCTGCATCTGCCCTCTCGCCCCGCCTTGCAAAGATATGGGATAAGTAAACAGAGTTTACATCCCCCCTCCCAAAACGCAAAACAGCCCCGCCGTTGGGTTCGGGCCGGGCTGCAAGGGCATTCGCAATGGCGTGGTGGTCAGACGGGCTGAACCTTGCTCAGGATCAAGAAGGTCATCAAGCCGAAAGGCGGCAACGGCTGGTTTTCCTCAAGTGCAAGATCATCTTCGCTGAGGACCGTTTCGATCTGGAAATCGGAATGCCAGCCCAAAAGGTTTGCAAATGGCGCGGAAGCCCGTTCGAGAAAGGCCAGAACCCCTTTGTCGCGCAGGAAATGGTTGGTGACGACCAGCTTGCCACCGGGTTTTAGCACGCGGGCGATTTCACCCATCACCTGTTCCGGGTCAGGAACGACAGACAGCACGTGCATGGCCGAAACCGTGTCGAAGGTGGCATCGGGAAAATCAAGCTGGCGGGCATCCATCTGACGCAGTGCCTCGATGTTATCGAGATTGTTGTCCTGCACCCGTTGGCGCGCCTTTTCCAGCATGTCCTCGCTGAAATCGATGCCGGTCACTTTGAGGTCTGGTTTGTAAAGTGGGAGGGACAGGCCCGTACCGACACCCACCTCAAGCAGGCGACCGGTCCGGTTCGCGTTCACATAACCAACCGCGCGCTTGCGTCCGACGTTGGTGATTGCGCCAAAAGTTCTGTCATAAACCGGCGCCCAACGCGCGTATGACGATTCAACTGCCTTGATATCCAATTTCCCACCCTAACAACTACACGCCGTCCTCCGGCGTTTTTCTTCGTACCAACCCCCAGGCCACCATGGCGGCGTACCCAAGGCACAGGATCACAAGTGTTATCCATGCGTAAATCAGGACAGCCGCTCCCGCAAAGGCAAAACCGACCAAGAAGTACTTCACATTTTCACGCGAAATCTTGACCGCCTTGAGAGACCAGGTTGGCACATGGCTGATCATAAGCAATCCGATGACAACCATGTGAATGCAGATCAGCACATCCGGGATCACCGGCGCATCTGCAAAGGCAAAGGAAATAAACATCGGCAGCATCGCCAAAAGAGCCCCGGCCGGTGAGGGAACACCAACAAAATAAATGCTTTTGGCGGCGACTTTTTCTTCTGATTTCGTGGAGACGTTAAATCGGGCCAGACGCACGACGCAGCAGACCGAGAAGACCAGAACCGCCAGCCAGCCAAGGCCCCGCATGTCCTGCAGCGCCCAATAGTAGATCACCAATGGTGAGGCGACGCCGAAGTTCAGGAAATCCGCCAGCGAATCCAGCTCGGCTCCCATTTTGCTGTCGCTGCGCAGGATTCGCGCAAGCCGTCCGTCAAAGCCATCCAAAATGGCCGCTGCCAGGATCAGCTGAACCGCGAGCGTATAGTTGCCCTGCACCCCAAACCGGATGGCAGACAGACCCGCGCAGATCGCAGCAATGGTCATCATGTTGGGCAGCAACTGGATCAGCGCGTATTCGGAACGTCGTTTTTCTGGGCGGTCGGTCATTATGGTGATGTCCTTCTTCGCGGCATATTTGCCTGCGGTCGCGGCGCAAAGCGCCATCAGCGACATATGCCTGAACCAACGCCGCCGCGCAACGGCTGGTCCACCTGCGGGCAGCTTGGGCAGGGCGGGCTGGGCAGGCACCGATTGGCACGGGTTGGCACAAACGAAACGGCACCGTGCAATGCACGGTGCCTGGCCCAACGGTGAGCGCCCGTCAGGGCGCAGAGCAGGCGGGAGCCCCACCTGCCCCACAAGATACGGATCCCGCGCGATCAGCCGACCACGTTGAACTCCGGCCCGTAGGGGTATTTGGTGATGTTCTCG
>Ga0160419_100313_pt1 | contig 33133 bp, 25 predicted proteins | sample CelAP2metagpilot_2_FD_108196 | JGI IMG/M metagenome (GOLD analysis project Ga0160419, IMG submission 108196) | Phycosphere-associated microbial communities from Cellana algal ponds in Kailua-Kona, Hawaii, USA - Cellana AP2-4-25 metagenome pilot ... | reverse complement strand
TCGACTTTACCCCCGACAATGCAGGCGGTGATCCCTTTCCACTGTCGATGATCATCAACCCCTACCAGCTGCCCCAGGATCCGGCCGCAGCGCCAGTTGTTCTGGAATGGACGACCGAGGATTGGGATCCTGCCTTGCGGTTCTGGGCGTTGCCGTTTGATCCGCATCTGGGCGAATGGCTGCGCGCGGCGGATCGCTCTGAGCCTGCGACGCTGGCCGCGCTGGAATTCGCCAGCCAGCCAGAACGCTGGCATCCAGATCACGTCGGCACCCGCTGGCTGGAAGACCGCGACCTCTTGTGGCGCTATCAACCCGGCCCGACCGTGGCCGTGTCCCGAACAAGGGCTGAGGAGGCCTTTGACATCATCAAGGCAGAGCTTGAGATCCTGAAGATGTATATGGAAGATGACCGCCAGCAGTATCTCGTGGAATGCGATATTCAGGCAGATGGGCTACCGGCCTATCTGATCCATTTTCTTGGCGCGAACAGTTTTGATCATCCCTTCACGCTCAAGCTCATCGATATGGGGCTCGCGCTCGGCAATGTCGCCTACATGAGCTACAAGGCCTATTTCAAAAGGGTGCGCCCCTCGGTTCTGCGGCCCGGTCTCACCGTGCCCTTTGGCCCGCCCGCCCATCCGGCCTTTCCCAGCGGTCACGGATTTCTGGCCCATTTCCTGTCATTGCTGCTGCTGGAAATTCCAGGCATCGCGCAGCGGTTCGGTGTGGTCAGCGGGTACAAGGCAGATGGATCCGGCACCTCCGTTCAACTCCCGGATGGGGCCCTTTTGCGAAAACCCACCTACGAGGACATGACGGGCGAGCATGTCGTGCCCTCCCCGCTTTTGACCGTGGCCCATCGCATCGCCGTCAACAGAGAGCGGATCGGAGTGCACTATCCATCGGATTCCATGGCCGGTCGCCATATCGCCGCGGGCATTTGGACGTGTTTGATGACCCCTGCACCTGCCGCGCCTGACGGCACGCCGTGGCAGCCCATTGCCGTCCCGACCCTGCACCGGCTGCTGGATAAGGCTGCAACGGAATGGCCAACGCCCTGGTCTGCTGTGAACCTCGGCTAGGGTCAGGATGCGAACCGGTAAAGCCCCAGATTATTGTCTCCAGCCACCAGATCGATCAGGGCCTGCTGCGTGACGGGCAGGTCTGCGGTGTCATCCACCGCGCAGGCAAGCGCTGCGGCGGGGTCGGTGTTGGCCCTGTCTCCGGGCGCCGTGAGCTCATAAAGGAGCAGGATGGATGACCCAGCGTTTGCATTGGCCTGCGCCAGCGCCACCTGTTCGTTCACCGCACTCGCAAGCGCTGCCCCTACGGCCAGATCCTGCACGGCACTGCTATTGACCGCGCCAACCGGCAAGGCAAGACCCGGCAAAGGCCAGGATATGTGACCTGCCAGTTCAATTCCAACCCAGCCGCGCAGCATGACATCTTCTGCCGTGACCCGGCCCCTGTTTCCGATCAACGGCAATGGCCCCGGCATCATCCACGCGCCGGCCTCCTCCCATGTCAGCGAGACGGGCACATAGCTCCCCGGTCCCACCGGCATATCCCCCACAGCGGTCGGGAACCGCAGAGGACGGCGATCACGTATGTAGAGATCGATCAACGGTGGCGCCCCTGCAGAGCGGCAGACCTTGGTAGGATCCAACGGAAACATCCCCATCTGCTCAAAGGCCCAGCGAACCACCTTGTGCGACGTTGCAGGTTGCCACTCGCCCCCGCCGCGCTGCAACACCACGGGAGAGGACGCGAGCCAAGCTGCCGCCTCCATCCCCACTTCCAACATCTCCGCCCGAGACGGCGGCTGCGCCAGCGCGGCAATCGCCTGTAAAAGCAGGTACAGAGCCCCATCCGAGGCCCGCAGCCTTTGCGCCTGCGCTGCGCGTCCCTCCTGCACGCTGTCGCCGCCAAGGCACCGGTACAGAAGAAACAAGGAGGACGAGAGGATCTGTTCGCTCAGATACCCCTTGTGGATGTCACCTCCGCTTGGGGGGTCCTCAACAACGGCGCGGTTCATCAGGCCATACCACCCCCAGCCCCTGAGCGGGCTGCGGTCATGGCGGCGGGGCGCAAAAACAAAGGGATAGGTCCACCCCCGCATCTGCGGATTTCCGGGATAGTCGGGCTCTGCAAGTTGCGAAAGCGGGTCAAAATAGACCGCGGCCATGCCATCGCCGGGGCTGTGGGCAAAGTCGAATTCCAGCTGACCGATGCGCGCCGCCAGCAGATAGTGGGCAAATTCATGCATCATCCACCGCCCGCTGCTGGCAAAGCCAAGGGGCTGCGCGCGGCGCGCGGACAGGTTGCGCCCGTGGCTCGGTGGGGTCGGCCGGGACCACCTGTTCAACGTCGCCAATGCCAGATGCATGTCGATCGCAGGCCGCGGCTGGCTGGCTGCATCTTCTGCCACCTCATAGCGGACCTGCGCGTTGATGGTCCGCCCACTGCGGCCCGGCCCCGGCGTGATCCCCGATCGATAATGGACCGACAATGGCCCCTCTGCGGTCGCCACATAGTGATCGGGATGCAGCCCTGCGCTCTCCATCAACGCAAACATCTGCTGGCAATGCCAATAGGCGCTGATCGCGGTCGACACATCCCGGCGCGGCGGCAGTTGTTCCAGAGGACCATGGGGGAGCATCTTTGCCAGATTTGCCGGCCCATCGCCGGGCACAAACCGGGGGCAATTGCGAACCACAAAGGCCGGGCGCGCCAGCTCAAGACCGCCGCCCAGGGAAAAGGCCACATCGTCACGAAAGCCATCCAGAATGGGATCAATCCGGGAAGGTCTGCGCCGGGCAAGCGGCGGGCGCGGTATCCCCCCGTCCCCCTGCCAATCTGGCGGTGTGACAGGAAACACCCTGAGCGGGATTTCGATTGGCGGAATGCGCGGCTGATCCTGCCCGACAGCTGGATGTGGCTGGCCCTGCGCGATGCCCTCTTTCCCCGTGACGGCGTGGTTCACGGGCGGTGGGCGCTGCACCGCCGCTACGTCAGCCTGCTTGTCCCTGAAGGTCAAACGCGCATCCACCCGGTAGCCCAGCCCATCGGCGGACGAGGCCCCAGCCGCCGATCCACGCCCCAGCAGTTGCACGCGGAGCCGCCCCCTGCCCGCAACCAGATCATCAACGCTGCCCGCAACCCGCAAATCCTGAAGCAAAAGCGAGCGCGCGGTTGTCCCGCTCTTTTCTGCAATACGCTCAAGCGTGGAAACGCGACTGGCTTGTCCACGGTTGAGGTCATCCGCAGCGGCCAGCCCAAAAGGTGCTCCCGGAAGGACCTGCCCCAAGTTCTCCAGCACCGTCTCGCGGTTGCGTGCAGAGGCACCGGCAAGCGCCTCGGACAGGGACTGATGCGTGCCGCCCGGAAACTCGGCTGTCAGCCCCCGCAGGATCAATTCATAGGCCTCAGCGGTGCGGCGGACCTCTATCGGCACCCGAAACCCCGCCCCACGAAGCCGCGCCACAGCGCCCGGCACAGCCCCAAGCGACAGGGCCTCTGCCGCGACCAGAACCACGGTGGCAGGCAATGCTGCATCCGGGCGTGGCGACAGGTTCCAGCTGGCGATCGGCCCCTGCAGCCCCGCACCACTGCCATCTATCGCAGGCCAGATCGGGCACCATTGCAAGACGGCACTGGCCTCGACATCCGCAACCGCGCGCAGCCAGTTCAGAACAGGGTCGGCCTGCCCCAGGGGGCGTGTATCCCCGTTTACATAGTTCGCCAGCTTGTTGAGATAAGCCTCTGCGACAGTTGAAAACTCTGCCAGATCAAGCGGGCCATCACCCGACGAGACGCCCGCGACGAACGGCACCGTGGGATGCGCGATCAGCCGCGAAATCCTGTCCGATCCGGGATATTCCCGTTCATAGCGCAGCCAGCTTTCTGGATGATCTGCCGTTGCCTCCGGTGCAGGTGGCCAGTTCTCTGGCAGGGTGATCTCAGCCATTTTGTCCCCCTCCGGGGCCTGTGCGCAAACACAGCGGGCCACGGCGGGCGCGTTGGCCGGGGCGCCATCTGCACCTGCCCAAAGCGCCGCCTGCGCTGCCGCGTCAGGCGTCCCTCTCGGTGCCGGGCCCCGGTTCCCGGACGGTCAATTGTCATGGTCTTTCTGAGATCAGCCTAACACAGGACGCGACATTTCGCAGCCCTGCTTTCGCCGCGATCAGCCCCGATCAAACAGCGTGCCAGGCCCACGGCAGAGATCAAGACAGCCCGCATAGCGTGCCATGTGCCAGGCCAAGGCCTGATTGCTGCTCAGGACTGGTTTGCCCAGCTCTTCCTCAAGGGGCGCAATGATGCCAAGGGTGCGAAGGTTCGTGCAGGAGAGAAACACCGCCTCGACATCGCTTTGCTGCCCAACCTCAAGCGCCGCTGCATAGGTCGAAGCCGGATCAATGCGCGCCACTCGCGCCTCGACCTCCTCTCCGAACGAAACGCCTGCGCGCACGTCAAAACCGGCCCCCTCAAAGGCCCGTCGCATCGGTTCGCTGACACTGTCGACATAGGGAGTCACAAGCCCAAGCCCTGTAATGTTCAACGCCCCCAAGGCTGCAAGGGTCGCGGTCAGCGGGTCGCTCACCTCTGGGGTGCTGACACCTGCACGCAGCAGCTCTGCCACGCGGGACTGACCGATCAACGTTGTACCCGACGTGCAGCCATAGCCGACCACATCAAAAGGCGCCGCCGCCGGCAGAAGCGAAGCCGCCGCCGTCATTGTGGTTTCCATCGTTGCAATGGTGTCGGGTGTCAGGTCATCCCCCGAAGGGATGCGGCTGACATAGATCGCGACGTCATCAGACGGAAACATCTGACGAAAATCCTGCTCCAGCGTTTCGTCCACCTGCAGCACCACCAGACCCAGCGTCGCCCGGCTGCCAATTGGCCCGGCAAGATCATAGGGAAACGGCTGACGTGTCTGGCTCATGTCGCAACCCCGCTGAGGATCGGCAGGTCCCTTGGTGCGCGAGATGAGAGCAGTTCAGGCCCGCTCTCACGCAGGACGATGTTTTCTTCATGCACGAGACAGCGACCGGGTGCGATTTCAACGCCGGGTTCCAGCGTCAGAACCATACCGGCCCGCAGCTCCGTTTTGTCATGGGGCGTGAAAGAGGGCCATTCCGTCAGCGTAAGCCCCAGACCGTGCCCCAGCCGGCCGCCACCCGGAACCGCGCCCTGCGCGCGCAACTGCTCTGCAAACATGCGGTGCACATCACAGGCCAGATGACCGGGCCGCAAATGACCAAGGACATGATCCGTCGCCGCCATCAGCGCCGCTTGCGCCGCAGCCGTATCTTTGGCGACATGGGAAATGGCGTAGTTGCGATCAAAATCACAGAAATAACCATCCAGCACCGCACCTGTGTCCAGCATCAGCACATCCCCCGGTGCAAGCCGGCGATCATCTGCGGGAGAGATCACATCCCCATACCCGCCCGGCCCGGCGCCCCCTGCAGTGTAGCTGACCCAATCCGCCCCCTCCTCAAGGAGGGACATCTGAAAGCGGCGAAACACCTCGTCGAGCCGCGCACCCGGACAGGCATATTCGCCCACCCGTGCAAATGCCCTGTCAGCAACACCACAGGCCGCCCGGATCTTGGCAATTTCAGCCTCAGATTTGATTTCCCGCGCGCGCTGTACAACGTCGGTTGCATCGACACATTGAGCGGGCGCAATCATGGCCGTCAAACGCAGATAATCACCAATCGGCATCCGCAATTGGGTTTCAAGCCCCATTGGCAGGCCGATCCGGGGCGCCGGGCTGGTGGCGCTCAGCTCTCGCAGGGTCTCTGCCAGAAGGCTCACGCCGTCATCGCCCGGAAAAGGCGCGTCCCACGTCCGGATGTCTTCGATCCAGCCCCGCCCCATCAGCTCTGCACCGATCGCGGGGATGACCGCAACCGGATCGCCCGAGGCCGGAACACACAGAAACCAAGGCCGCGCCGGGCTTTCCCAAAACCGGGTCAGAAACCCCGCGACATAGTAGAAATCCGCCGCGGTGGTCAGCAGCAGCACATCCATACCGTTTTGTGCCATACGGGCCTGCAGCGCAGCGACGCGCGCCCTGTATTCCGATTGCGCGAAGCCCGTCGACGGGGCAGCCGGTGATGTCGCCCTACCCTTGGCAGTCTGTGTCATATTCTGCGCCTTCTGCTGTCTCGCCTGCAGGCTGCGTCACCCACCGCAACCGCCCATGTCGAAAAGCGGCATTTCCCCAAAACCCATGTCGCAAACGAGCCATATATTGTCTTTCCCACGCCCAAAGCGCCGCCGGGCCAGGCCGAAAAACCCTGACAGAACCACAGCTTGGCATTTCCTCGCGTTATCCACAAAAAATCTCAGCTCAATGCAATTTTCCTCTGGACGCGCCAGATCGCAATGCCTATACCGCCCCCATATTCCGGCGTAGCTCAGCGGTAGAGCAGTTGACTGTTAATCAATTGGTCGTAGGTTCGATCCCTACCGCCGGAGCCATCCACCCCTAACAAAGGGTCGAGGATGGAAAGACACTTTCACGAAATCGACTATACATCACCTGCGCACCCCGTTGCAGAAACACCTGATTTGCGCGCGCTCTGCTAAGGAATGGTTAGTTCAGACCAGACAGGCCGGATTATCTGGCCGGTTAAACTAGCTGGGGGATACAGGACCGGGCCGATCCGTGTGGCGCGCCAAGTCGTGCGACGCCAGGCCCTGCCCGTCATAGCCCTGCCCGTCGCGCCTGTCAGTCAAGATCCGCCAAGAGCCGCTCTGCCATCGCTTTGGCGATCTTTGCGGCTTCGGGCTTATTGCGGACATGGGCGGTCGCAATCGCGCCCTCTTTCAACAGGGCGATTTCTTCGGCAAGGCTTGCAGGATCAGCTGCGCCGGCTTCGGCGCAGAGCTCAGTGAACTGGCGAACCAACATCTCTTTGTGCTCGGCCGCGATCTGATGGGCTGGATGTGCGGGGTCTGAGAACTCCCCCGCTGCGTTGATGAAGGCGCAACCGGAAAAGCCAAGGCCCGGAAATGCGTTGCCGCTGAACCAGATTTCGAGCGCATCGAACATCTGCAGAAGCTGTGCCTTGGGGGACGGACCGGCCTTGGCCATTTCGCCACTGAGCCAGCCGCGAAATTGCTCGTCCCGGCGTTTCAACACAGCCAGAATCAGCTCGTCCTTGGAGCCGAAATGCTTGTAGAGGGTCATCTTTGCGACGCCGGATTCCGCCAAAATCTTGTCAATTCCGGTGGCATTGAAGCCGCCGGTATAAAAAAGTTTCAGGGCAGTTTCGATCAGATCATCGCGGCGCGAACGCATGAGTTTTCCCAGTAAATCAGACTATTCTGTCTACCCTTGCCGCATATCTGCCCAGAATGCAAACACCGCGCGCCCAACGTCCAACATCTTTTTGTGAGCAGCGGGGGCTTGATATATACAGATCTGTCTGTCTATGCTGAGTGCAGGTTCTGACCCACCCCGTTCAGCCTGCCTATCAGCCCGCCAAAGGAAAGAGATACGCCATGACCCGGATCCCCCTGCCCGCCACCATTGACACCGCACCGGCCCGCTCCAAACCCCTCCTGCAGGAGATCAATCGCGCCATGGGGAGCGTGCCAAATCTGTTTCGGATCGCCTCAAACAGCCCCGCAGCGCTGCAGGGCTACCTTGGGCTGACCGGGGCGCTGGCAAACGGAACCCTGCATCCAGCGACGCGAGAGCGGATCGCCCTGGCGGTCGCACAGGCCAATGGCTGCGGCTATTGCGTTGCGGCGCATAGCTATCTTGGACGCAACCGCGCCAAGCTGGATGCGGATGAAATCCTCGCCAACCGACGCGGGCAATCCCTGAACAGCAAGGCCGATGTTGCGGTGCAATTCGCCGTCAAGCTGGTGGATGAACGCGGCCAGGTCCAGGACGCCGATGTGCGGGCGCTGCGCCATGCCGGATACACCAACAGCGATATCGTCGAGATCATCGCCCATGTCGCGCTCAATACCTTGACCAATTACCTGAACGAGGCGCTTGGCACGCCCATTGATTTCCCAGTCGTCGGAGCCGATGCGGCCTGACGTCCCCGGGCGCCCCCCCCCTGTCCCGAAAACCGGGGCGCCCATTTTTCTTACCTCTCCCTCCTCCTTGCAGACAAGAGATACACCCGATGACACGTCCGCCCCTCCCCCCGTTTGATGCAGAAAGCGCCGCCAAAAAGGTCCGGCTGGCCGAAGATGGCTGGAACAGCCGCGACCCGCAGAAAGTTGCGCTGGCCTACACAGTCGACTGCAAATGGCGCAATCGCGCCGAGATTTTTCAAGGCCGCGATGCGATTGTCGAATTCCTGACCCGCAAGTGGGATCGCGAACAAGACTACCGTCTGATCAAGGAACTGTGGGCCTACACGGACAACCGCATTGCCGTGCGATTTGCCTATGAATTCCGCGACGATGCCGGTGCCTGGTTTCGCGCCTATGGCAACGAAAACTGGGAATTTGGCGAAGACGGGCTGATGCGCCATCGCATTGCCTCTATCAACGATCTGGCGATCCGCGAGGAAGACCGTCTGTTTCACTGGCCGCAGGGGCGCCGTCCGGATGATCATCCGGGCTTGAGCGACCTTGGCCTCTGAGCGGAGCCCGTAACCATGCCACTTGGATTTGCTGAAATCGCCTTTACACCGGCTGTTCAGGCAGAGCAGGCCCGCCATGGCTCGGCCGAGGCCTATAGCGTTGCGCTGGATCCTGACCGCGATGGCGGCCGCCTTCTGGGCCTGCGCGAGAGCGCATTTATCGCGGCGCGTGACAGCATGTTTCAGGCCACGGTATCGGAAACCGGCTGGCCCTATGTGCAGCATCGCGGCGGCCAGCCCGGCTTTCTGCGGGTGCTGGACGCACAAACCATCGGCTATCCGGACCTGAGCGGCAACCGGCAGTATATCTCCACCGGCAATCTGCGGGGCAACGACCGGGTGTCGCTGATCCTGGTGGATTGGAGCCGACGCAAGCGGCTGAAGATCTGGGGGCGCGCTGTTTTGGTCGAGGACGCTGAGGTGATCCGCCAATTGCAGAGCGCAGATCAGGCGTCGGCGGAACGAGCTGTGCTGATCCGCGTGGAGGCCTTTGACTGGAATTGCCCCCAGCATCTGCCCCTGCGCTTTACGGCAGAAGAATACGCGCACATCCACGCCGAGGATCGCACCCGCCTGGAGCGGCGCATCCAGGAGCTGGAAACGCGCTTGACTGCGGTCGGGGCAGACCTGCCCTGACCCATCGGCGGAACCGGACTGCCTGCCTGTCCCGGTTCCGCCCACGAAACGGGGGCCAAAAGCATCCCCGAAACATCACGAGGGGAGGCCATCATGACCAATGTTACCATTGCATTTGCCAAAGCCATGGCGCGCGCGAACGGCTGGAGCCTGACCGACGAGGGCACGCTTTTGTCGGACGGCACGCCCATCGGACAGCTGCACGCGGAAGCGGACGGCTATATTGCCAACAGCGAGTATATGGACCTGATCGAGCGCGTGCGCGCAGGCCATCCCAATCAGGCCCGTCTTGTTGCCGATTACGCCCGCTCCATTTCTCCGGATGCGCTGGGTGTTCTGGGCCTTGCGGTCAAAACCGCCCCGGATCTGCGCAGCTCTCTCAAGCTGATTGAACGCTACTACCGGCTGATTACGGAAACCGCGATCTATCGTTTGGATGAAGGCAGCGAACTGTCTGTTTTTCGCATCGAAGGGCGCTGTGACCCCCATCCCGCTCTTGGCTTTCGCAACGAATGTGCGCTTGCGGGTGTCCTGAGCAACCTGCGCAAGTTGCTGGACGGATCGCTTGCAGTCAGCCAGGTCTCGTTCCGCCACGCCCCTGCCGCATCGCCTGAGGAATACAAGGCTGTGTTTGGGTGTGATGTGGTCTTTGGCGCGGAATTCGATGCCATCACCCTGCCCAGCTCCGCGCTTGATCTGTCCAATCGGCTGGGGGATGCGGCTGTGTCGGACTATATGCTGGCCCACCTGCAGGAAAGCTATGGCCGACTGCGCCGAGAACCACCACTGCTGCGCGATCTTCTGCGCAGGATGACCCACCTGCTGCAAAACGGCGCGCCGCAGGCAAGCGAGATCGCCCGCGACATGGGGATGAGTGAGCGCACGCTTTATCGTCGCCTGGCCGCCGAAGGGCGCAGTTACCGCGATGTGCTGACAGAGGCACAGATGACCCTTGCCCAATCCCTGTTGCAGGGGGGCGATTGCAGCATTGCCGAGATCGCCTTTCTCACCGGGTTTTCCGAACAAAGCACCTTCAGCCGTGCGTTCAAACGTCATGTAGGACAGGCGCCCGCGCAGTTTCGTGCGGCGGTCACAAGCCCGCGAAAACCGGCGCTCGCTGCAGCCCCGGCCGGGATGGCCGGAACTGCCAAAACCCTGGCAGGCCCTGCCAAGACCCCACAGATGAATGCCTGTTAGACAGGAGTTACGGAGACGACGGGCAGGTCGGCTGGCAATGACCTCCACCACCGGCCTGCCGCAGGATCCGACAGATTTCACCCGGCCCGTGTTTCAGGGCCATTTGTTCCCAACGGAACCGCGTTTTGGTTCCATCAATTGCCCGGAAATTCGCCATGAACGACATGACCTCTCTCCTCATCACCGCAGCTGCGGCTGCACTGGCAACCGGTGGCGTCGTCATGGCGCTGACATTCTCGGCCCCTGCCTACGCAAGCCCCTCGCCAACGGCGGACACATTGGTCGGTCGCCCGACGATATCGCTGATTGATGGTGGCCAGGTCGCGCCGGTCTGCGCCTGTCATGCCTCAGCACTCAAGGCCCTGACCTCAGAGTTCAACACGGCCCAGTAGCCCCCCGACACGGCAGTCCCCCTGCCTGTGCCCGGGCGAGCCTTGCAAGTTGTCTTCCACCTTTGGTGTGCAGGTTCGCCCGACCCTATACAGCCGTGTTCTGCCTGCCCCGACAGGCCGCAACTGCGGTTGTGCGCATCACAAGACCGGATTGACGCCCCTGCTCTGTCAACCGGATGTGGGCGCAGCGCCGGCCCCTTTGTCGCGTGGGGGCCGGCGCTTTTTCTTGTCATCCAGCAAGGAGCGCCCGCCAGCCGCGGATGAAATCCCGCTCCAGCGCAGGATCTGCGCGGGTCGCGGTGCAGTCCTCTTCCCGCTCAAACAGCCCTTCCAGCGCCGCTTCCCAGCAATCCGGCGTCAGATCGCAAACCGGTGCGGCCCCAATGCGCAGGTGATCGCGCAGACCGTCTATCTCGCTCACCAACAGATGCCGACCCGCTGCCAGAGCTTCGATCGCAACCAGGCCGTATGCCTCCCAGCGGGATGGCATCGCCACAACATCCACCGCGCCGATGGCGGCAACCGGATCAGCAGCGAACCCCTTGAAGTGGATCCGTTCATCACCCGCTGCCAGCCGACGCAGGTAGGGTTCATCTTCGCCGGTGCCATAAACGTGCAGTTCGATGTCCGCCCGGCGGCATTTGCGCAGCGCCTTGATCAGCACATCAAACCCCTTTTGCCGATGAAGCCGCCCGATGGCCCCGATGATCCGTGGCTTTCCCTGGGCCGGGCTCACCTTGCGAAAGGCCGAGAGATCAACACAAGACCGGATCGTTGTGATTGCGTCGGGGCTGACAAAGCCGCTGTCGACCAGCCAGCTGGACTGCGCATCGCTGACGCCGACAACCGTATCTAACACGCGATAAGACAACCGCAGCAGCTGAGCAAACCGCCGCCTGGACGGCACGTTCAAGGCAACGAATTCTTCGGTGTAGCTATGTTCGACATGAATGAGACGGCTCATCGGGTGTTGCCCCCGAAGCGCAAGGAACCGCGGCAGATTGCGCCAGTTGATCGACAGGTGGGACACGATCACATCCGCCTCGTAGCGGCCAAAGGTCAGCGGGTGATTACCGACTTCGGCCAACTGGTGGTCAGCGGTGACGCTGAGTTCGGGCGAGGACAGGATAAAGTCCACGACGCGCATGACGCCACCTGCGGTGGTATCGTCAACAAGGTGCAGAACACGGGGGCGGGTTTCGTTCAGCATCACGCCTGCCCTCCGGCACGGTTGAATTTCGAGGCCAGCTGCATCAGGCGGCGCAGCGACCCCTCACCGCACAGCGCCAGAACCGCAGCCGCTGCGAGGGTTGCTGTGGATTTCACCGGCTCCTTGATGAGCGGCAGTTTTGATTGTTCCAACCAGCGGCGGGTCAAGGTGAGCGTGCGCCCCCGGTCCATATCGACAATCGCGCGACGGGACAGGTAGCGCAGCTGATAGGCCCGCGCTTCGCGGGTGTGGCGTGCAAAAAACTCGGGCGCAAGGGGGGTTAGCTTGGCCACCATCCGCTCCCAGGCTTCCAGCTGGCGATCCGTCGCCGCCGACAACCCGCCAGAGTTCAACCGATAGCGTGTCAGCAGACCTGGCACGCCCTCGAACGCCCAATCGGTCACCAGCACCATGCGCAGCCACATTTCAATGTCTTCGGACTGGCGAAAGGTCTCGTCGAAATACCACGGCCGCTCGCTCTCGCTTGGTGGCATGTAGGACACATCTGCCAGCGCAGCCCGACGGATCACCGGCGCCGAACCATTGCCGACAGGGTTGCGCTTGAACACATGGGCGGCACTGACCCGGTTCAGCCGTGGGCGCTGTGCGTGACCGGTGGGCTGACCATCATCATCAATCAAAAGAGAGCCAGAGTAGCTCACTCCGACATGCGGATTTTCACGCAGATGCCAGATATGTTCGGCCAGTTTCGTGGGCTCCCACAGGTCATCGGCGTCGCAAAACCCGATGACATCTCCCTTCGCCGCGTAAATCCCCGTGTTGCGCGCCCCGGCCAGACCCCGGTTTGCCTGGCTGATCAGACGCAGCCGACGATCATGGTTATAGGATTTCACCACCTCCACCGTGGCGTCGGTGGATCCATCATCCACCACGATGATTTCGAAATCCCGCCAGCTCTGGGCCAAGAGCGCATCCAGTGTCTGCGGCAGAGTGTCGGCAACGTTGAATGCAGGAACAATGATCGAAGCAAATGTCATGAAACTTCTCCTCTGCGGGGTCAGGAAAACAGGCTGCGGCTGAAGCGGCGCGGGATGAGCGCGGCACAGACCGAGCCGAGCAGCGTAAGCGCGCCACGGCGCACAGGGGACAGAAACCCGCGTGGGGACTGGCCCAGCCCCAACAGCGCGTGTCGCAGGGCAGTCGTGCGCCCCATCCCGAGCCGCAGGGCGCGGCGGGCCAGATAGCGGTGATAGATGGCATGGGAACGCCGCGACGGGCGATGGCCCATGGCGATGGCCGTTTGCAGCGCCCGTTCGCGCCCCGCCTCCATCGCGTCCAGATCGGTTGACAGGCCGCCGGTGCTGCGCCGGTAGTAGGTCTGCAGCATCGGCACCCCCACAATCCGCGCACCCTGCGCGACAAGGCGGATCAGCCACTCCAGATCTTCGTTGTGCAGCATGGTTTCGTCAAAGCCGCCCGCGCTCTGCATCACGTCACGGCGCACAGACATGTTGGACATGGTGCAGACCGGGTTTTCCCCCATCAGAATGTCAACGCTCAGGTCTGTCTCCGGTACCGTGGACAGGGTTCTCGCATCGCACGGCCGGTGCGAGAAAAAGGCGATCTGACCATAGGCCCCCGCAACCGAAGGATCAGCAAAGATCACCGACAGCTCGCGCAGCTTGGATGGGGCCCATTCGTCATCCGCGTCGCAAAACGCAATCACGTCACCGTCTGCGATGTCCAAGGCACCAAAGTTGCGCGCCGCACTCGGCCCCTTGCCAGGGTTGCGATAAAGCCTGATCCGGCTGTCCCCGGCGGCCATGCAGCGGATCTGCACCCAGGTCGGGTCGGTCGATCCGTCATCTACACAGATTGCTTCCCAATTCGGATAACACTGGGCCTGCAGGCTTTCGATGGTGCCCGTGATGGTTTTCGCGGCGTTGAAGCAGGGAATGACTACAGAGAATTTCATCATCGTTTCAGACCTTTGCCAGTTTGTGCGCGAAGGCACGTTGAACGAGGGGAAAAGAACCAAGGATCATCACGGCCGACGCAACAAGCGCGTAGCCAATGGCAACTGCCAACAATCCCTGAGGCGCCAGAAGCGCGGTATTGAGCGACAGCGCGACGGTCAGAAGCGCCGTGATCCGAAACTCCTGCCCAGCCCGCCCGGTGGCACGCAGGTAGCCTGCACAGGCCGACCAGAGCGTCGTCGGAATGGCCACGAGGCACAGGATCGACACGATCCCATCCAGCGCCTCCCAGCCCGCTCCAAAGAGGACCGGAACATAGACGGGGGCCAGCAGCGCTTGCAGGATCACCGCCGGGGTGATGATCCCAAGCGCGAGCAGGATGCTTTGGCTCAGCGCCGCGAGCTTGTCTTTGCTTGCACACAGATGTGGAAACAGAACCGTCGCAAACGCTGTGGAGAAGGAATTCGCAAGCCCCAGGCCCGCGTTGAACGCCATGAAGTAAAGACCCAGCACCTCGGCTCCCATCAACGCCCCGACAATCACCTTGTCGATCTGCAGGCGCAGCGCTTTGACCAGTTCCACCCCCAGCACAGTCGCCCCAAACCGCACAAACGGACGCACCGGCGCTGGCTGAACCTCGGGGTTGGCGGTCCAGGGGTGCAGCCGCCGCATTGCCAGCAACCAATAAGGTGCGGTCACAAGGCGGGGCAGGATCAGCGCAAGGGGCGATGCCCAAACCAGAGCGAGCGCAACCGACAGAAGGTTGGCACCAACAACCTGTGTCCCGGCAATCAACGCTGTGCGTTTCATCCGCCCGGCCCGCATGGCAAGCGCGCATTGCACCAGACCGGCCGGCATGAACAGGTATTCCCCCGCCAAAAGCAGGATCAGCAGCAAGAGCATTGTACTGCCTCCAAGGGCATAAAGCGCCACGCCAACCAGCGCCTGAAACACAAACAGCCCGGCGCACCAGATCCAGAACAGCCGATGAGCCGTCTTGCAGGTCGCCTCCAGATCCTCGTCCCGCGCGGCCATGATGCGCTGGCCGATCCCGTTTTCAGTGAGCGATTTCAGAATGTCCGCCGCCGCCAGTGCCGCGGCTGCGATCCCGATATGCGCCAGATCCAGTGTGCGTGCGACGGTTACGACAACCAAAAGGCGAGACGCCTTGCTGGCAACCTCGGAGCCGACATAGGCAAAGACGTTCTGCGCAAGCGCCGGCACCTTGGGCAACCGGGTGGGAAACTGTGCTTTCGAGAAACGGGGCTGTGCCATCGGAAAGGTCCATGATTTTCGGTCCCTTCCTTGGTAGCCCAGCCCCCTTGGCTGTGTCCTGCGCACCCCCGGTCAGGATCACTGGGCGAAAGATCACAGACCTACACCAAAGGAGAGGTCGATCCCCGTCAAAATCTCTCGCAAGATGAGTGCGCTTGTCTTATCAAGGTCAGAACAGCTAACCGTTTGGATCGCGCAATGAATTCAACGCTACGGACCGGAACTGCCCTGCTGGCCCTGATGAGCGTGGCCGCCTGTACGGCCATCAACCAGCCCCGCAACCTGGAACCGGTTGCGGTCGGAAACGGGTATCAGGCCCAATACCGCGAACCAAAACGTGACATCCACGAACAGACGTTCCTGCGGTCCGAAGAAATCAACCGTCTCAAATGCCGCCCTCTTATCGGCGGTGCCGAGGGCAATGGCAGCAAATTCGGCGGTCTTGCCAGCGCCTCTTTGCGGGGAGAGCGGCTGTCGCGCAACGATCTGATCGATATCCGCGTGGCAGAAGACGACACCTTTAGCGGTGATTATGTGGTCTCACGCGACGGCACGTTGAACCTGCCTTACCTGCGGCCCATCCGGGCGCAAGGGCGGCTGGTGCGCGACGTCGAGGCCGATCTAGCAGCCCAGCTGGTGAAGAACGGGTTTTATGATGCAAACCCCCGGATTTCCGTTCGGGTTGCGGATTTTGCATCTGTGACCGTCGGCGTTTCCGGCGCGGTGTTTGAGCCCAAGGCCGTGGAAATTGGCGGGATCGCGGGTGATCAGGTCGACAGCCGCAGACAAGAGGCGCTGGGGGCATCAACCGAGGCCCGCAATCTTTCCGCCGCCTTGCGGGCGACGGGCGGCGTGCGCCCCGACGCTGACATTTCAGCGATCCAGCTGCGCCGGGGCTCGAAGGTTTACACGCTTGATATGCGCGGGGTTTTCGAGGGACAGAATGCCGTGGATGTGATGCTGCTGACGGGCGATGAAATCAACGTCCCAAGCCGCGGCTGTTTTCAGGATGATCTGATGCGCCCCAGTCCGATCAGCCCGCCGGGGGTTACCTTGTTCCTGTCCAATCTCACCCAACCTGCAACCGGCAACGCGCCTTCTGCCATCGGGCGTGAAGTGCGCGAAATCCCATATGGGACGCGCTACATGCAGGCCGTGATTGACACCAACTGCGTTGGCGGGGCGCGCGCCACATCGGCCAACCGCTCTGCTGTCCTGTTTTCACGCAATCCGGTGACCAAAGTTTCGGTCGTCATCGAACGCGGCATTGAAAACATGCTGCGCCGGGCGGATCGGGACGATTATGACCCCTATCTCCTGCCTGGCGACTCTATCGCGTGCTATGACAGCACTATCACCAATATCGGCGAAATCGGCCGGGTTCTGGGGCTTGTCGCGCGTTAAACCCGGAGATCATGCCGCTGACTTGAGAGCCGATTGCGTGGCAAGCCAGATCGCTGGCAGACCGTCAATCGCCAGTGCAAGATCAGCCCGGCTACCAGATTTGGCCGCCTCTTCAATGGCGATCAGCTGACGACGCAGGCACAGGGCACCGATCGTTGCGGCACTTCCCGCGCTTTTGTGGGCTTCTGCCGCGATGCGCGGCAAATCCTGCCGCTGCTCGCCCCCTTCTTGCCCGAGCCAGCCAATCAGCTCGTCTATCTCTTTGCAAAAACGGGCCACAATCACGCGGGCGCCATCCGGGCTTAGCGCCTGTTTGAGGGATTGCAGATGCTCGTCTGAGACCGCGGGCTCCTTCTGGTCGCAGATCTCGTCCACTTGCTTCGGCAAGGCGCCGCTGCTGAACAGCCCCAGCAGCGCCTCTTTGGACAGGGGCTTGGTCAGAATACCGTCCATCCCGTCTTCCAGAAAGGCGGCCTGCTCCTCTGCCATCACATTGGCGGTCAGCGCCACAATCGGGGTCAGGCTGGCCGGTCCGTTCAAGGCGCGGATTGCCCTTGTGGCGCTGCGTCCGTCCATGACCGGCATGCTGATATCCATCAGGATCAGATCAAACCGCCCGGCCCTGGCCAAATCAACCGCCTCGCGCCCGTTGTGTGCCTCGACCACATAGTGCCCGGCGGCGCGCAGCATCTCTCGCGCGACGTCACGGTTGATCGGGTTATCCTCGACCAGCAACACCTTGCGGGGGCCGGTGATCGGATTGCCTCGGGCCTGCCTTGCGTGGATCGGACCGGCAGGTTGCGGCGGCTCGGCCTCTTCCACCGGCAGCTCCACGATAAAGCTGCTGCCCTGCCCCGGCGTGCTTTCGACATCGATATGTCCGCCAAGCGCGGTGACAAAGCGTTTGGTCAGCGCCAGCCCAAGTCCGGTCCCGCCCACATTTCGCGCATATGAGCTGTCGCCCGTCACGAAATCCTCAAACACATGGCGGATCTGGTCAGGGGTGATCCCGATGCCGGTATCCTCCACCACGATCTGCAACCCGTTTTCGCGCCCCAGGCAGGCCAGCGTCACACGGATGCGTCCGTTGTGGGTGAACTTGACGGCGTTACCCACGAGGTTCATCAAAATGTCCTGAAGACGGTCCTTGTCCGCACGGATCCAGTTCTTTGCCGGTCCATCCCATTGCCATTCCAGAACCGACTGATTGGCAGCGGCAGAGGCGCTCTGGTTGTCGATGATGTCCTGAACCAGATCGCTGATATTCATCACAACGGGTCGCAGATGCAGGCGCCCTGCGTCGTATTTGGTGATATCAAGAACGCCATTGATGTGGCTCAGCAAGAGTTTGCCGGAGGTTTCCATATTGCCGATATAACGGCGCTGACGTGCCGTGAGCCGCGTGTCCTGCAGTAGCGTCAGATTTCCCAGAAGACCGTTCAGCGGCGTGCGAATTTCGTGGCTCATGGTCGCAAGGAAGTTGGTTTTGGCCTTTTCGCCAGCCAGCGCCAAATCGCGGGCGGAGACGAGCTCCTCTTCTGCCGCGACCTGAGCGGAGATATCCCGCAGAAAGGCGACAAAGATCTCACCCTGGGCGGTTTCTGCGCTCTGAATGGCCAGCTCGACCGGAAAGACCTCGCCAGTCGCGCGCTTGGCCTCAAGGCGGACCCGGCCAGAGCCAACAACCCGCCGGGTGCCCCCGTTTCGCAGCCGCGCCATGCCTGCGGCATGGGCTGCCTTGTGGTGATCCGGCACGATCACATCCGCCAGATCCCGGCCGATCACCTCTTGCGCGGGGATTGCAAAAATCTGCTCAGCTGCCGCGTTGAACTCAAGGATGCGGCCAGTTGTATCGCTTATGATGACCCCATCAAGCGACGTTCCCATGACCACATTCATCCGGCGACTGGCCTCGACAACCTCGGCGCGCCGACGCACGTTCTGGGAGTTGAGGTGATTGAGATATCCCGCCAGTGCAAGCAGGGCCACAATCAGCCCGCCCACGGAAAGGCCGAGCCACACGAGCGTCCGACCCGTCTGTTCGCGGCGCGCGTCCGTCAGTGCCACAAGATGCCCCAGCGCAGAAATCGAAAGGTCACGGACCACCGGGCGTATGCCTGCCGCTTGTTCCGCAAGGTCGGGGAGGTTCTGCCTCAGCTCGGCGTTGCTGGCATCAATCGCTGGCAGGGCCCCTTGCAGAAACCCATCCACCCGGCCCAATGCCGTGCGAAGGCGCGGCAACTCACGCAGCGGCGCGTACAGTTCCGCTTCGTTCAAGATCCGGATGCGGCTGTAGAATATGTCAAACTCGCGACGCAGTGTGTTGAGATCGCCATCAACGTCGCCCTTTGCCGCCACCAGCGCGGTGTAGAATTCCAGGAACTCCACATCGGTCTGCGAGAGCGACCATTGCAGGTTGTCCTTATGGGCCGCGTTCAGATCCTGCACATCCCGCAAGATACGCGAGCCGAAGACCGCGACAGCTGCAAAGGCCAGGGAAAACAACACTGCCGGAATCAGGATGCGTACGCGCGGTGTCATAGGTGCACTGCCAGTCATGCTGCCGCCTCCTGCTGGGTGGGTTCAGTCGTGTGGTGATGTCTCTTTGTCTTGGGAAGGTCTGTGGGTCGGGCTGTCTGGCGGGATCAGTTCAGCACTTCCAACCGATCCAGCTGCCAGATGCTGCGGGAATAGATGATCTCTGTCTGAAAGCGAGGATCGGAGTCATAAGGGTAGACAATCCAAAGCGGACCCTTGTCGCGCACCGACATCGGGGCCCCGTTCATGCGAAAGGCGATCATCGCGCCCTCATCCGAGATGTCCTCAAGCGGGATCGTGACGGAATAGTCGTTGATCGCAGTCGCCCTGAGCGCATCGCCCTGCATTCCCAAGGCATCAATCAACGTGGCCAAGGACACACCATCAAACTGCTGCGGGCCATCCGTCCAGATTGTCGTGGTTTCAAAGCTGCGGGCACCCAGCTGTTCCAGCATCGCCAGATCCAGAACCGCTGCGCCGTTTATGTTGGTCACAGCTGCGTTGGATACCGTCAGAACAACCTCTTCCTGCGGCTTGCCAAGATCCTTGGCCGCGACAGGCACAGCGATCGGGGTCGCGGTGAAGGCAACGGCGAAAACAGTCATCATCAGAAAACGAAACATGGCGCATCCCTTTTGGTGTCTGGGAAATTTATTCCATGAGATGGACCACCTTGCACGTGGACAGAGGTATCGTGCCCTATCCTAAAGGATAGTCTGCGGGGTATCTTCTGCGCAAGAAACCGTGATCTGCCCGCAAAAACTAGCGCGCCCCGCAAGCACCGGCAGGTGGCTTGCAGGGCGCGACCGTTCGGATGCGCGGTCTGTCAGTAGGCCCCCCGACCCGACAGAACGGCTCCGATCGTGCGATACATCAGCGCCAGATCCAGCCCGACAGAGGCCTCTTTGGCATAAGCGATGTCCATTTCGACCATCTCGTCAAACCCGACATCCGCGCGCCCAGAGACCTGCCACAGACCGGTGATGCCGGGCTTTACCGCCAGCCTGCGCAGCGCCCGCGGCGGATAGGCATCGACCTCGACTGGCAGGGCCGGACGGGGACCGACAATGGACATATCCCCACGCAGCACATTGAAGATTTGCGGCAGCTCGTCGATTGAGGCGCGACGGATGAACCGCCCAACCCGGGTGATGCGCGGATCCGCCTTGGCCTTGAAGCACACACCATCGCGGTCCGATTGCGACAGGACGGCCGCCCTGCGGGCCTCGGCGTCCTGGCTCATGGAGCGGAACTTGAACATCGTGAATGTCTCACCGTTCTGACCTACGCGGGTCTGACGAAAGATAACGGCCCCTCGGCTTTCGGCACGAATGGCAAGGGCTGTCAGGGCAAAGACAGGTGCCAGCAGAACCAGCGCAGTTGCGGCCGTTGCCACGTCCAGCACCCGTTTGGCCGCGATGCGCCGCTTTGCCCGGTTTTCGGCAGTGGCAAAGGCGCGTCTTGCGGCACTGCCGACAAAAGTAAAATTCCCCACCAGGTAGCGTTTGGCTAGACGGCGCGGCTCTTTCATCAGGCGCAAGCCCCATTCCATCCGGGCCTGACGGACAAGGCGCGGGGCCCGGTCAATGACGCCTGCGCTGAAATCGAGAAACGCGCCAACAGCCAGCGTCAGGTCAGCCGCCAGGCGATCGGCGTAACGATCCAGCCACATCTCCTGCAGCGGCACGCCCATTGCGACCAGCACGATATCTGCGCCACTCTCGTTGATATCGGCAATCACCGCCTCGGGGTCCGCTGCGCCGCCGTAGCCATCCCGTGTCCCGGCAATGCGCAGGTTCGGCGTGGCCAGGATCAACTGCGCGGCTGCCGCATCCGCGACACCCGGCTTGCCACCAAACAGATAGACCGACTTGCCGCGGGTCGCGGCCTGCTCCAGCAGCTTTGGCAGCAGATCGGTCCCGTTGAGGTTCGCGGCCAGTTTCTGCCCGGTAAAGCGGGCCGCCAGTTCGATGCCCGCGCCATCGGGCAACAACATGTCCGCGCGCGCCACCGCATCTGCATAGCCACGATCCTGGCGGCGGATGTTGCAGCAATGGGCGTTCATGAAGAACACCCGCCGACGGCCCCGAGCCAGCAGAGCCCGAACGGTTTTGTCGGCGGTTTCATCAACCAGGTTAAGGTCAAGCGCTGGCAGATACTGGGTTGCCAGAGCCGGGCGGGACACAGGTGTCACCGGTGTGGTGTGCAGCAAAGGGAACTGGAAGCTCATCATGCAACTCCTTGATAAGACGTTGGTTGTCTTCAGGGTGTCGAATGATGCGCAGTGGCTCAACGCAGCGGACGGACAGGTTTGGTGGACATAGGGACAGCGATTTTCAACTTCGAACAGAGCCCCTATCCAAGGGGGTATGCCCCATACCAAAGAGACAGCAGGCTCTCCCCTTTCGCGCTGGTGCGCTGGCCCGGCCCGCGCCTAATCTAACAAGACAAACCGCGCCCGACCGGATCCGGGCATCTGAACGGATTGCACAGCGAGGGAGACCCAGCATGCGCGTATTGATTGCCGATGATCACGACCTTCTGCGAGACACATTGGTGATGTTTCTCGAAAGCGAAGGCGGCATGAGCACCTGCGCCGCCAATAGCCTGCCTGCGGCGCAGGAACGGATGGAGACAGATGGCCCCTTTGATCTGATCCTGCTGGATTACAACATGCCGGGGATGGATGGGCTGCAAGGTCTGTTTGACACGATGGCCATGAACGGCGGCCAGCGGGTTGCGCTGATCTCGGGCCAGGCCAGCCGCGAGGTTGCGGAACAGGCGCTGGATGCGGGCGCCGCAGGGTTTGTGCCCAAGACACTGCCCGCAAAATCAATGATCAATGCTGTCCGGTTCATGGCAATGGGCGAACAATATGCGCCCATCGACTTTATGACCGCAGTCGAAGACACGCCCTGCCCGCTGACCTCCACACTCTCTCCTCGCGAGATCGAGATGCTGCGCGGGTTGAGCGAAGGCAAGGCCAACAAGGAAATCGCCCTTGATCTCAATATCGCGGAACCCACTGTCAAACTGCACATGAAGTCGCTTTATCGCAAAATGAAGGTCAGCAACCGAACGCAGGCAGCGCTGGTTGCCCGTGACAAAGGGTTGTTTTGACTATCCAGACGGATAGGCGCGCGCACAAACGCCCTGCGTGACTGCCCATCGGGGTTGCCGAAACGCGGCTTAGCTTCCTGTATTCTTTAGAGAAAGGAGAGCCGCAATGACCCCCGAACAGCTTCGCTACAACTTTCTCGCCAAGCCAAAGCACAGCTTTCGCCACAACGCGATCCGCGCCCTGAAAGGGGGGCGTCTGAACGATCTGGGGCGCCTGCCGCGCTACACCGCCAGCCTGATTTTGGGCTCTGCGCTGATCTGGGCCCCCATCAGCGGATATCTCAAAACGGCGCCTCTGACCTTTCGTTCGCACACCTCATTGATCCTGCCGGGGTCCGGTGCCTCGGCCTCCCTGAACCTCAACGGGATCGGTCAGGCCACGTCCTATGCGAATTCGGCCTTTGCCTCCAACTCCGTCAGCCCAACCGAAACCTACAAGCGTCTGCTTGGCGCCGATCGCATTCTCGCGGCGGCGGCGGCTTCGCTCGATCTCAGCCGTGAGGCGTTTGGAAAGCCCCGGATCAAACTGGTCGATCAGACCGGCCTGATCCATCTGGAGGTCACTGGCCGTTCGCCAGAGGACGCACAGGCCCGTGGCGATGCGCTGATCGCGGCCTTCCTGAGCGAGTTGGATGCCCTGCGCGCCGATGAACAGAACACCCGCGAAGACAGCGGATTGGGGGCGATTGATGAATATCGCACCTCTGTTGCCGGGACCCGGCAGGAAATCGTTGCCCTGCAGAACGAAACTGGTCTGCTGTCCGCCGAAGACTACGACGCAATGGCAGAGGCCACCCGCGGCCTGAGCGGCCGTGTCGAGGATCTGATCGCGCAGTTGAATGATGCAACTGAAGGCGTCGCAGCCCTTGAGGCGAGCCTTGGTCTCAGCGCTGCAGCCGCCGCTGCAACACTTAAACAATATGCCGACAGTGAATTTGTGGCCCTGATCGACGAGGTCGGCACCCATGCTGCGGCGCTGGCCGAAGCGCGGGCAAGTTTCGGTGAACAGCACCCCAAGGTGCGCACCGCTTTCCAGGCCCATGAAACAGCCCTCAAGACAGCCCGGATCCGCGCCAGTGCCGTGACCGGCCTGCCCCTTAGCCAACTGGCCACGCTGGACGTGGCCCCCGCCGGGGCAAGGGCCGAACTGCTGTCGCGCCTCGTTCAGCTGGACGCCACCCGCGCAGGCACAGCCGAACAGCTGAAAACCATGAAAACCCGCCTGCAGCAGGAACAGGCCACCCTCACGCGTCTTGCCCCAGCTGCGGCCCGGCTTGAAGATCTGCAAAGGGATTTTTCCGTTGCAGAGGCGGTGTTTGCCAGCGCTATCGCACGTAGCCAATCGACCAAATCGGACGTCTATGCCTCCTACCCGTTGGTGCAGGTTCTGGAAAACCCGTCCCTGCCTGATCGCCCCTCTTCGCCCAATCGCAAACTGGCGCTGGCTGCGGGAGGCGCCGCCACGTTGATGCTGATCATTGGTCTGGCGCTTGGCTGGGGCCGCTCTGCACTGATCGACAAGCTGATCATGCGGCGCGAAAAAACCAAGGGGGGTGCCGGATGAGCCCGCAAAACCCGGCAGAGAGCCTCCTTTACAAGGCGCTGATCTGGACCTGGCCGTTCTATGCCATTGGTGCCCTCTACGCTGTCGGCCCGGTGCTGGGCTGGACGGCTGGGGCGCTGGCGCTGCTCGCGGCCTACCTTGGGCCTGCAATGCGAGAGGACCTGCAGCCCGCAACCACAGTGTCCGGCCTGATCTGGATCTGGGGGCTGGGCATGGCGGTCATGTTGCTGGCGCTTTGGGTGGGCCATCTGGACTGGGGCCTTGGCACCAAGCAGACCATCAAATCAAGCATCGGCTGGGCAAAAGGCTGGGCGCTTTTGGCGTTGTTTCCACTGGTTGGGGCAATCCTGCCGATCCGCCGCACGCTCCTGATCCGTGGCCAATGTGTTGTCGGAGCCTGGACACTCGCGCTCGCGCCGATCCTGTTGATGGCCCCATACATTGGTCTGCCAGAGAAAATCTTCACCTCTCCCTTCAAGGTGCTGGGGGGACCGGGACCAGAGTATTTCAGCGTCTATTTCTTCACCTATGACCCCTCCAGCTGGACACCGCGTTGGCAGTTCTACGCCCCCTGGTCGCCCTTTGCCGCCTTGCTGGGGGTCATCATGGTGCTGTTCGCGATGGAAGAGGAGAACCGCAACTGGAAGGCGGCGGGAATTGCAGCAGGGGTCTTGATGATCTTGGCGTCAAAATCGCGAATGGGGCTGGTCGGGCTGGTGGCCTGTACAGTTGGCCCGCGGCTCTTGCCTCTTGTTCTCAAGGGATGGGCTTGGCATGTCACCGCTGCCTTGACCGCTTCGCTTGCTGTGGTGGGCACCGCGCTGTTGAGTTTTGTGAAAAACGGGATCACCGCCTTCAAAGAGGCGCGCGCAGACAGCACGCGGGTGCGCGAGACCCTTCAGCGCATCGCCGAGGAACGCTGGCAGAACGATGCCTTCTGGTTTGGTCACGGCACCGTCCAGCCCGGTCCGCATCTGGTGGAATACATGCCAATCGGCAGCCATCACACCTGGTTCGGCCTGTTGTTCGTCAAAGGTGTGGTCGGATTTCTCGCGCTTGCGGTGCCATTGGGCCTGCACATCTGCGTGGTGATGGCTGACGCGGCCCGCAATCCCCGAGGGCGCCTGCCACTTGGTATCTTGATGACCATGGTGCTGTTGTCTTTTGGCGAGAATATCGAGATCGAAGCCTACATGCTTTGGCCGGGTCTTGTGATGCTTGGCGTGCATCTTCGGGAAATGCAGGCAGACAGTTGCGCAGAAAGACCGGCACACGCCGTCGCGCCCGGACAGGTATAATCACATCAGATCAATGCGCTAAACGACAAACCTCATCCAAAAGAAAGAGGGGAGACAGCCTGTGTCTCCCCTTCGAGGTACACGGAACCGGTGGTTTTGATTACCGCCCGAGGTCGTTGCCTGTGCCCGGTCCGTGGCGGGACGAGCGCACCCATCCCGAGTTAGCTGACCCGCGCCAACCGATGCAGCGCAGATCGATGTTCTTGCCTTGTGCAGAGCTGATCCGCCGGATCAGCTGCAGCCAGAGGTCGCCCCGCAGGTGTTGCACTTCATGCAGGTGCCATTGCGCACCAGCGTGTAGTTGCCGCAATCTCCGCAAGCCTCGCCTTCATAGCCCTGCATCTTGGCCTTTGTCCGTGCGTCCATACCGCCGGTGACGGCCTGCGCCGCAACAGCAGAGGTTTCAGGCACCAGCGATTGCAGGGCCGCGACAGTATCCGTGCCACTTGCCAAGAGGTCGCTTGCGGTCTGGCCACCTTGCAGAACCACCAGCTCCTGCGGGAGACGCTTGCGCAGATATCCGGTCGAAGAAATCTGCTTCAACACTTCCAGCGAACGGGTTGCCGCGGTTTCGCTCAGCTCGGAGACGTTGGAAACGCCCTCTTCTTCGCCCCGGCCCAGATCATCAAATGTCGCGCCTTCCGGTTTGACATGTGCCAGATCGGTGCGGTCCAGATAGCTGACCGCCAGCTCGCGGAACACATAGTCGAGGATCGACGTCGCGCTCTTGATCGAGTCGTTGCCCTGAACCATGCCTGCCGGCTCGAACTTGGTGAAGGTGAAGGCATCCACGAACTCTTCCAGCGGGACACCGTATTGCAGGCCAACGGACACTGCGATGGCAAAGTTGTTCATCATCGCCCGGAAGCCAGCGCCTTCCTTGTGCATGTCGATGAAGATCTCGCCCAGGTTGCCGTCTTCGTATTCGCCGGTGCGCAGATAGACCTTGTGACCACCCACAACCGCCTTTTGGGTGTACCCTTTCCGGCGCTGCGGCATCTTGGTGCGGTGGGATTTGATGACTTCCTTCACCACAACTTTTTCGACGATCTTCTCTGCCAGCGTCACAGCCTTTTCCTGCTGCGAACCGCTTTCAAGGATTTCAGCCGCTTCGTCATCATCCTCGACCAGCGCAGCCGCCAGCGGCTGGCTGAGTTTGGAGCCGTCACGATAAAGCGCATTTGCCTTCACCCCCAGCGACCAGCTCAGCTCGTAAGCGGCCTGACAGTCCTCGATGGTGGCGTCATTTGGCATGTTGATCGTCTTGGAAATCGCCCCAGAGATGAACGACTGGGCCGCTGCCATCATGTGAATGTGGCTATCAACACTCAGATAACGCTTGCCTTTCTTCCCGCACGGGTTCGCGCAGTCGAAGATGCTGTAGTGCTCTTCTTTCAGGTGCGGCGCGCCCTCAAGGGTCATGGAACCACAGACGTGGTCATTCGCGGCTTCGATCTCTGCCTTGGTGTAGCCGAGGTGGCGCAGCAGGTCGAAGGTCGGATCGTTCAGCTTGGTGCCCGGAATGCCCAGAACGCCGGTGCAGAAATCTTCACCGAGGGTCCATTGGTTGAACACGAAACGGATGTCAAAGGCGCTCTCCAGGGCGGCGTCGATCTTGGCCAGCTCATTGGGGCCAAAGCCGTGTCCGGCCAGCGAGGTGTGGTTGATCGCCGGCGCATTGCCGATAGAGCCGTGGCCCACCGCATAAGATACGATCTCGCCGATCTGCGCCGTGCTGTAGCCCAGCCCTTCAAGAGCGGCAGGAACAGAGCGGTTGATGATCTTGAAATAGCCGCCGCCTGCGAGCTTTTTGAATTTCACCAGCGCGAAATCAGGTTCGATCCCAGTGGTGTCGCAATCCATCACCAGGCCGATGGTGCCCGTCGGCGCCACAACGGTGGCCTGTGCGTTGCGATAGCCGTGCTTTTCACCCAGATCCAGCGCTTCGTCCCAGCTGCTCATCGCAAGTTCCGCCAGACGCGGGTCCGGGCAGTTCGCGATATCAAGCGGCACGGGTTTGACTGCCAGGCCTTCGTAGCCATCCACAGAGCCATGCGCCGCTGCGCGGTGGTTGCGGATCACCCGCAGCATGTGGTTGGCGTTGGCCTCGTAGCGGGCAAACGGGCCCAGTTCTGACGCCATTTCTGCCGAAGTCGCGTAAGAGACGCCGGTCATGATCGCCGTCAGGGCCCCACACAGGGCGCGCCCCTCGATGCTGTCATAGCCAAAGCCCATGTTCATCAGCAGCCCGCCGATGTTGGCGTAACCCAGACCCAACGTGCGGAAATCATAAGACCGCTGCGCGATCTCCTTGGACGGGAACTGGGCCATCATGACCGAAATTTCCAGTGTCACGGTCCACAGACGGCAGGCGTGCATGTAGTCCTCGGCCTGGAACTCTCCGTCCTTGAGGAAGGTCAGCAGGTTCAGCGATGCGAGGTTGCAGGCGGTATCGTCAAGGAACATGTACTCCGAACAGGGGTTGGAGCCACGGATCTCTCCGTCCGCCGGGCAGGTGTGCCATTCATTTACGGTGTCATGGAACTGGATGCCCGGATCGGCACAGGCCCAGGCCGCATGGCCGACCTTTTCCCACAGGTCACGGGCCCGCACGGTTTTGGCAACTTTACCGTCCACACGGTTGATCAGTTCCCAATCGGCATCTTTCTGCACCGCATGCAGGAACGCGTTGGTCACCCGAATGGAGTTGTTGGAATTCTGACCCGAAACAGAGCTGTAAGCATCGCTGTCCCAATCGGTGTCATACGTCGGGAATTCGATCGAAGTGTGGCCCTGTTTTGCGTAATCCAGAACCCGCTTGATATAGGTTTCCGGGATCGCAACCTTCTTGGCCTCGCGAATTGCCTTTTTCAGACCTTCGTTCACCGCGGGGTCATAGGCGTCTGCCTCTGCGCCGTCCCAGCTGCGGATGGCCTCGAACAGGCCATTGAGCATCTTCTCGTGCATCTTGGAGCCAGCAACGATGGACGCCACTTTCTGCTCTTCGATCACCTTCCATTCGATGAACTGCTCGATATCTGGATGATCCGCGTCAACGATCACCATCTTCGCGGCACGGCGTGTGGTGCCGCCGGATTTGATCGCGCCGGCCGCCCGGTCACCAATCTTGAGGAACCCCATCAGACCCGAGGATTTTCCGCCCCCCGACAGCGCCTCGCCTTCGCCACGCAAATGGCTGAAGTTGGTGCCAGTGCCGGAGCCGTATTTGAACAGGCGCGCCTCGCGCACCCACAGGTCCATGATGCCGCCCTCATTGACCAGATCATCCTCGACCGACTGGATAAAGCAGGCATGCGGCTGCGGGTGTTCATAGGCATTGTCGGACTTGGTCAGCTTGCCTGTCTTGTAGTCCACATAGTGGTGGCCTTGCGCCGGACCGTTGATGCCATAAGCCCAGTGAAGACCGGTGTTGAACCACTGCGGAGAGTTCGGCGCCGCGCGCTGGGTTGCGAGCATATAGCGCATCTCATCGAAATAGGCGCGCGCATCATCCTCGGAAGAGAAATAGCCCCCCTTCCAGCCCCAGTATGCCCAGGCACCGGCAAGACGGTCGAACACCTGTTTGGAAGAAACCTCGCCACCGCAGGGGGTGTCGTCTTCAGCCGGGACCGAGCGCCAGAGGAACTCAGGCACGCCTTTTTCACGGACCTTTTTCAGTTTGCTCGGCACGCCAGCTTTGCGGAAATACTTCTGTGCGATGACGTCGCTTGCAACCTGGCTCCAGCTCGCGGGCACCTCGATGTTTTCCTGACGGAACACGATGGTGCCATCGGGATTTCGGATCTCCGATGTGGCTGGAACAAATTCCAGATCGGCGTAAGCGTCCTGCCCAGATTTTGTGAATTTCCGTTCAATCTTCATGCCGTCTGCCTCTTTCTTGCAGTCCAAATTTCACAAAACGCGCCTTTCTGCGGCGACGTGGCGGCATCACAGGACTCCGAAAAACGCTGCTGACGCACCTTGTGAAAGATGCGAACCGAGGCGGCTGCCTCCGCGACGCGGGCCAATGATATAGGTGTCTCTCTGGTGCAGGGAGGAGGTGGAACCCACCATATTTTGTGCTGCACGCTCTGACATCCACAATTTGGCGTATTCGACCATAGGGGGTCAACGCAAAAGTTAGGGCTCTGTGAGCATCTTTTCTATTGACGTTGTTTTAACGGTTTTTTTGACAGACGAACGCGCTCGATTCAGCCTTATTTCATCCACAGGTTTCCACTACAGCAGCAAGTGAAGCCGCGACAAATTTCTGACGGGCAGAGAGGGGTTTGCCCCAATTATGCCCATCAAACCCGCGCGTGCCTGCAGTGGTTTCATCCACAGGTCAGACCCTTAAAGATGAGTGGCGAAACTCCAATTCACCCCAAGGTCGCACAGCGTTTCTTCCGCCACTTTTTTCGCCAAGCAGGCGCTACCGTAAAACCGATCCGACGCCAACCCGCAACAGTTGGTTAACAGTCTATTAACGCCACCCCGCCTGCGGAGGAAAACCACCGTCAAGATCGTGGCCCGGAAACCGGAGAACGCGATTCTGAGGCGTGAACCCGAACCCCTTTCAACCAGGTAAACAGACACAAAAAAACCGCGCATAACGCGCGGTGTTTTTGATCCTCGTTAGAGGAAATGGTCGGGGCGGCGAGATTCGAACTCACGACCCCCTGTACCCAAAACAGGTGCGCTACCAGACTGCGCCACGCCCCGGACCGTGCGCCTTCCTACCGCCGACTTTCTGATTTGAAAAGCCCTAACAGGCCCAAATCGCACCAAATTTGGAAAAAATTTCGTGCCGGGTCTGTGTACCCTCTGTCATGCCGTAGCGCGCAGCCAGTCCACCGTTGATTTCGAGGACGGCAAACACCTTGTCGCCCCCTTCAATCGGGGTCAGATCACCGGGAATTGCGTTTTCATGAATGCGGGTCACCACGCCGGATTTGTCGATAAACAACATATCCAGCGGGATGAGGGTGTTCTTCATCCAGAACGCCGTGCGCTGGGGATAGTCGTAGACAAACAACATCCCTGCCCCACGCGGCATCGACGCGCGATGCATCAATCCCTGCGCCCGTTCCTCGGCAGTGTCGGCTATTTCAATGGAAAACTGCGCGGATCCCCAGGGACCGCGCAGCGAAATCTGATCCGGGTTGCAGGCTGTCTCGGCAGCGACTGCCCCGCTCAGAGAGAGCGACAGAACAACAGCCCCGGCCCCGGTAGTCACGAATTGCGTCAGTCGGGACCAAAGGCTGGGCATGTTGTGTTACTCCTGATCGGCCTGAAGTGCGGCCTCCCAGGCCAGGACTTCGACAGCCATCCGACCACGTTTGCCTTCAATCACGCGCATTCCCAGCGCTTCGCCGGGCTGCAGCTCGGACAAGCCGGACTGGCGCAGCACTTCGACATGCAGGAACACGTCTTCGGGGCGCCCGAATACATTGGCAAAACCAAACCCCTTGCCCTTGTCAAACCACTTCACCCGCGCGGGCAGCAGCGGCTCTGCATAAAGGGCCTTTGGGTCCATTTCTGCGAAATCGCTCAGGACTGGGCTGTCGTCACGCTCAGGCGGGGTGATAGAGATCACCTCGACGGCCTGAACACCGCGCTCTGTGCGGTGCGTAACCAGTTCAACCTGCGCGCCATCCGCGATCGAGCTCTGCCCGAAATTGCGCAACACGTTGACATGCAAAAGAATATCCGGCCCGCCCTCATCGGAGACGACAAAGCCGAAACCTTTTGTTGGATCGAACCATTTCACCAGTCCGCGTATCTGCTGCAAACTGCTCAAGTCTTCTGCCACGGTCGTTTACCACCATTTGATTTTTTTATAGGTCCGTGTGTGATGCTCTAATCTCCAAGCCAAGTTCAAGCCAAAAACAAACATCATTGTCACAATTCTGCTATTCTTCGCTCTTGACCTAGGGGCATAGGCGGGTGGTTTCCCAGGGAGAATCCGGGCTCTCACGCCGCCAGACAAAGCGGTCATGCAGGCGAAATGCACCGTCAGCCCAGAACTCTATCTCCAGAGGTGTCAGCCGGTATCCCCCCCAAAACGGCGGCCGATCGGGGTTGGATCCCTTGGTTGCGGTGACTTTGGCCACCTCTGCCATCAATGCCCCCCGGCTCGAAAGCGGGCGCGACTGCGCCGAGGCCCAGGCCCCAAGGCGCGACTTCAACGAGCGGGATTTGTAATATTCATCCGCCTGCGGGCCATCTTCTCGGGTGATGATGCCACGGGCACGGACCTGACGCCGCAGCGACTTCCAGTGCATGACAAAGGCCGCCTTGCCAGCGCTGTCCAGCTCGCCCGCTTTTGCGCTTTCATAGTTGGTATAAAAGACAAAGGCGCCGTCCTCGATTTCCTTCAACAGCACCATCCGGCAATTGGGCAGACCGTCAGGATCGACCGTCGACAGGGCAATCGCATTGGGATCATTGATCTCGCTTTCTTCGGCCTCGCTCAACCAGCTGCGCGCAATGGCAAATGGGTCGTCTCCGGCAAAGATCCCGCTGCGATCGGACATGGCACACCTCTTTCGTTGTGTTGGTGAATTTCATCTGCGTCTGCGGCAACCTAGGGCCGGTTCGCTGCCGCGACAAGGGACTGCGCCCTTGATGCGCCGCGCGCGACATATTAAAGGTCATCAAATTCACAGTTCAGGGGCGGAGATCCTGCATGTCTAGTCAACTGATGGCCGGCAAACGCGGCCTTATCATGGGCCTGGCCAACGACAAATCCATTGCGTGGGGCATTGCCAAGGCCTGTGCCGATGCCGGGGCAGATCTGGCATTCTCATATCAGGGAGAGGCGCTGAAAAAGCGCGTCGATCCGCTGGCAGAGCAACTGGGCAGCGATATCGTTCTTCCTTGCGATGTGTCCGACGAAGGATCCATCGATGCGTTGTTTGACGCATTGGAGGAAAAATGGGGCAAGCTGGACTTTGTGGTCCACGCCATCGGCTTTTCCGACAAGAACGAACTGCGCGGCCGCTACGTCGACACCAGCCGGTCGAACTTCCAGATGACGATGGATATCTCCGTCTTTTCGTTCACCGCCGTGATGAAGCGCGCAGAAAAGCTGATGACCGACGGGGGCAGTGCCCTGACGCTGACGTATTATGGCGCAGAACAGGTGATGCCGCATTACAATGTGATGGGCGTCGCCAAGGCCGCGCTTGAGGCATCGGTCAAGTATCTGGCCGAAGATCTGGGCAAGGACGGTATCCGCGTCAATGCCATCTCGGCCGGGCCGATCAAGACCCTTGCCGCTTCGGGCATCGGTGATTTCCGCTACATCATGAAGTGGAACGAGCTGAATTCGCCCCTGCGCCGCAACGTGACCATTGATGATGTGGGCAATTCCGCGCTTTACCTGCTGTCGGACATGTCTGCCGGTGTGACCGGCGAAAACCTGCACGTCGATGCGGGCTATCACATTGTTGGCATGAAGGCCGTTGATGCGCCCGACATCGATGCCGCCACGGGACGCAAATAACCGTCCATCTGCGCAAAACCCCGGGCCATCCAGCCGTCTTTGGATGGGCGGCCCGCTGGGATATGATGAAACATACAGAAGGCGCCGCAGAAAACCGCGCCCACAACAAGGACTGACAGGCCATGACCTTTGCCGCTTTTACAGCCTCTGTGCTGCTGTGTTTCATGGCTGCAATCAGCCCCGGCCCGGCCGTCCTGATGGCCGCGCGCGTTGGCCTTGCCCGCGGCTGGCGCAGCGGACTGGCGCTGGCCGTTGGTATCGGCACCGGCGCCATCATGTGGGCAGGCGCCGCGCTGTTTGGGCTGAACCTCCTGTTTGATTACGCCCCCTTCCTGTTGACGCTTCTCAAGATCGGCGGCGCAGCGTTTCTGATCTACATGGCCTGGAACATGTGGCGTCACGCGAGCGAGCCCATGTCGGAAGAAAGCGACGCC
>Ga0160419_100310_pt1 | contig 33248 bp, 42 predicted proteins | sample CelAP2metagpilot_2_FD_108196 | JGI IMG/M metagenome (GOLD analysis project Ga0160419, IMG submission 108196) | Phycosphere-associated microbial communities from Cellana algal ponds in Kailua-Kona, Hawaii, USA - Cellana AP2-4-25 metagenome pilot ... | reverse complement strand
CATCGACTTTGACAGGTTTTTCACCACGCAAAGTTCCCGGACGGCCCAAACAGGGGCAGGAGGAGAAGGGGGGGGGGGGGGGAAGAGGAGGACAGCAGGGAGCCAACAGAGAGGAGGGCGGGAAAGACTGCCGCGGTTGACATAACCGGAGATCATGGGGACGAGCTTCCCCACGGACCATACTCCTGTACACCCGTAGAATGTTACGTGCCCCATTGCCGTCCCGAGACACAAAGTGTTCACAGGTGTCACATCAATAAAGCCCTCGGATGGCCGGCCCCTGACCTATTCCTCCTCCTCCTCCTCCTTCCCCCCCCCCCCTCTGCCTCCTCCTCCGCCTCTTCCTTCTCCTCTCCCTCCTCCCCCCCCTCTGCCTCCTCCTGCTATTGCTCCTCCACTTGCTCCCCTTTCCCCTCCTCCTCGTACCCTTCCCCGTCTTCTCCCTCTCCCTCCTCCTACTTTCCCTCCTTCTCTCCCACCTCCTCTCTATCGTCTCCCTTCTCGTCCACCTCCTCCTCGTCTCCTTCCGTCTCTCCCTCCTCCTCCTTCCCTCCCTCCCCCTCCTACTTCTTTCTCTAGTTCTCCCTCTTCATCTTTCTTATCTTCTTCTTCCTCTTCTTCATTTTCATCTTCTTCCCTTTCTTCATTTTCATCTTCTTCTTCCTCTTCTCCTCCCCTTGCTACCTATCCTCCTCCTCCTCCTCCTCCTCCTTCCCCTCCCCCCCTCCCTCCTTCTCCTCCTCCTCGTCCTCCTCATCGGAGCGCCCTCACTATCTTTCTCTCTCCCTCCCCCTTCCTCCTGTTAATGCTGCGCTGATTCTAGCTATGGTTGCGAGTGCTCGTGCTTCTGCTCCTCCGCGTGAAGGTAGCAGTGAGGGGATTTCTCTATTTCCCCTGTCAAAGCCGAGGCCCCCGAGGCAAATTTCGACGTCCACAAAATAAAACTCTCAAACAAGCACTCCATAGCATAAGTCAATGGAAAAAAAACATAGAGAGGACACAGAAGAAAGTGGAAGGAGTATTTTGCTTGTCCTTCTTTCCAGGATGTGGCACAGAAAAAGTTGTGTCTAGTATCCTAATTGCATTTTTTCATCACCATCTTGGTAGCATGACGGCGTTGCCAGATGGAGTGCCCATGTTGAATGAAGGCATAAGGGGATGGGATCTGTTCGAAAATACCGCATACCCGGAGATGAAATAAGTAGAAACAAAAAGAAAGCAAGACGTGAATGATGACAAAATATTGTGTCGACACAGAGGAAAGAAAGAGCTATCGATGGTGGTGTCGCTTGAAGGAAGAGAGGGTGTCTCGTGCGGACACCCCACTGCCAAGCCCCAAAGAGCTCTTTACGTCCCCGAGGGAACCCCCTCCATCGCAGGCGCGTTCGCCAAAACTCATCACCTATCGACCATGCAACCTACCCTCCTCTTCCCACCCGCACCACAGGCCACCCTCGCCACTGCATCAAGCTATGGGCGGGACTAGTGCGATCATGAAACGGGACAAGGAGTGGCAAGAAGTCTTGGGCGGTAAGGATGACACAGCCACTCCCTCCCTCCCCTCCTTTTCCGTGCTTGTCCTCATTGCATGCCCCCCTCGATGCGGGCTGATGCGACGTCGCTGTTCCCCGTCCAGGCATGACCATGAATGAGAAGGTGATGCTTTCGTTCTCACTCTTCCTCATCCCTCGCCTTTGCCCATACCCTCCCTCTCCTTCCCTCCCTTCATGTGGCCCTTGTTTTTTGCCTCCGCTTCTCCTATCTAAACCCCCCAGCGCTCCTATCCCAATCATCTAGACTGTATTCACTTTCACTTTTTTTTTTAATTACTGCTTATTTTCATCCTGGCCTCTATCTTCTTCCCTCCCCTCCCTCCATTTCTTCCCATCACGTTGAAACAGCCGTGCACGAGATCTCCAACCTTCTTAACACGGGCTTGGACCGACAGACACTCGCCATCCTCGTCAATTTGTGTGAAGCCGGTGTCAACCCTGAAGCGTTAGCCCTCGGTACGTGGTGAAGTGCAGTGCAGGGGTTTTCTGAAGTAAATGATGTGTGTAGGTATGGCAGCGTCTTTGACGCGTATTTTCTCCTCGTTCCTACTCCACCAAGCACTTTTCACGCGAAAATCCCCTGTCCGTAAGCATTCACTCACGCGTCCGCTCTCTATCTCCCATACACGCACACCGTCAGTGGTGCAAGAGCTGCGAAAGGAGGCCGCCAGCAAGCAGCAGCAGCAGCAGCAGCAGCAGCATCAACAGGAGCAGGCCACTGGCAGGGATCGGTCGACAGATCGTAACTGAACAAATGCAAATGGCCAGTGGGAATGACGGTGGTAGGAGTGTGCGTTGATTTTACTGGATGTGCATGTCTTTTTTTGGTGTATGTATATGCAGGAGAAAATAAAGGGCGTCGTAAAAGGCAAGGATATGGCTTAATCCTGAAGAAAAAAGAGACTGACAACGAAATTTTCAGCATGCTCCTCGCGATCACTATATCCATTTCCCTCATGCATGTTTCTTTCCAGTTCACCAAGCTTCTAAACACGTTCCCTCCCTCCCTTCCTCTGCTCCTCCCTCCCTCCCTCCCTCCCTCCATAGAAGAGGAGCGTCAGTATCTCATTCCTCTATTCCTGGTACGCATGGCTCTCTCTGAGCTTCGTCTCCTCCTTCTCCCCTCACTCCTACTCCATCACCACCCCTCCTCCCTCCTGTGCGTCTACGAAACCCACATATTCCTCTTCCTCCACTTGCCCCTAACCCTCCCTCCCTTTCATCTTCTCTTCCAAAGATATCTCATTAATTTCCCCCTGCTTTACTCCGTCATTCTCCTGCCTCTATCCCTCCCTGCTCCACTCTTTCCTCCTCCGCTTCCTCCTTCTCTTCCTCCTCCTCCTCCTCCTCCTCCTTGTTTCTCTGTGCCCAATCCTCCTTCTCCTGCCGCTTCCCGAACCCCCTGTCCACAACCTTATGCAATTTTCCCGACGACTTTAGTACCCTCTCGTTGTGAGTGCCCAACATCCTCAAGACCTCCTTCACTCCTTCCTTTCCCCCTCCATCAGTCCCACCCCCACCCCAATCCTCGATGAACCACAGGGCCGCTTCGATCGTACTAATCCCATCGGCCCTCGTCCGTTGTCGGAGTCGAAAAACCGTCGGTCGATCAGCCACCTCTACCTTTACCCTTACCACCTTCTCACTTACCCTCCTGTTCAACGCCCGAGCCTGCCGCCAAGTCCCATCCAGCAAGATCACTTGCAACCTCCCCGTCGTTCCATGTTCTCTCCTTTTTTGTTTTAGTTCTGCCACTGACAAGGCCCCAGCGCACGGCATAAGCGCAACAACGGAGAAAGGGTCTCTGATAGCGGCGGCCTCTAGCTGGGCCAGGCGGGCGTCGTCTGCTTCTCTTCCTTCCACTAGTAGGCGAGAGCCGGGGTGAGCGAGGGTAAGAAGGTGCCCTGTGTTGCTTATACGTAGGTATTCTTTATAATGCAGCCAGACGTTAAAATCGATCGGCAGCTTGACGGGCACAACCCCCTCACACAAACACTCCCTTTTCAGCAACCAGCAAGCTTTGCACCTCTGTTTGCTAAACGTTTCTTCCTTCGTATGAATGACAATCTTCGTGATATGCTGCAGTCGTTCTTCCTTAGGAAACGACTCAACGTGGGGTCCGAGCAGCTTCTTTGCAGGCTGATGGGGGTGGCGCATCCCAGGCGCCCCTCCTCGTCGTTGACGACGTCGACCTTGCCTACTGTTGCGTCCGTATAACGGGAGCAGGAATGGCTTTGAACCCAATGCAGTGACCTCCTCCTCGTCTTCAATGTCAGAGAAACATATCACCTCTTCGGCATCGTCCTCGTCGTAGTCCATGTCCGCCCCTCGACGCCAGCGGTGCCTGTCGGTCAGGAGATACACCATGGCCAGTGCTCCGCCCGCTGCGAAGAACACCCCTGTCCCCAAGAGCAGCCAAGAAAATCGCGCCCCTGCAGCAACCGCACGTGATGACATGCCTGTAGATGATGTTGTCAGGGAAGTGTGTGGACAGAGGGGATTCGAGGCCTATGAATGTGGTGGTGACCCAGAGTGAGCGGCGCCATGTTGGTTGGCCAAAGAGGGAGGAGGTTGCACAATACCCCCCAACCCTACTTGCGCTCACCGCCCTCTTCACGAGGGGAGGTTGAGCGCGTATCAATATAGTTGGGAAATAGCTAGATTCGGTCGTGTATCAGTGAAGTGCGGGGTCCTCGCATTGACGCGGAGGGGAGCAAACGTACTTGCCAATCGGGCACTCGGGAGCATATTCATCGCGAGCAGCAAATAAAAAAACAAATAGGGTATTTTTGACCCCGAATAACTCCTAGCCATACCCAACCCGTCCTTTCATGTGACACACTATCATCGACGGTGAGCAATACTTCCACCAGCAGTATTAGGAGAGCATCACTTCCAACGGCAGCTAAAGCAGCGGCTTCCCTCCCTCTGGGACGTGATTGTAGTTGTGTTATTTTTCTTCATGCCTTAAGTATCTAGCATTAATCGATCGCTCGGCTCCTTCTCTTCTCGCTTCAGCGTATGTATGGTGTAGCCAGTCTGTCTTGTTCTGTTTTTCTGTCTTGTTTTGGTCCGAGCCCCTTCCCTACCCCATAGACAAGCAATGAATGTTTCGCATCGCGTCATGTTTCTCTTTCTCTCTGTCTCACTTTCTTTATTATTCTTTTTCGTAGTGCCGCTAGCCGTGGCAATACCACTGCGTCGCGTCGTTGTCCACCGTTGGCAGAGACGAAGGAAATCGAAAAACCGAAATACGTACACACTCTTTAATGCGCACAACACACACATATGATGGGGCTAAGAGAGCTGCTTCTGTCCCCTCACGCTTCCCTGCTATCCGTCCTCACGTATGCCTATCCTTCCATCCTTCCCTTTCTCCTCTCGGTTCGGATACAGTAAAAATGATGAGTATGGACGGAGGCATGGAAAAGGCACTCACAGTCTCGTCGTGGCAAAATGAACTAATTAATTACACCGTACTCAGGGGCCGTACTCCCTGTTTTCCCCTCCTTTGTATCTGTCACTCTTCTCTTTGACGAGTAAGGCTTCTTATTCACTGGGGGAAGAAGGGCTCGGGGAGGCTCAAGAGGTGGTCGCGCCTTTGCAGACACTGCTCGTGGAACTCCTCTGTGCAAATACAAAGGTCGTCATGTGTGGATAGAGTGGAGGAAGCATAAGTACGGAATCATGGTAGCTCGTGATTCCCATTGACTGGACCAACCCTTTTTTCACGTCCGCTTGTACGTGCTCCTCCCTCCCTCCCTCTCTCCCTCTCCTCTTCCCCTCCCACCCCCGCACGTACCCAAGCGTCGCTTCACCTCCTCTTTGTGATCCGCCAAAGCGTGCAATGCGCCCATAATGCATTCTAGGATCACCTTGCTGACCCCCTCGTGTTCCTCTCTCTCCAGCGCCAGCTCGGCCTGCAGCTGGGTCAGTCGTTGCTGGTTCCGCGCGGCCCGGCTCTCGAGCTCCACCACCACCTGGCTGCGGAGGTGAAGGACTTGCTCCTCCACCCTTTCAACGTCTGCTGACTGCAAAAGGGGGCGAAAGAGAAAAGTGGAAAAGGGAGAGTGGATGGTGAGAGAGTGGTAAAGCATGCGCTTGAAAAGCAACAACTCAAATATGAAGGCTGACACGACTTAACATGGTACCGACTCTACACCCCTGCCTCGCTCCTTCCCTCGCTCCCCTTACCTTCTCTGCCATGTTCGCCTCCATACGCGCCTTCTCCGACCTGTACCCCTCCTCCTGTTTCTTCACTTTCCCCTCCATCACCTCGAACGCAGCCACGGCCTCCGCCACCTCCTCCTCGCTCTTGGCCTCCTCATCAAGCATTTTCAACACCGAAGTACGTGCCTCGTGCACTTTGTCCAGAATGACATTTTTAATCTGACCGAGGCTCGGGCGAATCACCCCCTTAATGTCCAAGCCAATCAAATCCTGGGGCTCCGCGGAGGCCGAGACCGCTCCTTTGCTCACACTCATCTCATACTGGATCCCATTGCTATTCCTTGCCGTGATGGGGATCAATTGTAAACTTGCCGCTTTGCCATTGAAGGTCTGCGCGGCCGTATCCAAATCCACCACCGCGCGACTCAACTCCATCTCGGCCTCCCACAGGGCCTTTTGCATTTTCCCCTTGTGCTCCCTCGCCTTTCCCAATGCCTCGTCCAGCCGTACCCGTTCCTGCTGCATCCGTGCCACGTCCTCCGGGCTTAATTCCTGCCCTGCCACCACCTGCTTGAGCTCGGCCGTCTCGGCACGCACCATTTCAAGCGAACTGTACAGCTCCGCCAGCTCCCCCTCCCTCTTCTCCACCTTAGCGGCCAACCCCTCCCGGTGCGCAGTCAGCTGTTCAATCAACGTCCGAAACTTGCCCAAATCACTCTCGTAGTCCGCCCTTCGCTGTCGCAACCCCGGCAACGCTGCATGCCGCGTTCGGCGCACCTGCGCCTCTGCCTGCATCTGGGCAATGTTGGCTTCCAAGACGGCACACTGAGCCTCCACCTCTCCACACCGCCCCTCAAACGACCCTACCAAGCCATCCTCTAGCTTCTCGTACAACTCGTCGTCTCCGTCCAAGAACGCCTTGTATGCCTTCCCCAGATACTCGAAGAGCGCCTTCTCGTCCGCCCGTTCAAAGTCATCCACGCTGCTGCTGCTGCCACTGCTGCCGGCCAAGGCCGCCTGGTTCGCTGCGTCATTCTGGACCTCCTCGTCATAGGTCAACAGCTCCACCATCCAAGTAATACTCGCCAAGAGCGTCGGCCACGTATGCATTGTCCCCACTGCCTGCATGCTTGCCTTCGAAATCGGGAAAGGATAGTGCATCGCCTTGAAAAACTGGAGCACCTCCTCCTCCAGTTTCCCCGTGATTCGAAAATTCGCATCAACCTGCCTAAACAAAAAGGAGACGATATATGTGAAGTCTTTCGCAGTCGGCCTCTGCAATATCTTAGCACTGAACGGCTGGTCATAGTTGTGATCCGTCAGGTAGTTGATCAGCCCCCGAATGCTTGTTTGGATGTAGCTCTTGTCCGTGTTGGGTCTGGGGTCTTGCCGGGCATGAGAGCCGTAGGCAGTGCTTTTGCGACTGAGCCCCGTTGACGACTTCCGGGGGGGGCCATTGCTGTTGCGGAGCATGGAGGAGGCGGTGGTGGAGGAGAAGGAAGTGCCGCTGGAGGCGGTGGACGAGGAGGAGGGGTGCAGAGAGAGACGGCCGCCCTGTAAGCGAGTCGATGTAGCGGGGATGAGGGAGGGAAAGAGTGGTGTTTAGAAAATGGAAGTGGCACCTCCGCTCAGCTTGATTTGGATTGAGGGATGTGCACCCTTGCTGTATAAGGGAATAACATATGCTCACATACAGGTGAGGAAAGTGGCTGGTCGTTCTGTGGCGCGGCCGCGGAAGACAAGGAAGATCTAGCCATGCGCCCCGCTCCCCAGAAACGATCTCCCTCCCGCTGCTGAGTCACAAGCGCACACAACTCTCAACGTCTATATCCTCGTTTTCAGACGTACCTGTGGCTTGGCTTGCTTGTCAAAGTTGGGTCCCAAGGAGGTGCGCGAGACGCCACGGCTGGGCATGCCCATGCTCTGTCGCTGGTTGAAACCGCTGGAGGAGAGCGGCTCCAGGGTGCCCCGGCGCCGGCTCAACGCCATGAAAGTGGTGACTTACTTGTGATCGCTTGAGAAGCAGAGGGCTGTGGTGTGTGCAAACGAAGAGACAGGTTTGGGCGTGGTGAGTGAAAGCATGTTTGTCGATGAGGAGATCGATCGCTTTGCGGAAGGGGAGCGGGCCAGGCCACGGACGCACGCAAGAGGCCAGCGCGTTGACGTCGCCTTGTCGGCAGACAAAAATAAAGAGGGATGGCGTTGACTTGTGTGCAGAGACATGGAGGATGTCTTTGTGTGAGCGCATATGGTCGCTTGGAGAGCATGAGGGGGGCATGGGCATAAGATCAGGGAGCGAACGACCAGGGGCCATGGTGCTGCTCTTGCCTCGTCTGTCCGTCTTCTTCTACCCGACCGAACCACTGTTCCCACCACAACTTCCATGCAACAGACAGGAAATATTCTCTATGCCACTGGTAGAGTCGCAGACACGAGGATAGTGGTGCGACGCACACAGAGGGAAGCCGAGGAGGAGGAGCCTCGTTAACTTTTTTTCATACGACAGCAAGCGCGCGAAAACGGCTGGCCATGCCCTACTTTCCTTACCCCAGTCTTGTCTTCGCCTTAGAAGCCGTGTTCTTGTCAGTGGAGCAGGTCTTCTCTGTCCCACGCCCTGAGGTAGATAGAAAGGAAACACCTAACAAGCTCTCGCTTGGACGGCGGCAGGTGGCACTGGGGAGGCATTTCCGCTCGCGAAATCCAGTTCAACGTCTCGTTGGCGAGCCTCCCTGATAATGTGGCAGGAGGCTTCCACGCTTTGGCCTCTACTTGAAACTGACAAGAGCTGCCCCCCATACAGCACAGCACAACTACCAGCTTGCAGAGCCTTTCCGGCTCAAAAGCCAACGACCGAAACTCATAACTTATGGACGACCGCCGGGCCAGCACGTCCAGCGACCTGGGTGCCGCCGACGAGGAAGAGGACCACATCCGCGTCATATGCAGGTAGGGAAACATTGCATGTGGGCAAAGACTTGGTGTCTGTTTGTACTGTGGCGAAGTGGATGTACGATTTGTCGGGGCTCATGTATGTGGGGTAAAAGATGGTGGATGAAAAGCTCGCTCCGCAGTTCCCATCCTCGATCGACGCCTGCACGCAGGCGGAGCGAAGTCGTCTCCCTTGTGTACCACTGTCGGCACCATTTTAGGATTTCCTCTCCTTCTGGCTAGGCATGCGTGCAAACATACGTGAAGACACTAAATTGTCAACTTGCCAATCCTCACGATCATCTCATCCTCTCTTCCTCTCCACCTCCGTACGGACCATCGCCACAAACCGCCCAGAGTCCGTCCCCCTCAAGTCCGCGAAGGCCGCAGCAGCGCCCTGGGTCTCCGCACTTGTCTCACGGTCAATGAAACCAGCAAAACTGTGACCTTGAAGCAAGCCTCGGGCCCGAAAGTCTTTACCTTTGACCACTCCATCTCTGAAAATGCATCGCAAGAATCTGTCTTTCACCTTGCCGGGAAGCCTGCCACCCGCGCTTGTATCCAAGGGTATAATGGAACAGTCTTTTGTTACGGCCAGACGGGGAGGTAAGTAGATTAAAGCTGCAGTGGACGAGAGGGGGGGAGGAAGGGTGTTTGTAGTGTTTCGCGGTTTTTGGTATCTCTTCACCATTTCACTTTGTCCTTCCCTCCAATTCCTCTTTCCCCCCTTGTCACATCCTTGCACAGTGGGAAGACGTACACGATGTTTGGGCCGAATGTAGACGCATGCGATAGCGGGGATGATCAGAGGGGCCTAGTCCCGAGAGTGCTTGAGTACTTGTTCGCGCATGTGGCAAGGGAGGAGAGGAGGAATGGCGGGGCGGTCACCCACTTGTGCCGGTGTTCGTTTTATGAGATTTTTAATGAGCGTGTTTTTGATTTGCTCGACTCGGACTCCGGCTGCTCACTTGGAGGATTGCAGACGAGGGAAGACATGAAGAAGGGGGTGTATGTGGAGGGATTGACGGAGGAGGCGGTGGACTCCCCCCATCAGGCTTATGAAGTCCTGACGCGAGGGTACCGCAATCGGCATGTGGGCGAGACGGCGATGAATCGGTAGGGATGGAGGGACGGAGAACAGGATGTCAACATCTATGTGTCCAATCGGACATTCTCTTTTCTGCCATGGACTGATCCCACTCTCCCCCCGCCCCTTCCTCCCCTCCTCTTCTTGCCTCCCTCACAGAGAATCTTCTCGTTCTCACGCCGTGTTTACAGTCATCCTCGAGTCTCGGGAAGTAGACGCCGTGGACGGGATCACCCGCTCTCGGTGCGCCTCCTTTAACCTCGTCGATCTGGCAGGCTCCGAGCGGCAGGGACAGACAGGTAGCCGGGGAGGGTTTGGGTGAAGGAGTGGTGAGGGTTGGAGAGGGGGGGGTTGGAAAGAAGCATTCCCGCGGGTCTATGCGCTTCTTTTGTTTTGGTCGATGTGGCACGCTCCGGGCGGCAAGAGATGATCGGTATGCATGTGACGAATGTGCCATGGGCGTCACTCTGAGGCCGTCTGTCCTATTTGAATATAGACTAGTTGTACGGCGGGTGTTCGTCGCACCCTTTCACTTACCCACCTTCCCTTCCTCCCTCCATCTCTGCCCACTTTCCTCCCTTCCTAGGCGCCACCGGGGATCGGCTGAAGGAGGCCAGCAGCATCAACAAGTCCTTATCTGCATTGGGGAATGTCATTAACGCCCTGGTCTCGGGTCGCACCCGTTATGTGCCCTATCGGGACTCGCGCCTGACATTCTTGCTGCGGTACGTGCTTTAATCCCCCTATCCTCCATTCTTCCCTCCATCCCTTCTCCCCTTGCTTGGGCATCTGAGCCGGTATGTCTTAAGGACAAGAATTTCACCTCGCTTCCTTCACCCATCCCTCCCTCCCTCCTACCCTTCAGAGACTCCCTCGGAGGAAACGCCAAGACCTTCCTGGTGGCTTGCACATCTCCCAACGACGAAAATTTCGCCGAGACGCTTTCAACACTTAAGTTTGCGCAGCGGGCTAAGATGGTGCGTCGCTTTTTCATGTATCGTCGTATAAGGGGGTGGGAAGGTGTGCGGGGGTAACAAAGATAAGAAGGAAAAGAGGGACGAACACAAGCACCGTCGCATCGACCGAGACTCCCGCCTTTCCTCCCTTCCTCCCTCCCTTTCTCGCGGGCGCCCAGGCCAACGACAAAGTCGTCATCATCGAGAGCACCAGCCCTGTCACTGCTTACCCTCCTTCCCACCCTCCCTCCCTCCCCATTTCCAACCCTGTTTCCCCAGATTAAAAACAAGGCCATCGTCAACGAAAACACCAGCGGTACTGTTGAGGCCCTCCAAAAGCAGCTCCGAATCCTCCGCCAAGAGCTCCTTACCGCCCGGGCCGTCATGTCCTCCACCGGCACCTCCCTCCCTCCTTCCCTCCAGTCTTTCTCCTCCGAGGACTCCTCCCCCTCTGTCGCCTATGCAGCCGCTGTGCGTCGCACGGAAAAGCTGTTGCAGGAGGCGTTGGAGAGGAGTCTGTACATGGAGCAAGCGAGGGATCTAGCCGAGAAAATGGCAGGCAACGTGCAAGCCACTGTGGACCGACTCGAACAAAACCTCCTCCACGAGAAAATGGTGAGGAAAATGAAGGAATCCCAGATCCAACGACACATGAAAAAAACTGCTGCCTCTGCTGCTGCGGGCACTACTGAAGAGGAACTAAGGAGTGAGATTGAGGCCTTGAGGAAGGAGATGGAGCAGGTACCGGCAGAGGCGATCAAATGGCGGGCAGCAGCGGAAAATGCCCAGGCGCAGCTTGACGCCCTACTGGACGAGAAGCAGGGTTTAGGGATGTGGGTGGAAGATAGGGAGAAGACATTTGCGACGGCCCTAGAGGAACAATTAAAGGCTATTCTCGTGGAAAAGGCGGAGCTTGAAGCCAAGTTGTATGGAGGGGGAGGGTGGGGGGAGGGAGGGAGGGAGGTAGGGAGCGGCGGGGGGGGGGGGGGGGGGGGGGGGAGGGGGGGGAGGGAGGTAGGGAGCGGCGGGAGGAGGTTGAGTGATGGGGGAATGAGTCGGTTGAGAGAGGCGGAGGTGAGAACTGTGCATTTGGAGGACGAGCTGCTGCAGGCAACGAGGCAAGCGGAGGAGAAAGATGCGGCCCTGGCGGAGGTAAGGGCTCAAGCTGCGCAGGCTGTGAGTGCCCAAAGTCAGTTGCAGGTGAAATTAACACTTGTGGAACGGAAGATGGAGGGGTTGGAGGGAGAAAATAAAGTGTTAAAGGCCGATCGGGATTTTAACATGGCACTTTTGCAAGAGAGGATAGATACCACCCAGAGCAGTGAGAGTCAGGCGCAGGCAGCGAAGCAGGACGTGGAGGTACAGCTTGCATCGGCGTGTAAAGATAATGCAATCCTTCTGCAGCGACTCAGGGAGACTACCACAGAGGCTGATACCGTCGCTGCGCGTCAGCAAGCCACGGAGGCGTCGCTTCAGGTGTTGACGAAAGAGGTGGAGCAAGAGCTTCGGCCTCGTTTGCTGACGTTGGAGAAGGAGCTGAATGAAAGCACGGCGGCGCTTGCGGCGTGCCAGCAGACTCTGCAAGAGAAGGGAGAGGAGATGGGGCGCGCAGTGGACGACCACGACAAAGCATTTGCAGCAATAACAGAGAAGCAAGCACAGGAGATCCAACAGCTCCGCACGACAATCGATGAGGAAGCACGGCGGGTACAAACCCTTCGCGCCGAGAAAGAAGAAGTGGCTTCCCTTTTTTCCAACCTTCAAGAAGAACACGACACCCTCACACAGCTTCTCGAATTCACCCAAGGCAAAAACACTGAGATGGAGGCAGCAATGGCGACCCTGCAAGCCAAAACCCAAGCATTGGGCAAGGAAAAGACACAGTTGGAAAGCGCCTGGGAGGTTGCCAACGCGCAAATCTGCGAATTGGAATCTCAATTGGACAAGGCAGGCGGTGATGCCGCGGCCGCAGCAGAAGAGAGACAGGCCCTCCGTGAGTTAGAAGGAGTCAATCAAACTTTGCTCCTGGAAAAATTACAGCTCCAGGAGACGGCTGAAGGCCTTCGCAGCGACCTTGGTCTTGCCAAGACTGCCCAGGAGCAGGCAGGGAAAGAGGCCGGGAGGGCTGCGCAGGTATTGACGGATTTAGGAGAGCAGGTGGGGAGGCTGAGGGGAGAGCTGGCGGAGGCTCAAGCGAAGGAGCAAGCAGCGAAGGCAGAGGCCGAGGGCTTGACTCAGGAGAGGGAGGATTTGTTGGCCCGGGCAAATGAGGCGGAAGAGAGCCAGGCGGAAATGGGGGAGGAGATGATGGCTTATTTGGACGAAATCACGATGTTGAAGACGCGGCTGCACGAGGGGGAGAGAGCGCAGGGAGAGAAGGTCCGAGAGATGGAGCTGGCGTTGAAAGCGATGGAGAAGGAGGTGGGGGAGAAGGGGGCGCAGTTGGTGGTCTTGGAGGCGGAGGTAGTTGCGTTGCGAAAGCAACTGGAGGAGCAGCAGGCTGCTGACTATGACGCCAAGGCTGCCATGGAGGCGGAGCTTGCGAGGAAGCTGCAAATGGCCGAGTGGGAACATACTCAAGCTATGGCGAGGGTGCAACAGGAGCTGGCGGATGCAGCGGTGAGGGGAGCGGAAGCGGCAAGGTTTAAGGCGGTCTTGGGGAGCAGTCAAGCAGAATTGGAGGTGCTGAAAGCGTCGGTGAAGGAGAAGGAGGGTATGCTGGTGGTGATGAGGATGGAAAAGGAAGCGGCGGAGGAACAAGGGAGAAACCTAGGAAAGCAGCTGGGGGAGGCGTTGGCGAGGGAGAGGGATGCGGAAGATTGGAAGGAGGAGAAAATCCGGTGGGAGGCGGAGGTGGCTCGGGCAAGAGAGATGGAGAAGGAGGCGTTTGAGAGGTGTGAGATGGTGGAACAGGAGAATGTAAAGATGGGGAGGGAGGTGGAGGGGTTGCAGGTGGAGTTGGAAGAGTTGAAAAGTGTGAACGTTAAACTTGTAGGGCATGCGAATAGTCGACAGAAGATCCAGTTGCACAGTAAGCTGAAGGAGGAACTGATGGAGTTGTCGAGGAGATTCAAGGTCTTGGAGGAGGAGAATTACTCTTTGAAGGTCAAGGTGTCTGGGGGAGGAGAGAGGGAGGGAGAGACCAAGGCGCCAAACAGCAGCAGCAGCAGCAGCAGCAAGGGTAAGAGCACCAACAATAGCAACAGTAGCTGTGGTGAGCCAGTAGCCTTGTCCAATGTGACCAATACTGGTGCTCGGCGTGCGGCCCGTAAGAAAGTAGCTGGAGCATCAGCAGCTGGAGGAGCAGCGGCGGTGGCGAAGAAGAAAGCAGTGGGCCTGGAAGCACTGGCAGCGGAGGATTCCGAGGAAGTGGATGCGTAAAGTGAAGAGTCAAAAAGTAAGAAGCATTAGGAAAGATGCATCATGTCCATGGATGGGAAGACGTGCGGATGATGAGCTAGCCTTGACCCGCCGCAGATGAATAAAGAGAAAAGAGCGATGTGGTGAGGGTGAGGGATGGTAATGACAAAGAGGAAAGAGAAGAGGAAAAGGATAAGAGTGAAAAAAGAAGAAGTAAATTTATATCTCTCTCTGTCTTGTGCGCCTGTCTCCTTTGTTTCCAACCTCCGTCTACCTAGAATGCCAATTTATTACTTTTTTTTAACGTGGGTGTTTGACCTTGAAAATCCCACCCCTCCCTCCCTTTCTATTTGCGCTCGAAATGCCTAAAATATATTTTTTCTATTCTTCCTTGTCACGCCCTTCGTGCTCTCAAGACACTCCATCACCTCAAGTTGAAACGCGGCTATCCTACCTTTTTGCCGCCGTTCATGCAGCGATTCTCAATGATACGCGCTCATCCAGACGCTGATACATTATACAAACGAATGACATATGCACATGCTGACACACACAGATCTCAATGTTTGTGTTCCTTTTAACATATACAGCAGTCAGTTTTTTATTAAATTACCTTTCTTCTTGTTTTTCTCTATATTGCTCTCCACCCAATTGTCGAGCCAGCTCATCACCTGGTTGTAGACCGTGAAGGACATCACCAGCTTAGGGCACACCTACGACGAGTGTGTGTGTGGAAAAAAAAAGGGGGCGAGGGGGGTAGCAAAATCATGAGCGGCTTGAAGTGATTGTTGTGCGCGAGAACAAGTTGTAGATGTGCCGGGGAAGCGTCAAGGGGTGCAAGGCAACTCCCTCCACGATTGTGGCCGGCAGCCTACCATGAGTACCTGCCCACTCGCCAGCCTCCCTCCCTTCCACCCTTTCTCCTTCGCCCACATACCACCATGAACTTTGTATTCAAGCCCTTAAACAACGCCCAGGGCCCTTCCTTCCTCAACAGGTCCCTCAGAATCTGCCGTCCTTTCATCACCTCCCCCGATGGCGACAGACTCGCCCTCTGCACCCTGGCCTTGATCACGTCCGCCGGACTGGAAACCGTCAAGGACCACACTGCTCCCGTCGTGCTCGCTATTAGCTCTTGCAATAGCGTTGCATCCTTATAATTCTCTAGATGAAATGCCTTTTCTTTTATCAACGCAGATCCACCGAACAAGGCAAAGGAACCCGGGAAATTTCTTAGAACGGTCCAAGAGGCCCCTCTGTAAAGTCGAAAGCCCTCTTGTTCGACTATTTGAAGGAAAGATCGTCCACGTAGGGAGGAAGCGTTGGTTTGCGCAATTATTTTGAGGGTATCTAGGGGGATGAAGACAACTTCGACCGTGCCCATTATGGCGGCAGCGGTGGCAAATTCAACGGAGCGGGCTCGTTTTGGGCCCGCAAGAGATATGAAGCTGTCGTGGTAAGTGGCATGGATATGATCAAACAGGAAGGGTTGCAGGCCGTATGCAGCAGTGCGTTGACATATCTTGTAGCTAGCACCGAACTTGAGGCCAACATAAAGGGAACGGAGCTTGTCAAAAGGACCCGAGTTGAGTTTATCGCGGAAGACGACGCTCCGTATCTTTCCGCACTTATCAGAAAGAGACAAGCCCTCCGCAGTCAACAAACGGCCTTGATAAGTGATGATGCGCTTGCAGCAGGTGTCGAGGGGTTGGAAGATCAGGAGTTCGAAGAGGGCACTGCTGCTGGAGCCGACCAGGCGAGCGATGGAGTGGTGGCTGCTCTTGCCGCCACGTGGCCCTCCCCGCGGGACCATAACCTTATTTTCAGTCTGGTTAAGGGGCCCACACGATATGACGTGTTGTTTAGTGGTTGTGGGCCACTCTAGGCTGTTGCATAGGAGGGTGGAAAATAAGCGCAAGGGTTGGTCTGAGATAGGTAAGGCGGCTGTACGACAAGCAAAGCGTAGCGCAGGCGAGGGTGCTTCGTGAGCATGCTTTAAGCATGTCGCCTGTATATGACTGCTGGCATGCGCTGGCCTGAAGGTGCATGTGCATGATCATCCCAAAGGTGCATCGAGGGCGGCAAATTTGGCTGTAACGACGACGTGGCGTGCGGGGGAGAGAGACACAATTGAAAGACCGATTTGGGTCCGCATAGGCAGCTTCACACGTCCTCACACTGATCACGGTTGTCCTAGTACATGTAGAAAGTGGGTGGGGATGCAGTGGGGCATGTACTAAAGCTACGTAAAGGCAAAAAGGGATCAGTCAAAATGCCAGAAGACGATCTCGATCTGGCCTTCACTACAAAGCTACAAAGAATGTCTTTTCGTAGCCTCGACGTCGTTTAAGGCTCAATTTTCATGTCATGAGACCCCAAGCTATCACCTTAATAACATACTACGACAGGAAGAGAGGGAGGAAATGTCGTGTGACTACCAGTTGGCAGTGGAGCCCGCGCCCGTGCGGGTGTACGTTGCGTGGCCAGGAGATGGATGAGAAGCCGTCGGCACATGCGTGCCATCGAACACGCCGCACCCCAAGCCACACACGCTATCTGCCAGCCGGTACGCAGCATTGCACGCATTTTTCTTTTGCAATACGATGAGCCTCACTACATGCTGTCTCATGAGAACTTCCCAGCGCCGCTCCGTTTCCGGAATTGAGCTCAATCCGCACATACTCTATCGGAATGAGGATAACAGGACGTGCAATAAAGCACCTCTTGAGCCGCCGATGAAATGCAATCCGTGGCAATCATGCTCACCATTTACAGAGTCTCACGGCAAGAGGTGACATATGCGCCCTTCTAGACGACTCGATAACAGCCATACCGAGAGAGCTAGAACGGTACGTATGCCCTTCTCCACGCTCCCTATCGCCCATCTCTCACCCTCATCTACCAACCAAGAACCAGACCCTTCTCCCGTCCGTCGTCAATGATGACAACATACGTCGCTATATTGATGAAATCCGTGAAACAAAAAATTGAACAAACAAAAAAGCAACATTGACTGAGAACGACGACGACGAGGAGGGAGTCTTCCGTACCGGCAACTTAAGCTTCAGGACTTGCAAGTAATTTTTTCACAATCTCACCACGTCTTCCTCCTCTGTATCTCTCTTCTTTGTCCACTCAGATAGTAACCGAGAGCGGACCACTTTTGTTGTGCTAGCTCCATCTTTCTGTGTAAGAACTGAAGGTGGGTACGACGAACCCAAAATCAATATACGTAATTCAACGGGCTCCCAGCAAAATGTAAATCACGCATTGGGCGCGTTCCAAACAGAAAAAATAAACGAGAGGCAAGCACGAGAGACTGCGCCAGAATACTTACTGTGCTTGTTTGGAATACCTTGGTATTGGGCTCACTCTTTCTCTCTCCTCTCTCTCTCTAAGTCGGCGCACACTGTCCTCTCCCGTCCCATCCTCTCTCCTATGTAAACACGATCCTATATATTTCCCGCGTTACTTTGTTCTTTTCTTTTCCCATTTCTTTTTCTGCATCGTCATCTCTGAATCTTGACATCAATCCAAACCAATCGACAGTCACGATCCAAGTATATATCTAAGAATACAAGCTTACCTTTGCTGAAAAATTGCTCCACGAATAACCTCAGGTCACTCTCTCCGCTTCTCATCACATGATCACCTTTTAAACAACAACCATATAATTTCGGAAGTCATCAAGCTCGTGCAGGATTACCACGTTAGAAGAAGATCCGTACTTCCCTTCCTTTTTTTCTCTTACTCAATCTCATTCTTTCTTTAGCAATCTCTATATTTGTTTTCCTTGGCTATATTCTTCCCCCTTCGTTCAGACGCTCTCATCAATTTCTCGTCTAGTCGTTTCTCCCCGGATTTTTTTTTTCTCCTGCCGCCTTCGCCCTTCGCTGCTCCTCCCCTCCCTCTCCCTTGGCACCCGTTGGCGACGTCGCATTCTTTCCCTTACTCGGGAGCAGGGGTAATTTGCCCCCCGAGAAGAAATTTTTCATCTCCGCCGTTGGGAATGCCGGTATGCTCTCGCCGTCAAACACTTTGCGGATGCTGCTCCGCTTGGACTTCCCCTCGGCAGGACCACCGCTACCGGTAGCAGAAGCAGCACCAGCAGAGGAGTCGGGGAGGGCTTCGTGACTGTCGTCGCCGGTGTCGACAAAGATCGCCCCTCCTCCGAAATTCGCAGCAGCTAGACGTGCCTTTTCCTTCTCTTGCTGCTGCCGCAAAAGCTCTTTAGGAGAGAGGGAGGCGCGGGAAGGGAGGTGCCTCGCCAGGTCTCGACCAAGGTCTTGGAGAGCGGGGAGGAGGGAGGTGAGGGGAGAGGAGGTTCGGGCGGGGGAGCCTGCAGCAGAAGGAGGAAAAGGGGTGGTCTGTTTTTGTTGCTTTGATGAAGGGCTGCTGGTTTCCTTGGTGTTGCAGGAGGAATAGGTGGAGGACGGGGAGGCGGGTATGCTGACGGATGGGGGGGATCGCGGTCGGGGCATGGGGTGCAAGAGGGAAGGGGGGAGAAAAGGAGGGGAGGAGGAGGGGGGGGAGGAGGTAGGACCAGGGTTTGTGCGTGGTTGAGCGGATCGCTTCAAAGGGTGAGCACCGACATTCATCCCATCACCTGCACTGCCTCCATAATTGTTGTTGCTGCTGCTGCTGCTGCTGCTGCTGCTTGAAATGCTGCTGCTGCTGTTGCCGCCACCCTCCTTCGCCCGCGGGCTGTACACAACAAAGACACTTGTCGGAGATTTGGGACTTTTGGGGCTCCCTACCCCTCCCTCATTCCCTCCCTCCTCCTCATACGCGGGCCCTGGGAGCGTAATGGTCTTCACGCCTCCCTTTTCAGAGGCGACACGAATGGTGGGAAGCATTTCGCCCTCCGCCTCCTCAGACCCGACGGGGAGGGGGTGGAGGAGGAGGTACTTGTGGCGTTCAACCAAAGGGTCTTTCAAGATGTCTTTGGCTTCAGGACGATCGCTGGGATTGATTTGAAGCAGGCGGCCGATTAGAGCGGCGAAGCTCGTGCCATAGACGTTGGGTAGGGGGTCGTAGGCCCCACGGACGACAACCTTGCGGAGGTTTTGGATGCTGAGGGGGGGGGGGGGAGGAAGGAAAAGAGGGAGGTGAGAAATGGAGGAGGGGAGAGAGTATGAATGTTGAGGGTAAGAGATCCCGCTGTGCTTGACAGCCAATCCTCCCTCCCTCCCTCCTTCCCTCCTTCCGCCCAACCACACCCCCACTTACTTGTCCGCCAAAAAAGGAGGGTGCAATGCCGCTAGATTGTACAGCACGCCTCCCAAGGACCACATGTCTGACATGGATGAGTAAGGCTTCTTGAGGTAAATCTCGGGACAGATGAAGTATGGCGTGCCAACCTGGGTCTGCATCATCCCTCCATTCCCCCCCTTGGACACCTTGGAGATGTTCATGTCTGCGATCTTGATGCAGCCGTGTTTGTCTATTAGGCAATTAGCTGGCTTGAGGTCACGGTGACACACGCCCTTGGCATGCAGGGCGGCGAGGCCTTCGAGAAGGTTGACTGAGTAGACCCATATTTCCCTATGGAGGGGAGGCAGGAGGGAGGGAGGGAGGGAGGGAAGGAGGAAGGGTTGGAGTGACTGGCGGCTGCGGTGGTGGGATGGAAAGTTCTCAAGGCAGTACGGAGATAGGACAGGAGACGATGGATAGACGAAGATGCAAACATCATACGCACTAACAAACAAACATACATACCTTTCGTCAATGTACTCCTTCCGGTGCTGATGCCGCTTGATCTTCTGCTCCAAGTCCCCATATGGGCATAGCTCCATGACGATGCACAATTCTTGTAACTCGGACTCAACGAACGTCTCGTACCACCGAATAAGCCGGGGATGCTTGAACGAGGCGAGAATGCGGATCTCATTCAACGAGTCTTCGAGGTCCTGTTTCAAAGGGAGGAAGGGAAGGGGGGAGGAAGGGTAGAGAGATTGACTTGATTGTCAGCACACACACTGTGACCTGAGCAATACTATCCCTCTCCTTCTCTGTCATTCTTCTGAAGCCCCGTCAGATATCCATTACTATCAAGTATCCCGTGCCGTACCTTTGGTGGGATATTCGAGATGTCGACGCGCTTCAAGGCATATATTTTTGCGTCTACCTTCCGCTTCACCTAGAGAAGGGTAGGAGAGTAGAAGGGGGAAACGGCATTTGTGTTTGGGTTGAAGAATTAGGAGGTATTTTTACAAGCTTGTTGTGATACATGTACGTGAGTGTATGATTTTGGTATGTCCCACTGCTGAAAACTAAAGACGACGATAACGACGACTAGAGGCCACAGTGTGCTAGTCTCCCCTCCCATTCCCTTCTCTCCATCCCTTTGCCAACTTGGACAGGAAAGGTGCCGAATGCTGCTGCCCTGAAGAGAAATTGGCTGACCAGTATCTCAGACTCGAAGCCGGCTGTCAGCAGGCACGCCATCGCGCTCCCCTCCCTCTAGAGTTGTTTTCAATCCTCGCTGGGGGCACACACACGACACATACCTTGTCCACACGGGCGAACGCCCCCTTGCCCAGGGTTTGAATTACGTCAAAGTCGTCCAGACCCATTCTTGTGAAACCTCAGGCGAGGCGATTCACCCCCCGCTACCCCACGTGTTCGACCGTCGTTATCTTCCTTCTGTGTACCATGTGGGGAACAGGAAGGAAATGAATGCGGACAGCTATGAATTTAAAAATATAGGACAGGGCATCGCATGAACATAAAATCGATTGACATCCGTATAGTCATAAAAGTCCTGTTCCTTGCATATTTCTGGTTGGGTGCGCTGAAGAACATGCGGGTCCCACTCATTCTTGCACACGAAGACTCTCCATTATTCTTTCCTGATTGGGCACACGCAGAGAGAAATGATTTCCTCTTCTTATCACACTGAGTCCACATGGGAAGTCCGCAAACAAAGTCTTCGTCTTTCTAGCGACCATGGCAATGAGAGGTATGACGTGCCGCGCCTTCTGGTGGTAGCGCAGCGGTTGAGAAGGGAGAGAAAGTGACGGTTTATTTTGATTTTTCAAAACATGACGATTTAATTTACTTGCGTCTCGCCGTAGCTCCTTCTCCTTGCCTTGCCCACTTTGCCCGCCACACTTACTTCCCCTTTTTTCTATATTACTTTTGGTACTTTGGTAGCCTCGAAAGCAGGCTGTTTAATAAAGGGCTCTCCTGCGAGAGAGAAGCCTCTTCTGGCAACTCTTTTTTCTCTCCCTCTTCACCTCGGATAGGTAAAAGAGCAAGCATTAAATTGACATTTACGCGTTAAAAATAACCATTGCTTATCATACAACAATTATATTCACCTATATGTGCCGCAAGGATGAGTGAGAGTGATACCACTGACGACGAGGACACATCCTGCACGTCCACAAGCCTTACCCCTCGGCCGCCCGAAAACGTCCCTGTCGCTGTCTTAAATCTGTCCCGGCGCATCGATGCATTACTGCTGAAATGCTGTCAAGAGCATCAAGAACAATGATGCTCCGGCACCGACGGATGGGGTTTTCGTCCTAAAACTCCTGCCGGTAGGCTACGTTACCAACAAGAGGAAGTTTACTGTGGTGATAAGTGGCTGTGCTTGTTTTTCGGCCTGCCCCTTACTCGCCTTTTTCTCTCTGTTAAGTCTATATACTCTTCTCCTCATTTGGAATATTGACCTTTGGTGTTGGCCTCGACTTTCCGTGCAGCATCTATCTCGTTTCTCATTTCCAACCACCGTTCCTCTTCTTTCTTGTACATCATCACCCCCAGGACAGCCCTGGCCTTAAGCCAAGGCTCCGCACGCCACATTCGCTTCGGTGTGACCAGTGGTCTCTTCTTGGGTGCAAGGCTATACCAAGGCCATGGCTATCCAAAGGACGCTGGGTGACGCCTTGACGCTCCATCTTTTGGGATATGATGGTAGCAGTGATGCGTTTTTCTGTCATGGACATCTACAAACACATGCTCCTGAAGAAGCCTCTGCTGCGGACCAGCCCGCATGTCAAGACTGTATTCGCAGAGGGAAGGAACGCGGGTTGGTATGGGGTTGGGCTACGTATATAAATGATAAATGAACACCCCTTGCACCGATAACATGCCAAACCTTGCGTGCACAGGTTCCACCACGTCGGCCTTTCTTCCCCCTCAAATCGTGTGAAAAGATGTTTTTCCCTCCATACACTGACCATCTTAATGCATAAAACACAAATAATGGGAATGAGGGTACTATAGCCCCGTCTATATTTTCATTCTCGCATGGGCCGCAGTCGCCGATTATTTACTGGCTAGGAAAGCAAGATATTGAGGAAATGAGCAAACCATACATCCACCTCCAAAAATCCCTCCTCACAGAGCACAAGTAGCCGCATGCGTGCCTGCATAGTTTGTAGTTCGCCTTCATCTCTAGACCCGTCAGTCTCTCGCAGCGCACAGTGTCATAATCCTCATCCTCGGGTGATCCCTTGCTCCTCCCACAATCCACCTCCCCAGGCTCCCTGTCGCCTCCTGTGCCCTAAATCCTGGCCACCACTCGACCCTTTCGGCGTCTCCAGTTAGTCGCCAGGCATTTTTCTACATCTTTCCGCGCTGCGCCTTCCCGCATTCCTTGTATCCCTCCGTCCAAAATGAGCACTCCCCTCGTCGTCGGCTTGGTGGGTGGGGGCACCGTCGGCGGCGGCGTCTACGACATTGTGGAGTACACACACCAAGAGTTCTTTCGCTCCTTGGGTGCAAACATCCATATCAAGAAGATCGCAGTCAAGAATCTGAAGAAGCCCCGTGATTTTGCTGTGGCTGCCCACACGAACCTCGTGGGGGACTGGCGCCAAGTCTTGGACGATCCCGATATTAATACCGTCGTGGAAGTCATGGGCGGTATAACCGAAGCAAAGGAAGTCGTCTTTGGGGCCATTGCTAAGGGGAAGCACGTCGTGACGGCAAATAAGGCTTTGCTCGCCGCTTACCTGCCCGAGATCGTCGCGCTGCTCAAGGAGCACCCGGAGGTGAAATTTGGGTATGAGGCTGCAGTCTGTGGAGGCATCCCCATCATCCACACCCTCCAAAACGACTACCTTGGCGACCAAATCTCCCAAATTCTGGGCATCATGAACGGGACCACAAACTTCATGTTGACCAAAATGGAGGGGGGGGCGGAGTACGGCGAGGTGCTGGCGGAGGCGCAGGCGCTCGGGTTCGCCGAAGCGGATCCGACGGCAGACGTGGAAGGGCATGACGTCCAAGCGAAGATCGCCTTGCTGGCGAAACTGGCCTTTGGGGTGCATGTCCCCTTCGATGAAATTCCGACTACGGGGATCTCATCGATTGAGTCGGTGGACTTTGAATACGCCAAGCTCCTGAACGCCACGATTAAACTGCTGGGGATGGCGCAACTATCCCCCGATGGGGCCAAGCTTTCTGTGGCTGTCTCCCCTTTTATTGTACCCAGGGACCATGCCATAGCCGCGGCGAATGGCTCGACGAACATCGTGAACATATCCTCGAGGAACCTGGTGTCATCTGCGTACATTGGACCGGGGGCAGGGAGGTATCCTACTGCCAACAGTATCGTGAGCGACATCGTCCGTCTTGCCCGTGGTTTGGTCGGACCTCCTTTTCCCGTGGATCGTGCCATGCCGCTAGAGCCTGATTACACCTCGAGGTTCTATATCCGTCTGCGGATCCAGGATCAATTGGGGGTAATTCGCGTAGTGGGAGAGATTGCGGAGCGGCATGGTGTGTCGATCTATGCTATCCTTCAAAACCCCATTACGGACCCCAATGATATTAATTTTGTGGTTACCACCGAGCCGGCGAGGCATTCACAGGTCAGGGCGTTTTCGGAGGATATCGAAAAGCAGGATTTCACCAAGGGTCCGCCGTTGTTCTTCGCGTTTTTGCTTTCGTAAAATGGGTTTGGTTGGGTTGAAGGGAGTAGTAAGGGAGATCTAGAGAGAGGGTGAGAGGACGATGAAATATGGTAAGAAAGGATTGGTATAATGAAAGAAAGAAATTGAGCAGTTTTGCGTTCACCTGTTTCGTAAATATTTTGCTTTCTTGCGGCCGCAAGGCTCAAGATGTGAGAAAGGGGAGGGCGCAACACACTGATGTCTGGCATCACCATCGCCAACAAGATGGGGCGAAAGGGACGCGCTCAAACCCTTATCCTTTTCGTCGTTCACACCGCTCGACCTCGTTGCAACAGCGACGCAAGACCGTGCAAAAGTTGTTAGAAACGCGGAGAAGCGTCTACGGCCGTGCTTCAAAGTTTAATCGAAGCATGAAACGGTCGGTCCCCTCGCGTCCTCCCTCATCATCACAGTCACCAAGCGGCCCACATTTATAAACCAGCTCTCACTCTCCTCCCACCCCTCCCCTTCCCTCGCAAGAAAACACGCGACGGCGCCTTCCTGGCTAGCCTAGACAGGCAAGCAGGCAGGGCGCGTCCTTTGTCGGTCATTGTCCTCCTTATTCATCGCAGCCACCATCTCGTCCCTTTCTCCGCCTCCTCCGGCCCTCCCTAGCAGCCCTCCTCCTGCCTCTCCTCGTTTCTCATCATTATCATGTCTCACTTCGTCCGCGCCTCCAAATATCGGCACGTGTACGTGCAGTCCCCACGGACGGGGGAGGCGTACTCCAATATCCGCCTCTCTACCGCGGTGGGCGAGCAAAATTATATCAAAGCCAACCCAAAGTACTTCGCCGTAGCGCTCTCGGTACGTTTGTTCAGTGTGTATGTTGATGGGTGGGTGGGGCTACAGCATGTTTGTGGGACAGGAGAAGACGAAGGGAAGGGCTTTATTGTTTTCCAATCCGATTGTAGCTCTTTGTGTGGCTGGCCAATCACCAATCCTCCCTCTCCCTTCCTCCTTCCCCCCTCTCCTTCCCCTCCCCCCCTCCCACCTTCGATCTCTCCCCATCAGGGCGGTGGTGGACCTTTCACGTGCATTTCCTACGAAAACAAAGGCCCCCTTCCGATCGCTCCCCCCGTCTTCAGCGGGCACACCAGCAACGTGCTCGACTTTGACTTCTCGCCCTTCCACGACCATTTAATTGCTTCGGCAAGCGAAGACACCAGTGTAAAGCTGTGGGGGATTCCGGAAGGGGGGATGGTGGGTAATCAAGGTGAGGCAATGGTGGGAATGAAGAGGAAAAAGGGACATGGCGGGAAAGTGTGTGTACGTGCATCTTTAAAGATATGTCATGCTTATTGCCTTCTCCCTTTCCCACGCCCCCCCATCCACACACAGCACAAAAAACGAACATCTCTACACCCTTGATTGACCTGCGCGCACACGAAAGGAAGGTAACCCTGGTAAAGTTTCATCCGACGGCAGCCAATGTCCTGGCGAGTGTGAGTGCGGACGGCATGGTGAAGCTGTGGGACGTGGAGGGAGGGAGGGAGGGAGGGTCCTGCGACGTCCACCAGCAGCTGGTGCAGGACGTGCAATGGGATTGGAGGGGGGAGACTTTCGCGACGACGAGCAAGGATAAGATCCTCCGGGTCATCGACGGGAGGACGGGGGCCGTGGCGGCTGAGCGGAAAGAGGCGCACGAGGGGACGAAGAGCAGCAAGTGCGTGTGGTTAGGGGAGAAGGGATTGCTGTTGACGGTGGGCTTCACTAAGCAGAGTCGACGGCAGGTAGGGAGGGAGCGGGGGGGAAGATGGAGGGAGGGCGTGAGGAAGTGTCACTTTATCGCATCCTTGCCTGCCTGGTTCGCTTGTATCGTGTTTGACATCCCACCCTCCCTCCCTTCCTGCCTCCCTCCCTCCCTCAGATGAAAATCTGGGACCTGAAACACCTGAAGCAAGAGATCAAGACGGTGGACATCGACCAGGCAGCCGGGGTTATTATGCCCTTCTTCGACGCGGATACCAACCTCCTCTATCTCGCTGGCAAGGTTCGCGCTCTGCCTCTCTCTTTCCCTCCATCCCTCCTTCCCTTCCACAACGCGGACACCACCCTCCACTACCCTTCAGTTAAAATTCACCTTCAGTGTGTGGATCTTCCAATATAGTGATTGACCGAAAAGTTCACTGATCAATTTCGATTTTATAATCATTCATCAGTCTATTTTCTCACGGCGACGTCAACATCCGTTACCTTCCACTTCAACCTCCCTCCCTTCCCACCAGGGCGACGGCAATATCCGCTACTACGAAATCGTCGACGGTGCCCCCTACATCTTCCCCATCTCGGAGCACCGGTCCACCACCCCCTGCAAAGGCTGCTGCCTCGTGCCAAAGCGCGGCCTTTCCGTCCTCCGTTGCGAGACGGCCCGCGTGCTTAAACTGACGTCCAACACCGTAGAGGCCCTCTCCTTCATTGTGCCCCGCAAGGGCGATTTCTTCCAAGAAGATCTCTTCCCTCCCTCCTTCTCGGGTGTGCCCTCTCACACGGCCTCTGAGTGGTGGGCTGGCTCCAGCAAGCCTCCCAAGGTGATGTCTCTCGACCCCGCGGCCAGGGAGCGGGGGAAAGTGGCCAATGGAGGGAAAGCGGGCAGTGGGGTGGTGCCGAAGGCAGCGCTGGGAGGGGGAGGGGCCGGGGCAGGAAAGCCGCCTGCGGGGGGAAAGACAGTAGGGCAGCTGCAGAAGGAGCTGGACGTGGCCTTGGCGCGAATTTCACTGTTGGAGAGCCGGTTGAGGGCTGCCGGATTGGAGTATACGTGAGTCCCTAAATCTAGTTCTTTCCCTTCTTCCCTCTCTCCCTTCTTGGGACGAAGAGGGGAGGCTTGGTGACAAAGCTGGAGGGAGGGAGGGAGGGAGGGAAGGAGGAGGAGATTGTCGATATCTGGAAGAAGAAACAGAGGTGGGGAGGGAGGGAGGGCGGATGACTGAAAATGGGACATCCAAGCCATGTACCTTTAGTTCTGTTTGTGACGTGACTTTGTACTATTATTATCGTTCTTTATGTGACGACGACGACGACGAAATTGAACCGGTCGTAGAGAAGAGATGGGGAAGAGGAGGTGGAGGAGAACGAGGGGGAGCACGAACATTGTCGAATAATGGGGTGAGGGTCATGGAGGGGTGAAAGGGAGAGGGAAGGGAGAAAGCCTTAATGAAAATTTACTGTCAATCTACCGAGGAAAATTGGGTCAGAGTCAAAGCACAGTTGGCGGACGAAGAAGACGGAGAGAAGGAGGAAAGGGGGTGGGGGGGGGAAGATGAAGGAAAAGATATAGAAGGAGGTAAAGAAGAAGAAGTGAAGTAGAAGTACGACAAGGACAAGAAGAAGAAGAGGGAGAAAGCCTATCCACCCGCACAACGTCAAATTGCCCGATGACATATATTCGATGATACTCCGAAATTCATCTTCTCTCTGCCTCATCCCGTTCTGTCTACAATTCACGTTTACCTCCGTCCTTTATCGATTATCGGTTCTCATTTTTTCAACATTCCCTTCTTCCTTACCCGCTACCTGCTGCCCTCTACCTCCCCCTCTTCACAAATTCCACCACTGTCTCTACAAAGCGACCCGGCACCTCTTCATGCGGCACGTGCCCCACCCCCTCGATCTCCACCACCTCCACCACTCCCTTCCCTCCCTCCTTCATCGCAATGGCCAGCCTCCTGCTATTCTCCATGGCAACCACTCGGTCCTTCGTGCCATGTATAATCAAAACCTTTAATCTCCCCTCCCTCACCCTCTCCGCCAGCGCCTTTACCAACCCTCTTTCCTCCCCTTCCTTTCCTCCTTCTCTCCCTCCATTCCTCCTTCCAGCGAATAGCGGGGCAAGCAGAAAGCGACTCAATCCCCTCTCCCACCCCTCCTTCAGGCTTGGCAGTCGATAGTGAGCCAGAGTCAAGGAGGTGGGAGGCCCTCCCACCCCCCACGCCACTCCTAACCCATCCCTCCAAAACTTCTCGGAATAACAGAGGGAACGAAGAAAGAAAGAGGTGAGAACGAGGAGGGAGTGGGCCACAGGGCCAGTTTTGGAGAAGATGAATCGGAGGAGACGCGCAGGGAAGAGCCGAGGGAGGAAGGTCTGCCCGGTGGGGGGAAGACGGGAGGGAGAACGACGCATGGGCATGATGGCCGGGGCCACCAAGATGAGGGTTACTGGTGGAGGAGGGGGAGAAGGAGTACCTCGCCCTTTTTCCAATGATTCCTCCCTCCCTCTGGCCTCTTCGTCTTGGCTCTCGAGTTTGTTCAAGGCCATGTGTGCGGAAGTTAGACTACCCATTGAATGCCCTATGTAGACATGCTGCTCCTCCCCCCTTTCCTCCCTCCCTCCCTCCTCCCCCAACGCCGCCATCAACCTCCCTCCTAACCTCGCATTGTTTTCGAATGAATATAACCCTTCTTCCTCTTGTCCTCCCCCGTCCTCCATCTCCGCTGGTGACTCACTAAGACCGAAACCAGGCGCGTCGTGGGCAGCAGCAAGAGTAGGAAATTGTTGACCGAGAGTAGAAGAGAGGGACTCGAGGACAGGCTCGTATGAGAGAGAATTGGCGCCAAAACCATGGTTGCAATGGACAAAAAAAATATTGGTTGGAGAGGAGGATGGGGGGAGGGAGGGCCGATGACGATGGACGAGGGCGTGGAGTTTGAGGTGGCTTGTTTGGCTGGGTTTCGAAGCAGGAGCAGTAGATTGGGCGAAAGGAGAGGCAAATGCGGAGGTGGAGGAAGCGGCAGCATCAGAAGCAGCAGCAGGTGTAAGACGTCCAACGCTACTGTTCCTCTTTTCCCTCCTCAAAACCGGCATAAAGCGTGATGCGGGTAGTCCCAACTTCTCCGCCGGCACCACCTCGGGTAGAAAGAAGCTCTGTAACTGCACTTGTCTCAATGGAATCATGTACACATACGCTTCCATCAATACGAATAGCACCATGAACAACCCTCCGGCAAGACGAGGATGTGCTACCTTTTCTAAGGCCTTGAAATGCCACCTGAATTTAGGGGAGAACGGCAAAAACTTCCGTCGACCCACCGCGAGCAACGCAGCTGTACTGTAGGCAAACAAGCGGCTAAACCATGAGCGGGGTCGGAAGTTAAGTGTAAGGGCACGCCCGTCTGGGAGAATGATTTCAGAGGCAGACCCGCAGATAGACGGGGTAGAGGTTGAAGAGGAAGCAGGAGGGGGGGAAGAGAGGGGTACGGGGGCTGAGGCACTGCTGTAGAGGCGGGTGTTGGACGAGCGAGAAGACGCCGCCAGATTGGGGCTGCTGCTACTGATGCCGCCGCCACAACGATTGAAAAGCATGGTGTTTGAGAAAGGAGTGGGTGACAGAGACAGTTTTCGTGCGAGACACATACTTTGGAGGGAGAAAGGCCGCTGCAGCAAAACCATGGCGCTTACAGTAGTGGGGATGAACAGCGAGGTGCTTGCGGTCATTGGGAAGGAGACGAGCGTAATGAGACAGAGGATTAGTGACGGCCTTGCGCTGATGTAACGATGACGGCCAGGAAACATTTTTGAGGACATCTTGGCATGAATCAATGCTCCCTGTTCTTATGGTTGGGGTTGGGCAGCGTCGTGCGCAGGAAGACATGAGAACACAATGAAGAGGGGGGAGGTCAACTTTGTATAAGAAGTAGCCAAGCTACCATTACTCAAGCTGGAGCTCGCAAAGGTAATTGGATATCGTTCTCCTCGCTGTCTTCTTTGGCTACTTTTCTTTTTCATTTTCCTGTGCGAAGTATAAATGCCGTACCAAAGGAGTGAACTCGATGTTCTCCTAGCCCTTCTCCAGTTGCACTTCATTCGCGCCATGGCCAAATTGAGGTGCCTGGTGGCCGTAGAGCCCTTCTCCATTTGCCCATCTTCAATCTCCGTCCACGCACGCATTCTAAGTATACGAAGCACAGGTAGACGTGCTTCTACCCCTTCCCGGCACAGCAGAGGTGGCGATGCGCTTCGGCCTCCTGCCTCAACGCCTTAGAACCAGGGACCGATGATGCCGCAGCAAGCCCTTCGTATCCGTCCAATCAATCATCAAGCAACGCTTCGTTGCGTGCGTCCATCTAACTGAAGTCCACCACAAACAACACAGCGACCCTCAAGAAAATGCCGGTGCGCAGGATGGTCATCCTGTCACTAGCTTCCTTGTGCCTATGGCGTGGCCTGTCCCCAGCCGCTGCCTTCCTGTCCGCCCGTGTCCCCTCCTCCACCTCCACCGCCGCGGCCGCGCGTCGAGTGCTCCTAATGCCTGGCATCGCCACCACTATCACCACGAATGGCAAGAGCAGGAGCCTCCGCTTGTTTTCCTCCTCGTCATCATCCGAATACTTCGCCGTGATTGACGAGATGAAAGTGACCGAGCTAAAGGAGCACTTGCGGCGACTCAAGAAGCCCGTGTCGGGCACCAAGGCCTTGCTCCAAGAACGGTTAAAGGAAGCATTGATTGAGACTCCTGTCCAACTCAGCAGCATTTCGGCTGCCCCTGCTGCTGCCCCTGTTGAAGATGATGAGGAAGAGCAGCTTTTGCCTCCTTCCGGAGGAGAGGAGATGAACGAGGAGGAGGCGGATGGCGGGTACGTACAAGAGCAATCCGCTGCACCTCGTGGTCGTGCTGCGCGCCCGGCGGCTACCCGTGGGTATGGTGATGACGATGAAGCGCAGTATCAACGCGGTGACAACAGCAGGGGGGGCAGTGGCTACAACTATAGGAATGAAGGAAGGGGGGGAGGAGGGCGGTACACAGAGGGAGGGAACACTTGGAGAGCGGATGAGGAGGAGTGGGTCCCGGCGACTGAGGACGAGGTGGAGCTGGGGCAGGAGATGGAGGCGGAAGTGATGTCGTTTTCTGACCTTGGTATCACCGTTAGGCTTGACGGGAAGTACCGAGGGTTGATTTATGAGGATGAGCTCGACTACCAGACCCAGAGGAAGGGGTTGAGGGTGGGGGATCGTTGCCCTGTGTATGTGCAGAAGGTGCGGAGGGATGGGAAAGTCGATGCATCCTTTCGTAAATATGGGACTTTCCCGAAGCTTCAAGATGGGAGGCAGGTGGTGCTGGATGCGCTGCTCGCCTCGAGGGACGGGAGTTTGCCGCTAGGCGACAAGAGCAATAGCGAGGAGGTGGTAGCGACGCTGGGTATTTCGAAGAGTCAGTTTAAGGCTGCTGTGGGGATGTTGTACAAGGAAAGGCAATTGGCGGCACCGGAGGGGTTTCGAATTTCCCTCTTGCCGGAGGGGGAGAGGAGTGAGGAGGTGGGAAGCTTTGGAGGGGAGGAGGGGAGAGAGGAAGTCGTGGAGAGAAACCAGAAGGCTTTTAGCGTGAGGGCAGAGGGAGGGGAGGGAGGCAGGGAGGGGGGATGGGCGGAGGGGGGGGGATGGGATGCGAAGAGGGAGGAGGCAAAGTGGGCGCCGACAAAGGTGTTTATCCGGGGGCTGCCCTTTTCGTTGACGGAGGAGGATGTGGAGAAGATGATGAGTAAGATTGGACCGCTTGTGGGGATTAGGGGCATGATACGGCGGGATGACGGTCGGCCGTCAGGTGTGGCGTGGGTGGAGTACGAGGACGAGGCGGATGCGGTGACTGCGAAAAGTGTATTTAATGGCAAGACGTTTCGGGGACGGTACTTGGAGGTGTTCAACATGGAGGAGATGAGGAGCGATCAGCATAGGAGAGGTGGGGGAGGAGGAGGAGGAGGATACAACAAAAGGGGCGGTGACGGAGGAGGGGGAGGTTATGAACGAAGAGGGAGGGGTGGGGGCGGCTATGACAGCCGAGGGGGCGGAGGGGGAGGAGGAGATTGGAAGACTGGTGGGGGGCAGCGACGTGACTTTTCCTCGAGCCGTGGAGGAGGAGGAGGAGGAGGAGGGAGGTATGGGGGGGGCCGAGGAGCGGAAGGGGAGGATAGCTGGGGGGAGGTTGGGGGCTGGAGGAATTCGGGGGCTGGAGAGGCTGCGGCGGTTGCAGATGGGGAGGGAGGAGGATATTTCAACCCAAAAAAAGTAGGGGGGTTGAATTTTGATGCGGATTTGGACTTTGGGGATGATGAGTAGAGAGTGAGAGGGGGGAAGTGTAGTAGAGGGGATGAAGGATACTTGGAGGGCAGATGAGATTATTAAGTTGGCGAAAGGTTTGACCTACGACACACGATTAAACTGGCAGGAAAGAGTCAAAACTAACAAAATTGAAAGAAAAAAAGTACGTCCGGCACGTGCAAGAGAGATGAGGTTACGAGTTCTTGGAGTGATGACGAAGGACGGGGAGATACGGAAGCCCCAAAAACTTCCTACATGCGATGTATATAGATCAATCGTAATCCCTTGCAACTCCACAAAGTGCTGTCAGGATCTGTAAAAACGAGTCCTGCAAGATTTGATCAAGAAATGGGGACATTAATATGGGTCTCGGGGTGGTACATGGACCCCGCAGGGTTGATCAATTATGCCCTATACCTCCCAGCCTTCTTCAAGCGTAACACACCTGTTCTTTTGTCCAACCCGCATGCACAAATACCTCGCTTATCCTCCGGGTCCCCCTACACACCCCATATGTAACACAGGCATCTTTTCAAGCTTGTCCTCAAGTCGTCGGTGGTGCTGAATCGTCCAGCCAGGTCGGAAGCCTTCTGTCGCCCCTTCACAAAACACGTCCCCCAGCCTACCCCTCCATGGCGCCGCGCTCGACATGTAGCGTCCTCCTGGCCGCCTATTTTATATGCCGTGCAGTCACCCAGGCATTCGTCCACCTTCCTGCTCCCCCCCCCTTATCTCCTGCCACTGCTGCTGCGGCTGCTGTACGTAGCCACCACGCCTACCGACACGCGACCATGCGCCTCTTTATGACGGCTGCGGCCAATCACAACAATCCACTAAGTCTCGAGGAGATTTCCCAGAAAATCAAATTTGAAGTCACAGATTTGGACGCAGGGGCCTATGGGCTGGAGAGCAAGGACGTGGCTTATGCAGGTACGTGTTGGTGTCTATATTTCACTGAGTGGTGATTGAAGTAGGAGTCAATGTAGAAGAGGACTGGGTCTGTGTACAGCGTGATCATGTGTACTCCATCAAAGAATTTGTGGCCCAGAAAATACCTTTGATTGTGATCCAGATTTTTCTTCTCTTTCGTCGGTGTCTCATCATACCATCCCGGCTCATTCACACCTCCTCCTTACCATCTTTTCTCTCTTCCTCCCTCCCTCCCTCCCCCCCTCACCTACCTCCTTCCCTTCCCCTCCCCCTTAACTTCACTTACCGTCTCAACCTGCACACCCCATCCCTCATAATACCGCGTATGTG
>Ga0160419_100309_pt1 | contig 33301 bp, 30 predicted proteins | sample CelAP2metagpilot_2_FD_108196 | JGI IMG/M metagenome (GOLD analysis project Ga0160419, IMG submission 108196) | Phycosphere-associated microbial communities from Cellana algal ponds in Kailua-Kona, Hawaii, USA - Cellana AP2-4-25 metagenome pilot ... | reverse complement strand
TTGGGCGTTGGTTTCTGTTGGTGTGTGGTTGGGGGGGAGGTTTGGGTGGGGGGGGGGGGGGGGGGGTGGGGGGGGTGGGTGGTAGGGGGGGGGAGCAAGGACGGGGATGGATGGATTTGCGTTAAGAGGAAATATCAAATAAGCCAAACGATAAATTTATTGGAAGCTGAGACAATTCATGCACCAGCGCTCCAGACAGGGGAAGACTAGAGTACATTGAAGGGGGGGGGGGGGAGCCATCGTGCTTTTGGGGTGCTCGAGCTGGAAAGTAAGCGACACGGGACGGGGAACCGCCGCATCCTCTCTCCATCCCTGCTGTTACTGCTACCATGACAATCGAAACCAAGCATACAAATTGTGCCTGTTGTCCCTTGCTCCAAGTGAAGGCACCTCGTCACACACGGTCCTCACCTGAAGTAGTTTCTTGTAGAGGTGGTCGCGAAGACGATGAAGCCGTAGCTGGAGGAATGAGTTCTGTTAGTGACTCAAACCCTATTTAACCAGCTGCCGGTGACGCTGTGGTCTGTGTAGTGTGGATTGGTACGTGGGGGTGGTTTGAGATAGGCATGAAAGGGCTTGCATGATAAGAATATAGGAAGAAGGGAGGGGAGGGCTCGGAAAGGTAGGCAGAGAGAGTGCATAACAGAAGCCGCCTTGTCCAAGCCACCGCAGAGAATCTCGTAGACATTCCAAATGTTCCCTATCCCTACAAGAACAACCTCCAAAGAGACCATGAGTAAATGGAGAAGAAGAGAGGGGTAGAGAGATGGAAGGAGGAGGATGGCCAGCCATGGGAAGAGAGAGACGGCTGCCGCGTGAGGCCTCCGTGTGGAGGCCATGGAGGGAGCAAAAAGCGAGCAGGGGGATATCAAGTCATCAAGTTGCTGTGCGCCTGGCGGGTTACTTATGGAAGCAAGGTATTGTTCACGGCCCTGTTTCATAGGCGGCATGCTTCTGCCCGTGTCCACATGCGGCTGTAGCACTGGCCTACACGACAATTGATGAAGTCCGATCCCGCATTGCACACAACCCTCCCTCATTTCCACTTCTCTTTTTCATTTCTTATCATACGTACAACACACTCGATGCATCACATAATACAGAAGGATGATCATGAAGCAGCAGCAGGAGGGAATGAGAAGAAGGGGATCAGGAGCAGTATGGATGGTGGTGGCGACGCTTCTGTTTTGCCTCGACTTCACCATGGCATTTGTGCCCTCTGCTAGCCGCCTTGCCCGCCCGCATGGCGCCGTCGTCGCCCATCGTAGCAGCAGCAGCGGCAGCTGCAGCTTGCGGATGATCCTAAACCCGCACGACGTTATGGGGCACGCGGATCCGGCCTGGCTCTCACATGTCTTCCAAGGTGTGGCGGACGCAGCAGTAGCGACCTTAGACACAACGACAGCCACCGTCGATGCTGTAGCCGACGCTGCTGAAAAAGAACCGGGTTTTTTTGACAAGTTTGTTAATGTTGTCATGGGTGCCATTGAAAGCGTGCATGCTGGCTTGGTCTCGTTGGGCGTCCCAGGAGCGTATGGAACGGCTATCATCTTATTCACCTCTGGGGTCAAGCTCGCCTTGCTGCCCGTCACGTACAAGCAATTGGAGTCAGCCCAAAGAATGCAAGCCCTTGCGCCAAAGGCCAAGGAGCTCAAAGACAAGTATGGTAAGAACAAGGCGTTGCTCAACCAGCTCACAGCCAAGCTGTACGAGGACGCGGAGGTGAACCCTCTGGCCGGGTGCTTGCCTGCCCTCGCTCAAATCCCCATTTTTATCGCCCTGTACCGATCGTTGATCAACCTGGCGGGGAACAGTGATTTTAACGAGCCTTTCCTATGGTTGCCTAGTCTGGCAGGGCCCGTGTACGGCCAGCAAAGGGGAATGGACTGGTTGACGCAAAATTGGGTGGAAAACGTGCCCTCGCTGGGGTGGCATGACACAATTGCTTACCTGTCGATCCCATGTATTTTAATTTTGACGCAATCCATCTCCCAGCGGCTGTTGACACCTCCGAGCGACGACCCCAAGGCAGCGCAAACGCAAAGGATTTTGAAGTATTTGCCGTTAATGGTCGGTTATTTCTCGTTAAGTGTTCCTTCGGGTTTGGGCTTGTACTGGATCACGAATAATTTGATTTCGACAGCGATTTCTCTGACCATCAAAGAGAAATTTGCAAGGAATCCGATCGTTATTGACGTGGATGTAGATCCGGAGGATTTGGGCTATGATCCCTCTACGGTGGTGATGTCGTTTGAAGACATGATGGCAGAGGCTCAACAGAATGCATTGCCCTCCCGAGAGCCGAAGCGGAAGAGGCCGACGCCTTCTGCAGCTGGGTTTACGCTAGCGGCAAAGGGCAGTGATAGCCGTAGCAGTATAAGTGATGGGTTTGAGGGGAGGGAGGGAGGAAATGGGGACGAGCAGGAGGGTGGGGTAGGGTCCAAGATAGAGGAGAGAGAGAAAGCGGGAGTGGACGCATGAAGAAGCGAGGGAGAGAGGAAGAGGTAGTAGGTATGCTTTCCATTTGTTCGGGGTTTATGTAATTGTATGGGTGAGAAGGAAAAAAGAAAGATAGAACGAGTGAAAGTGTGGAGGAGGAGAGAGGAGGACGACGAGAATCAGTCCACCCTGTCCGACAAGCGAGCAAAAAGTTAGGATTAAGGAACACAGGTAGACGCCACCGTTCAAAGCGTACATGCATGAGTCAAAGAAAATTTCACCGTAGAGATTTTGACCCTTTCATTGGCCGATAAGAAGATATAAAATGAAACTAAAAGGTGAAGATGAAGATGATGGGTACTACAGACGGAGAAGACAGACAAAGAAGAGAAGAAAAGGCAATCAAGGGAAGAAAGGACGAGATGCGACTTTGAACTTATTTGCAATGCTGTGTGCTTTTTTCAACTCCCTCATGTTTGCATTGTTCTCTTTCGCACGCACTGTTTCGACTGTCCTTCCCTCGTCATGCTGGTTGGTTGCATCTCGCCATTTGCCCCATTTTATTATTTGTCAATTCCGCCTTTTCTTGTTCTCTTTTCTTCGTTTCGATTTTAGGGTGCCCCTTTCTCCCGCCCCTCCTCCCGCCTATCCTTCCTCTAAAACACTACCGGTTTTATATCCGTCGGGAACGGGTGCATACCTCCCTCTTTCCCTCCCTCCCCCACTGTCGCCGGCATCGCCCATGCCTTATCCGCCTCCTCCCCATACACAATCTCCATCCCCCTCCCCCCCGCATCCAACGAGCGTCTTCCTGCCTCCAAAATCGCTGTGGTCAAGGCCGTCGTCCCAATCGTCGCCAGGCTCGAGTCAAAGTCCTCCACTCTCGCCCTCCCCCCCTCTATCTCCGCTACAGCATCCACAAATGCCTCAAAACTCATATATCCATACCCACGTTGCCCAACAAATTTACCTTTACTGGGCGTGTATTTCATGAACAAAGGATTGACACTCTTAAAGCCCCCTCCTCCGTAGCTATCACTCGCCATTGTGTACCCTCGGTGGGCCTGGTCAACATTAACCTCCCCCCCCTGCCCCATGTAAAAAAACCTCTGCTGGGAATGCACGTCTGACTTGGGCGCCACCCACGAAGAAGTATAGAGACCCGTGCCTAGACTGGGGTTTGGCCCGCGGTTCTGCCATTGCACGGACAGGGTAATCGTGTCCTCTGTGTCGATTTTATATTGGCTTGTAGCCACGCCGGTGGAAGCGAGGGCAGTGACGCGGATGGGGCGGGACCGTCCTTGCACGGCCCATTCGTGAAAATCAGTGTGGTGGGAGTTGAGGTAGTAGGAGATATCAGAGGCTTTTCCTGCCCAGGCACGGAAGGTATCGAGTTGATGCTTGGGCTGGGACATGTAGGAGTACATGTAAGAGAAATCGCCTAGCTCTTGGATTTTGTCCTTGGCATCGAGGTAGATGGGATCGAAGCGTTTATGTACTTCGACCATCACCAACACCCCTGCCTTCTCTGCCGCCTCCTTGAGCAGACGATGTTCCGCCAGGGTTTTGACGACGGGCTTCGTCACGAGCACGTGCAACCCACGTTGGACACACGCGAGGGCAATATCAAAATGCGTGTCGTCAGGCGTAAAGACAGTGACGGCATCCCCCGATTTGAATCTTTGAAGCGCCATTTCATATGCCTTGGGATCTGTCTCGTCATCGGCCGGAAAAGTGTCCATTGTCATGTCAAGCCCACTGTAAGTCTGTCCGATGGCACGGTCCATATGCGCACGGATTCCTGGGAACTTTTTTCCATTTGTCCCACAGAGCCCAAGCCTACCCACCTTGCCCCGACGGCGAAGATCAAACATGGTAAGAGCTACTACACCCGCACTTTTGTCTGAATCTGAGGCTTCACCGTAGACGTAGCCGGTGGTGTATTCGCCCGTGCTGAGGCAAGGAAGAGAAGGGGAAGAGACGAGGGATCGTGAGTGCAAGATCGTTCAACCTTGGACGAGCCTTTCCACGCATCATTGACATGAAGACATGCATGCAGGTGAAAGTGCTGCAAAGAGCGAGAGTGAAGAGCTCACAACTCTCACACAACATCACATACCCCCGTAGGGTCAAGCACACGTATCCACCCACAGTCTGCTGCACGTACCCGATCATCAACATGTCCACAGGCTTCACTTGGCTTGATGCAGCCATGTTTGTGAGAACAAGGGATCTGCTGTGCTGTTGCTGCTGCAGATGATGATAACGTGTATGGGAAAGATGAAGAGAAGAGGAAAGGCCTGTGGTTGGGGCTGAGAGGGCAGCGACTTAAAGGGTTGCACACCGGCAAGGAGATGCTGTTGCAACGAAGCCCTATCACAAAGGTGCCGTGAGGACCAGAACAAAACAATAAAAGCAATGCAAGACCAAGCGGGTATGGACAAAGCCACGAATGTGTTGACGGGTGCTCGTATACGGCTCTAGAGGATTTGTGTGGAACGCGGCGGGCGAGAGGAGGCCATCCACAGCCTCAGCGAAGGTCTCCTTCTTGCCTTGCGTGTTGTCCCTACATACCTGCGCAGACACCGGTAGGGGTAGTGCAATACCCTTGATCACCTTCGGTATCCTCTGTATCTGTGGTGATGACCATGGGGACGGGTAGGGCGGGGCGTGGGGCACGCGGCAGCATGCTTCTCCAGGCCGTCCGTTCATCGCTCATCATCACTTCTTCCTCCTTGTCTCATGCATCCTCCTCTACCACTCGACCCTCCCACCACAGAGCGAAGATGCAAATCTTCGTCAAGACCCTGACGGGTAAGACAATCACCCTCGATGTGGAGCCCAGCGACACCATCGAGAACGTGAAGCAAAAGATCCAGGACAAGGAGGGCATCCCTCCGGATCAGCAGCGCCTCATCTTCGCGGGGAAGCAACTGGAGGACGGGCGTACGCTGTCAGACTATAACATCCAGAAGGAGTCTACCCTGCATTTGGTGTTGCGTCTGCGTGGTGGCGTCTATGACCCTTCCCTCGCTGCTTTGGCCAAGACATTCAACTGCGAGAAAATGATCTGCCGCAAGTGCTACGCGCGCTTGCCGCCCCGTGCCAAGAACTGCCGGAAGAAGAAGTGCGGGCATACAAACCACCTCCGCATCAAGAAGAAGCTCAAGTAAAGCACGCGTACCGTTCATGGAGGGGCGATAAAAGGGGGGTGGGGGGCGGAGCGCACGAGGCGAGTTATGGGAGAAATGTGCGTTCGTGCGTAGTGCGGCCTCCGGACATAACAAATAGACGCGGAGAGGTGGGGCGAATCAGGGGAAAGGGGAAACGAAGACCGGGAGCTACTAAAGCAGTTGGGAAAGGGATGCACGTGTCATGAGTGTCTGATCTTCACTCGGAGTTTCGTCTACTTCTTCTCCTCGTTGGCCCTGACTTTTCAGAGGTTTCTTCACGTGCGGGTCCCACCAAAGAAGCAACGACACAAAACCAATCAAACAGACCGCGGCGTCCTTGTCGACTACATCGATTTTCCATGTTTTTCGGTGGCGCATTTTGCTGTACATTCTAAGTTCTTACCGCACATCATCTCTATGAGAACCGGTAAAACAAAGTAAAGAACAAGACTTTTTCCCCCATCAAATTCATTCTTTCATCATTTACTGGTACTCTATCTCATCGGGCACAATCTCCAAGCACTCTCGCACTATTTCCCATCACAAACCGTTACCCGGTCCAACTTTTGCTGTTGAAGGGCAGCGACAGCACCGCACCCCTGCAGACATCCCTTCGGAATGCTCTCGTCCTCCTCCACCGGCTTCGGGACCATCCCAAACGACAACCGACACTCGTATGTCTCGTAATTCGGACTCATCACCATATCCAAACCCAGGGTTTCCTTAAAAAATTGCTGTGTGGGCAACTTGCACATATGCAGACATAATCCCTTACAATTCGTTTCCTCCAAAAATCGACACCGTTCCGCATACACCCCCCCCGGTGCCCCATCGTCCCGCACATCATATTTATTGGGTCCCACCAAGAATTTAAAGAAAGTTGGTGTAAAAATAGCTGTCAAAAAGGGGGCCCAGAACCAAGGCGCCATAAATGTGCGGTAGATGGGGGGCACCAACGGACCAGCGATGGTGGTGAGGCAGGACTTGACCATGCGTTGCTGATCCTCGGCTGTCACGCCCGGTTGGAGCTGGAAGTGCCGTGCTTCTTCGATCAGGCCGTCGTAGCCTGGTTTGGTGGAGACAAAACCTATTTGTTGTTGCACAAGGCGACGGAAGAGGGCTAGAGCCACCTTGTCTAGGAGGGTCTCGGCGTAGAAATTGTCGGGGAGGGGAGGACGGGGTGGAGCGGGGGTGGAAGACGCGATGGCTTGTCGGAAAGTGAGGGCGGAGGTGGTGTCAGGAATAGGGAGTAGAAAGGCTTGGGTCAATATGATGAAAGCTAGGACGAAGGTCGGTACTAAAAGCGGTGACCGGCTGCTCCCCAACATGGTGGTGTGCTGGTGTGGAGGGTGGGGAGGTCGGCGGCTGCGAAGGAGTGCGTTCAACTTTTGGGAGGACCCAAGGCGCAGCGCAGTGCAGATCGAATTGTACAAACGATAACCCTATGTGTGATACGCATTGAGGTTTGTGGTGCGCAAGTGCATAAGGTAGAGTCTGAGCCTCAGCTAGTGATCAATCATCGCTGTCCTCCTTCTATACCATCCATCTTATCCACCCCCTGCTATCTTCATAACACAAGCACAGGGCAAAGAAGGAGAGGGATTACCCTCAAGGCTCGAGAAAGGCGGTGGAGGAGGACGTGGGAGCTCTGGAACAAACGCAAATCACAAGCCTAAGCCGCGCATCATCTGCTTCAGCAGCCGCACAGGCTAGCTTGCGTCCCCTCCCTGTAGCTCTTGTGCCAATACACCACCATGTCCGTTTCACCACTCTACGGCGGAGCCTCCTCCTCAAACCAGCAGTATAAGCTGGCCCTGAATATTTTAAACGAGCATTTTGGTTCCGTCGTCCGCGATGTAGGCGCCTACGTCTTGCGTCGCGGCCGATGTACCCTAGCCGAGGCCCGACGGGACATCGTGGACGAAGAGGGACACCGCCACAAGCTCAGCCAAATCAAAGACGCCCTCGTCGTTCTGATACAACACAATCTCCTCATTGTCGCTATGCCTACAGCTGAGGAAATTCAACGCGTGCATCCCCGCGTCTTTTTCTACTACCAGATGGACCTTGACGGGGTGACCGTCCGTCTACGCTTCCCCAAGTTCCTCCTCCGCGCCCGACAGCTTTACGGTGAAGAGGGACAGGCAGTGCTAGAAAGTGTCATGCTGCATGGGCGTTTGCCCTTCTCCCAGCTCCATTCCCAGGTGGAATCCACAATGCAAACACGTCGACAAGCTGCCATTGCTGCAGGCCTAGTCAATAATAGTGAGGACAAGGGCGAGGACAACGTCAATAAGCCCAACAGCGGCAACAACATGAGCAGCAACAGCAGCAGTAGCAGCAACAGAAAAGCTTACCTAATGACCGGTGCCAAGCTCCAAGCACTAATCCACAAAATGATCACCTCTCACTACCTCGTCCGTGTCGTTCCCTTCGATCTTCTCACGCCCTCCCCTGAAGCTCTGACCAGCGCTGGTGCCGCAGCTGCTATCCGTGGCTCCCGCGCAGCTGCCAATAAAGCAGCAGCAGCTGCAGCGGCTGACGCGACCGCGCGAGCATCGGAGGCGTTGGCGATTAAGAAAAGGGGCAGGAGACTTGATACTCAAGATGAGAGTCAGGATGACGAAGCGATTCCTGTGGAGCTAGCCATGATGCTGCCCCCGGAGGAGAAGGGGGGAGGAAAAGCGAACGATAGCACGAAAAAGAGGATGAGGACGAAAGGCTACGGGGCCGAGGAGGGGGAGGGGAGGGAGGAGGAAGAGGAGGAAGGGGAGGAGGAAGAGAAGGAAGATCAGGAGGAGGGAGATGTTGGTGCTCGTAAATCGGCCGCTGCAGCTGCGCGAAATCAGAATAAGAAAGCGAAAAGGCGTATAGACGAAGAGGAGGAGCACGAAGACGACGGGGAGGGTGCACATATTAGGAAGAGAGATAAGTCAATGGGAAGAGCAGCGGCGGCAGAAGCAGCAAAGAGAAGTCGGCTGCAAGAGATTGTGGAGGAAGACGAGGACATACGACAGACCCTCAGCAGGTCCGCCACGGCCAATGCCGCCATCGCTACCGGCCTAGGGCAAGGTGAGTTTTCTCTTTCCTCGTTGCTAGCAGCGGGGGATAGTCTGCTCTGGAAGGTGGGCTTGGAACAGTTCCATCGGGACTTGCGGCATGTGTGTTGTGTGAAGTTTGTCAGGCAGAAGGTGAACACCACGGCCGAGTCCCTTGTGCGGTCCATCTTAGAGCACAGCTTGCCATTGGAGCATGGAGATGTGGTGAATTGTGAACGGTCCCGGGGTCTAAGCTTGGCGGAGTTGACGAGGAAAGTGTCGTTGCCGCCCAGTGTGACGGTGAAGATGTACATGGACGTGCTGCAAAATGACCCCGTGCGGGTCGTGGGGTTTGAGGGAGGGGGAAGCGGAGGGGTCTACAGTGTGTTTTTGGGAAATATCTGCGAGAATTTGAGACAGAGGACAATGCATAGTATTGTGAGGGAAAGATATAGCAGTGACGCGAAGAGTAGTGATGGGGATCGGAACGCGCGGATTTGCAGGGTATTGTTGGAGAAGAAATTCTTGGATCAACAGCAACTAAGTGAGATGGCCATGATGAGTTTGCGGGAGACGAGGGAAAGGTTATATTACATGTATATGGATGAGATGGTGACTTTCCAGGAAATTCCTCGCAGAGCGGATCATCACCCGAACCAGACGTTTTTCCTGTGGACTTTCAACATGAAGCAGGTCGGGGAGGAAGTCGTGCAAAGGATGTACAAAGGGGCATTAAATTTACGCTTGAGACGACAGAAGGAAACTGAGGAGAAGAAAGATTTGTTGGCCAATAAGGACAATATCAGGGATGAGGTAGAGGCTGCGCATTTTGACCAGTTGACCATAGCGCTGGATCGACTCGACCAGGCATTAGAGAATCTAGATGAGACCCTCATGTTGTTTACGGTGTTTTAGGGCCGTTTGAGGATCGTGATGAATCTGAACAGTTTCGATCGCGCCTCGGTGGACGACACGCTCTTGCTGATTACAGTGCCGGAGGGAGGGAGGGAGGGAAAGACGGAGGGAGGGAGTTGGGGAGAATGGGCGGGTTGGAGAGGACGGAAAGTAGTAACCAAAAAGTAATGATGAATGTGAATGATGGAGGGGGGCTAAATAGAAGTAGATGGGAGAGCACAGTAGGTAAACAAGTTAGACACGCCAAATCAAACACAAAAAATAAAGGAATCCGTTGTAACGTCGACTCCTCTCTTCCAGACCATTTCTCTTTTTCTCGCACCGGACTCTCTCCGTTTATTGCAAATCTAGAACCCTAAGCCCGCCAACCAACCCCGTAGTTGCGTCGTGTATCGGCCTTTGACCTCCAACCGCGGGCCCGTCCGTATTCTAACCTCCTGGTTCGCACACACCTTGGACATTTCCTGCCGCATCTCTTCCAGGTCGCCCGAGACCTTGCGCACCATCGTAATCAGCTGCGTGCGGCCTTTTCGCACGTCTGTGTACACGGGAAGCCATCGGCCTTTGTCTGTCCGTTCGACTTGGAAGGGGAGGGTGTCGCGAGGCAAGGAGGTGGCGCCCATCATAGCTGGGTCGGGTGGCGCAGACCATCCATTGGGCAAGACCCGCTCAGGCGTATACGTGAGTGGGTACTTAAGAGGAGTCGGGGGGGCATTGGCGGCCTCTTCCCGGGCAGGTTTGATGACTTCCTCGTAGTACTTGCGACTGCCAAAGATACGCTTCTTGGCGCTGTTGGAGTGCTTGCGCAGGTGGCCCCCAAAGCGGCCCAAGAGAGGCGAGACACGCTCCATCGGGTATGCGAAGAGTGGGTAGGGCTCAAAGCACGGCCAGTGCAGGGGGCGCTTGACCTGAGTTGTATGTGTGTAAGATAAGGGAAGTGGTGAGAACGCAGTGTTCTTGTCGGATTTTGCTCATGCCATGACTGCAGTGTCCGTCGAGCAACCCTGAATCATCAAAGGAGCATTCTTGCCGGTTTTGGCTGCTTCTTTTCTTGCATGCTTGCCTTCGCCTACCCTTTTCTCTCTTTCATACGCCCACATGAATCCCACACTCCTCACACACACGCCACCAATCTGATACAGGGAGTACTCCTGCTGGTGCTTCCAGTCTTCGCCCGCTGTCTTCCCTACGCAAGCGGAAGCCCAACCAAGGAAGCTTCTCCTCTCAACCCTCTTACTTTCTTCGCAGTCGGCCTGATCGTTGCGTCTGCCTGTATACCTGAATTCCTCGAACAAAAAAGACGGACTTCTAACAAGGTACCGAGCAAGCCGCATCAACCTCAGCTTTTCACCTGCACGTGCACTTGCGTCGAAAAAATGTCGTCCATGTCGCTGGCGCAAGACCAGCGGAACGAACTGCTTTTCGTGGGGTTCAATCAGGACTATGGATGCTTTGCTTGCGGGACTGACAATGGCTTTCGGTACGTGTCAAACGCAATGGAAAGAGAAAGAGAAATGTTATGCATTTGCGGACAATTGGGTTTGCGGCTCGCTCGCTTTTGATAGTATGGAACATGAGATTACATCCCATTTCCTCTGCACTTCTTCCGTCCTCTTACTGTTTGCCTCGCCGGCACATGCAGCTTCTTTGCAGCGTCCGAAAATTGTGTCGTTACGCTGTCCAGTAGCGTCATTCATCGGCCGCATGCCCGGCCATCACGCCACCAGTTCCTCCTCTACACCCAAAGTCCACTCACATACTCTTCCACCCGACCAACCCCTCCCATCACTTTCACTTTCACGCAGCATCTACAACGTCGAACCATACCGCGAGACCTTCCGCCGTGTTTTTCCCAATGGTGGAATCGGCATCGTCGAAATGCTTTTCCGGACCAACCTTCTTGCTCTCGTTGGCGGTGGCCGCAATCCCCGCTTTCCCCCCAACAAAGTCATGATCTGGGATGATCATCAGAACAGATGCATCGGCGAACTGAGCTTCCGCAGTGAAGTCAAAGCAGTCAAGCTCCGTCGGGACCGAGTTGTCGTCGTGTTGTCAACCAAAATTTATGTCTACCGCTTTTCGGACCTGCATTTGCAAGATCAGATGAACACCTTGCCCAACCCCCGAGGCCTCGTGGCCCTCTGCCCGGACAACAACAACACAGTCCTCGCCTGCCTTGGGATCAATAAAGGATCAGTCCGTGTTGAGCTGTATGACAGCAGGAAGAGCACGCTAATCCCGGCGCATGAATCGGAGCTGTCGCAGATCGCCTTGAACTTAGATGGGACCCGCTTGGCGACTGCCTCGGATAAGGGGACATTGATTCGGATTTTCGACACGTACTCCGGGGAGTTATTGCAAGAATTGAGAAGGGGCATGGATAGAGCTGAGATTTATTCCCTGGCGTTCAATGCCTCGTCGACATTTGTGGCGTGTTCGTCGTGTAAAGGCACGGTACATATTTTTGCGTTAGGCGCCGATGGAGGGATGAATAGTAGTAGTGGTTCTGGAGGAGGGGGAGGAGGAGGAGGGAGGCAAGGAGGAGTGGTCCGTTCGGGGTCTTTAGATAATGTCGGGGTTGGGGGAGGAGGGGTGGGAGGGGATGAGGTGAAGAACACAACATCAGGGCTTTCTTTCATGCGCAATTTGTTGCCGCAGATGACTCCAAGGTATTTTTCCTCGGAATGGAGTTTCGCTCAGGTGCGAGGGTTGGAAGCCAAGACAGTCGTGGCGTTCGGTGCTCGAGAGCAGACGTTGATTTGTGTGGGGGCAGATGGCTCGTACATGGTGTCGAATTTTGCTAAGGGAGGGGAGGCAGAGCGGGTTTCGTACAAGAAACTCGTCAAATCTGCAGAGGAGGAAGATGAGGATCACTTTGCGACTACTCCTTCGTCTTCGTCAGGTGGGGGATTGCCTCCTCCTCCATCGTCAACGTCGTTACCGCCGCCGAGGGGGAATATGGGTACGGCTAATGTGAATGGCAGCGATGCAGGGCCGTTGCAAGCAATATCATGAAGTGAAAGAGAAGAAATAATCGCCTGTTGAAGTGTCTTGTTATTGGCATGTATTTGGTAGTAATATGGGGTCTCATAATAGCCCCAGAAAGCTTCTCAAAACTCGATCTATTCCGAGGTGGTCAGGCAGATGAATGCTGTATGACGGCTAGTGTAGTTATGACCCATCAAAAAGTGGTGCTTTAGGTGCCCTCGGCCTTGTGCATGAGGAGGTGGCTTTTCCCCTTCTCATGAGGAGTCAAGTAGATCACTTTGTACGGAAGCCATGTTTGGTTGAACTCGCGCAATTTATGATGACTTTTATTCTCAGTTGTTGGTGGTGACTTTATGCTTCCTTACTGCTTTACCTCGTTGCTGTTGTCTCAAATATTCACCATGATTTCCTTCCCTTTCCTTGCATAACATTCTTAGGAGTCATCACGCACGCCAGCCGGAAGCAGAGCCATGTCCGAGGACTTGACGCCAGAGATGGTGCAGAAGATGAAGGTATGCGGTGCCTGATAGAAAGAATCCTGATGTTGGTTGGATCTACGGGGGACTGCAGGCAACACGACAAGACCACGTCCTCACCCGTAGGTAAACCACCCACATAACACTTTCTCCTAACAGGTGGCGGAACTGAAGGCGGAGCTGACCAAGCGGGACCTGGACTCCAGTGGTTTGAAGGCAGACCTGGTGACCCGTCTGAACGAACATATCGTTTCGGCCGGCGTAGCGGGGGAAGGGGCCAATGCTGCACCGGCCGAGCCACAAACACAAGAGATCGATGAACCTCTCCAGGGCGAAAAGCGCAAGGAGCCCGAGGCGGCGCCGGTTGACGATGCCGTGGAAGCCGCTGCGGATGATGCCTCCAACGAACAGTGCAAGAAGGCCCGCGTGGAGGAAAACGAGAACGGAAGTGCCGCTGCTCCCACCGACCCCGCTCCTGCCCCTGCCCCGACGTCGACAAGTCGTTGGAATGCCGAGGAGACGGTGACGACCGCGCCGGCCGAAGACCAGCAGCAGCACCATGTGAGCTCGGCGGAGTATGTAGTAGACACACAGCCGGTGGTGGCCGCACCCAAGATAAAGAAGACAAAGGGGGCCGAGGTGTATGTCGGGAACTTGGACCCGTACACGACGGAGGAGGATTTGCGGGCACTATTTTCACAGTTGGGTGAGGTGACAGAGATTCGTCTGAAGATGCGACAGCAGATGGGAGGACGTAACTTTGGATTTGTCCGGTTTTCAGACAAGGATGCCGCAGCCCGCGCGGTGTCGGAGTTGGATCGACGCTTGGAACTACATGGTCGTACATTGACCATTTCTTTCACGGCTGTTAATGATAAGCTACGATTTACAAACCTGCCGATTCATTGGCGGGCGGATCAGATTGAGGCCGCGTTGGAGTCGCAAGGCTGTGAGGGAGTGTATGAGATGGAGTTACCTTTGGAGGCAGACGGGGTGTCAAATCAAGGGTTTTGTGTGGTTGAATTCGACAACCATCCCGCGGCACAGCGCGCGTATCGCATCACGACGACACCATCGACTGGGGTGGTTATGGATGGGAAGCGACTGACGGTCGACTGGCCTGATGGGGTGGATCGCTCGACGCAACAGCAGGCGCAGCAACGGATGGGGCTGGGAGGGCAACTAGACGGTGACATGCAAGTAAAGAACATATATGTGGGCGGGGTGCCTGTGGATGTGACAGAGGCGGAGATGCGAAGTGTGTTTGAGGCCTTTGGGGAGATAGACAATGTACGCTTGGCTGGGCAGGCGCCCAATGCCCGTCGGCCCGATTTTGCCTTTGTCAACTACAGGGATCGAGAGAGCGCGATTCGTGCTTTGGAAAGCTTGCGGGTGGAGCCCAGGGCGCAAATTCGTGGACATGCCTTAGACGTGGAAATGGCCAAACCTCCCAAGAGTCAGATGATGATGCAGCAGCAACAACGGGCAGCCTATGGCGCCGCTCAGGGGTACAGTCAAGGATATCAGCAGGCGTATGCCCAAGGGACAGGTTACACGGCGGGAGGGAGCTACTATCAGCAAACCTCGGGAGGTGCGTGGCAGCAGCAGCCCACGGAGGCGGCGTATGGTGCGTATGGCCAGCAGGCAGCAGTGACGGGGCAGGGAGTATGGCAACAACAAGGGTATGGCACGGCTGGCGTAGGGGGAGTGCAGCAATCGTATGGAACGTACGGTGGACAGCAGGGGCAGCAGCAGCAATGGGGTGTTGGGGGACAGCAGCAGCAGGGATGGGATCAGGGGGGAACGGGGGCGGGCGGACAGAGTTATGGACGATATTAAGTGATTGAAAGAGGGAATGGAGGATAAGAAGAGAGAGAGAGCATGGCCAGTGTTGTCTTCCCCCGGGGGAACGAGAAGATAGAAAATGCCACATGCACTTGGTAGAAATGCAGGATGAGTAGGCATGTGGGAAAGGGAGAGGGTCAAACAAATCATAACTTGCTCAACGCTCACAAATCGGGAGAAGGGAGTGAAAGGAGAGGGGAGGGAGAGGGGAGGCCTTGCGTGCGTCACGCGAAGATGACGAATAAATGTGAGGAATCTGGTGCGCTGACTCTTTTCTCTCTATGAGGAGAGAGAAGAGGCAATTGGCGTCTGTAAACCGAGTAATCACCGCTTTATTAACACCCGCACCGTTTGAGGCAGCCATTTTGATCAAGGGGAAAAGAAGGAAAGATGAGAGCAGGTACCCACAATAAGCAAGTGAGTGAGAGAAGCAACAAGGCAAAAAAATATGATAACAAAACAAGCTTCCTTTTACGTTCTCGCGAATGCGTATTTTGGCTTCTTTTTTGAATCGGCGAACGTAATTATTCTTGTCGCAACTGCTCATGCTTGTGCTGTTGCTGCTGATGCTGGGCTTCACGGCTTGATGTTACCGCATAGTCCCATGGCTTGATGTTACCGCAATGTCCAACGCTTTTGCTTTTAACCTGAATTAATGAAACAGCGCCCATCCATCCCTTCCTCCCCCTTTCCTATCCCGCTTTTTCTCCTCATTTTCTGAAGAGGCCCTAAGGGACCAACCGGGCAAAAAAGTGAAGAGTGGAAAGGGGACATATCTTGACATCTCAACACTTTCTCAAGGCTTCTTCTTTCTGTTCGTCTCTTCTCTTAGAGACTTTTTGTCGCTACGGTTCTTTCTCAACACTTTCTGTCTAATCCCAAAAAAAGAAGAAATAAGCATTTTCCCTCCTCCGCAACCCTTCCTTCCTTCTTCCCTCCCCAATTCTAACCTGTGACACCCCTCCAAGCCCCTCGTTCCTTCCAACTCTCCCCCCTCTTCCCCTGCCCTACCCGTCTTCCTTTCCCAAGCAACGATAGAGCCGCACCAAGCAAAACTAACAACAATCTCTAAGTCATAAAGCCCCCAAAATCATCAAACACCCCCGCATCCCGCCAAGGCACACCTGGCAAAAGCACGACGGCTGCCACCACCCACAGAAGCAAGAGCAAATTTCGTCGGTTACCATCAACGGGACTAATTTCATCCCGCGCGTACATCTCCTGCGCATTCTGGAAGATAATCACCACCGTTCCCCAAAACAACTGCAGGGTGTTCCCAAGAACCACCCCCGACACTACCTGATACAGCACAAGACTCGCGCTTAAGAACGTCGCCGCCTTGCGCCCAAAAACGGAGGTGGTGGCTCGACCTCCATCCAGCCTTCCAATTGGCATCGCCTGCAGCGCCTGGGTGAGTAAGCCCAACGCCCCAATAATCGCCAAAGGGTGCACATGTATTTGATTTACCAAGGGCAAATTCACCACGTCGGCGCTGAACAACGCCTGCCCCACCTGCCAGAGCATGAGACTAGACCTGAACAGTGCAACCGGCAGCATCGGCCACTGCTCGGATACCTCGACCGGAGCCCCATTCGTCATGGCCATACCCGCTGCAAACGCAGCCAGAGACAAGGCAAGACCCGTCAAGGGCCCCGCCATCGCCACATCAAACATATCTTTCCGACTCTTGGGAAACGACACGAACCGCAACACACTCCCGAACGTCCCCACCTGCAAACTGGGAATGTATATGGGCACGCCCAGCTTCACATCTTTAGCTTTCGCCGCCAGGGTATGCGCCAGGTCATGTGCCAGTTGAATCCCCAGGATCCCTGCCGCCACCGGCAAAGCATCATCCAGCCTGGCCAACGGCGCTTCCCCCAATTTATTCACGATATCCGCTGGGCTGTAGAAAGTCAAAATCGAATAAACCAGACAATTCAACGCCGTTGCCCCCAAAGACAACAACGATAGCGTCACCTGACCCCCACCCACCGGCAACGGCTTTACGCGGGTCGACACCGCCATAAACATCACTTCGGGGTTTTCCGCATCCCCCCCTCCTCCCATCATCCCCCCCATCTCCTGCATCTGTGGACGCGGGTTCTCGAACAAAAACAATTGCACCCGATCCTTCAATCCCCCCTCCAAGGCTTGCAGTCTCTTCTCCACGTCTTTGAAAACCTCCTCCGAAGGCTTCCGGAGAGTGCCCATGTAAGCGACGGCTAGAGGCGTCTTATCGACGTCTGTCACAAAAAACGTCTCCATCTTGAAAATCTCTGTCCGCAAGGTCCGCACGTCCTCGTCCAGAAGAGGCTCGAATGATTCGAGGGTACGCATGAACTCCCGCGGGAGCCATTGGGGGAGGTTGATGGCGTAAATGGTGGAAAACCCGCGAGAGTTGTTTCGCATCATTTCTTGAGTTAGCTGATCGATGGACGAAGTACCCCCGGAGGCATTCCTCATCGCCGCTTCCACATCCGAAAACTGATCAAAAGGCGCGTTGGACGACGGGGTCGGGGGCGTCTCGTCCTTGAAGCGAAACGCGAGCTCTTCCCGAATCTCCTTGGCTTGACGCGCATCCAACTCATTCAATGCTTTCAATACAGCATCAGCCAGGTTCTTGTACGCAAGGGCCTGCTCAGGCGTGTCCGCTTCAGAGCTCAAATCACGAATCCGTGCGAGGGAATCAGCGTCGATGTTGCGGATGTACGTCTTGACCACGGCCTTAAGTTCCGCGGCGGCGGCTTCTGGAGAGGCCATCCCGGCGGGGGAGGACTGGGCGGCACGGAGTTTCTCGACAAGCCGGTCCGTGTCTTGCTGCTTTTTCTGCTTCTTCAGGAGAGCTTCCCGTTCCATCTTGATCTGCTCCTTCTCGGCTTCCAAACGCAGCTTCTCAGCCTGAAGTTTGAGCATTTGAGACTGCAGTTGGAGTCGCTCTCCTTCTGACATAGGCCGCTTTTCTGTGTGAACTGGTGATGGTGCTGGTGCTGCAGGAGCAGCCCCATCCTCAGCCTTGTTCTCATCCACATCCACCGCGTACAATACCATGCTGTTGCCGCTGCTACATCTGTCCATCCCTACCATGGCCCGAATTCGGGAACTCCCTCCTCCTGCTCCTGCTCCTGCTTGTTGCAACGTCCACCCTGCCCCTCCCGCTTTTCTAACCGGTGCAAGGCCCCGACTGTGTAATGATGGTGATGGTGGGTGACCATGCTGACGCCAGTGCTGTGCTGGAAGAAGCGTCCACGCATTCGCCACTCCCACTGTGCTCCCTAATGCCAAGGCCGCCCACCATATTGTTGCTCCTCGTCGGCTGCCACTTCTACTCCGTCTGCTGTCCGCCTGCCGCAAGTCGCCGCAATCCTCCATAGCTGGCTGCCTGCAATGCTCGTGAGTGTGGCCTTGGACGTTGCTGAGTGTGCGTTTCTGTCTAGTATTGTCAGTAGGACGGAGGGGAAATGAGCGAGGAGGAGACGGGGAATCCTGACTTCTTCTTTCGTGTTGTTGACTCAGACGGAGATGTAGGAGGCGAGCTGAGACCACGCCTGCATCCGCCACCCCAGAGAGATCTCACCGTGAAAGTTGGAGGGAAAAAAGGGTGTGTGGTGCGGTCAAAGGTGCCAAAGGGCCATTAGGACGGGCAATACAGTGGTAGTCAGAGTGTGGCCTTGCTTCCATGATGGCATCAGTCTTACGGTCGAGAACAACGGTTTTGGAACACCGCCTCGAAAAGAAGGCTGGAATAACAAAAGAGACCACCGACAAGTGCAGAAATACACTTCCGCTCAAAATTGCAATTCTCAGTTATGCTAGAGGATTAATTATCCCTTTTGGTGTCTGTTGATTAGATTTGTTTCTTCAAGTGCATCCACTTTTTGGACTTCTGGGGGCGCGTGCCAATGCAGGCCGACACTGCACCGTGCAGGGCATCACACTTTTATGGACAGGGTGCCCAGATCTTACGCACTCGAAACAGTTGGGGTCTTTTGCGCCTCCGTCACGTGTATCCCGTCCTCGACGATTATAAAAGAAAGTGAGGAAATTTCGATATGTTCCGTTCATTCCGTCTCTCTATATGCCTAATACTCCCAACGAATGCTTCTGCATGCATCCTTTCTATATTTTATTTGTACATTTTGCTGACTTGAAGTATCTTCCTTCCGAACATATGCCCCTCTTTTGCCATGCTTACATTTCTCGTTGCTTAATGATGGTGGCCTAGGGTGGCGTCTATCGGTGAGTAAAATTAAAAGCATGCTCTGCCGCAGGGCAGTCTTAATTCGGTGGCTTCTTGATGGCTCGTTAAGCTACATAATTCGAGAATTGCTCCTTTTATATTGTTTCTTTATGCAAAGTACGTTTAAGGCAATTTTCGGGAGCAACCACCCCTCCTCTTCGCACAGCTGTTTACATTTTTTCACCAATACAAGCCCTCAAATTTCACTGCCAACTCATTTCACGGCCTCTACCTGTTCTCTCGAAGCGTCAAACTATCCACAGAAGAGGGCAGCTCGTCTCTTTTACTCTATACTAGTGCATGCGTTAAAACATGATCGTTTTCTCTCTTATTCCTTTCTTAATCTACTGTGTATACATTTTCGTGGTTTTCTTCCACACACTTTCTTCACACATCTTCTTTTTCATTTTCGATTCCTCCTCTTCCTTTACTTCTTTTTTTGCTCTGCCCTCTTTCTCTTTGCGCCCTTGCCTCTCCTTCTCCTTCGCGGCAAACATCCGATATGCCTTATCCGTTCCACACACCCAGTCCCAAAAACACGTCATGGTGCCAAATGCACCAATATTGTGCGAATGGTGGAAATCATGCATCTGCGGGCCCGTCCACCAAGGCATCACAGAGAAGGGGGAAAGGATCGGGATTGTATATCCTGAATGGCCATCAAACGTCTCCCAGAGGCGAAAAGCGAAGTAAGACCAAAACACCAGTACATGCGAACCCAGGAGAAGGGGGCCTCCGAAGGTGGTGAGGACGTTGCTGATGAGATGTTCGAGGGGGTGGGCATATTCTGTGTTTAAAGCAACACTGGTCTTGAATGTGTGATGCTGCTTATGGAAGCGCTTGTAGAACCAACGGTGGTGGAACACTAACGAGGAAGAGAGAGGTAGGGAATTGGATGGATTGAGAAATTTAATGAAAGCGCGAAAATGAAAATGAGGAAGACCCATCCCTCATCTGCCTCTTACCCTCCCTTTCCTACATACATCTATGTGTCCAGTAAAACGTTGTTTCTGTCCACAGCCAACACAACATCCAGTCTCCGAGAATGCGTGTGATGGAAGGCAAGGGCGCGCGGACCTTGGTTCCAGAATAGTGGAAGCCAGAGTACATGATAAGCATCACCGGAAATTCTTTAACGAGAGCGCGCCAAATCAAATGACGTGTAGCCAATTGAAAAAGCGCTTTGTCAAATGGTTCGGCGGTCTGGATGCGGTATCGCAGGAGCAAGCCGTGGGAATGCAGGAGACAGTAGAAGAGGGAAAAGGTGGCGGCAATAATTTGATGGATGGCGTAGGTACCCACCGCAAAAATTGTGGCATCGGACCATGTTATCATTTCCGTAAAGGTCAGCCAATGCGTATCCACCCATGCCACGTAAGGTCTGGCCATATCCTCCACCAGATACCATCCCCATCCTCCACCAGCCGCACTAGTGCTACCATTGCAAATCCCTGTCTTGTTGAACATCATCTGCTAGGCTTGCTTGTTCCAGCTTTATAATTTTACTTTTTTAGATGTCAGAATGCAAAGGGAGCAATGATGTGAGAAAGTGTTCAGATTATGCAGACTTCAGAGGCCACGAGAGGCCGCAGACTGGCGGGCTTGGACTTGGGACGTAATACCTTGATTGCCCTGCTTGGGGGCACAAGAGCCACATGAAATCTACTACCCTCGAGGAGCTTGTCTTGCCGAGCATGTTCTTGTTGGTGCAAGATTGTGTCCTGCACGCAAGTGGAGGCGGGCACGTTTTTTGGGGGGTCGATGAAAGTAGCGATGCGTTATATGGCGAACCTCGACGCACTTTCCTTCTTCGCCGTGTGTACCTCACCCTGACCCTCGCGCCCTCTTACACTTCCACATTGTGCAGCCACAGGACACGGAGGAGGACTTAATATCACAGCGGATGCTTCGCCCAGCGGAAGCCGCGGCCAAGCAGAAGAAAAAGAAGCGCTTACTGGCCGCTGGCGGAGGGGTAAGCTTGTCATCTCCCTCACGACCGAGTCCACTCCTCCACTCATACATACCCTGCCACCTCCACAGGGTAACAACAAAGTCAAGCTCCTCAAAAAGGGCACGGGTTTTTCATCATTTTCGTCATCGTCCTTACCGGGGGGAATTAAGAAGGGGACGGCTGGCGGAGCCGGCTTTCGGAGTCCGCCAACCGTTCCCCTTTCCTCCTCCAGCATTACCAACTCCCCCAATATCCACGACGAAGATACCTGGGAAGGCTGCTGGCAAGGTGACCGACGACATGAGGCCGTGCGAGATGGGGTTACGTGGTTGTTGAGGCAAGCAACATCCACCAGCAGGGGGGGGGGAGCGGAAGGGGATGAAAGAGGGTTAATGGTACCGATGGTGGGACAGCTAGTGCGGCTGACGCGAGACCCTGTGCGACAGGAAGTCCTCGAGGCAGCACACCCAGCATTGGATAACTGGAAAGCTGAAAATGCCAAAAAGTGCTGGGAGCCAGTCAGTGGCAGCAGCAACAGCAGTAAGAAGGCAACGATGCAACGTGGTTTAATCGAAACATTCCGTCGAATCGTCCATCTCGAAGGCACAGGGGTGTACGCCCAGGAAAAAACAAAGCGGGATCTTTTTGATACATTTGTCAGCGTAGAAAGTCGAACAGATCACCGTCCAGCCCTCCCTTCCCCTGGCTCCTCCACAGCTGCTGTTGCTGTTGGTGGTGCCGCTGCCACATCCCAGAAGTGGAGTATTGTTGATTACTTGGGGTGGAATCCTTTGGCTGGGCCACCGCCTGAGTCACTGTCCGATCCGTTTGACCCTGAAGGGAGAAAGAGATTGTCAAAGCATCGTGTGCTGGCGTTGGGCCTTGAATTAATGTTGCTTGTGGAGCTGAGCGGTCTAGTCAGAGATCATGTTGGGCAGCAGCAGAAGCGCCGGTATCAGCAGGAGAATGAGAAGGAAGAGGTTGGAGAGGAGGAAGTTTTCGGGTTCTATGAGAAGGAGGAGGGCGACAAGACGGAGGCGCTAAAGGGAGGTGGGGATCTGGAGAGGATGCGCCGGCAGCATCGGGCTTTGAGTGCGGAATGTAGGGTTGTCCATGTTTTGAAATGGTTACCGACTGTTCGGCCTTTCCTGGGGCCGACATTGGTGGATACGGAGAGATATAGGGATCAGGTATTATTGGCTACGAGTGTGGTGGGTGCTCTGAGTAGGGGTGGGGAGCTGCGGATCCCGGCGTTGCTCTTACCGCATGAGTACTTCTTTTTGAGGGAGCACTTGGCGGTGCAGTTACTGAACAGAGGTAGTATCGGAGGGCATGGAGGGACGGACAAAGGGCGAAAAGAGGGGTGCTATTGCAATTTTTCTATCTATTCAGCCTCGGTATGTATTTCTTCCCCATATCGCACAATTTTCCACAGACGTTTTGCTGGTAGGAAAGTCAATCGACGCGTTGAGAGTGCTGGGCTCTCATGACGAAAACCCCATGATGCGAGCCGGGATGAGCTTTTTACTCGGCGCCCAGGCACGGGCGGGAAACTGGCTTAGCTCCACTTTTCGAGCCGAGGGGAATAAACAGCAGCAGCAGCAGCAGCAACAACCACAACAACAAGAACAACCACAACAACAAGAACAACAACATCAACAAGAACAGGAACAACTACAGGAAATAGAGTCGACCTTGGCGGCGACCCGGGCGTTGCTTGTGAGGGAATTTAACGGATTCGGCCCCTTGCCGTTGGAGGTGGTGGACATGCTGCTGGCCTGGCAGAAGGAGGATGCTGATCCTCTCCCTCCGACGGGCAGCAGCAACAGCAGCGGCACCAATAGGGGCAGTGTGGAGCTGCCTTTGAAGGAGGAGGATGGGAGTGTTGTTTTCCTCCAACCGGATGGAAAGATGGATTCGCGGGTCAAACTGTTGGGGAGGGTGGTGACAAAATTTAAAAAGGAGCATAAGAAGAAACATGCGGGTGCCGCCGTCGCTGTTGCTGCTGATGATGAGGGTGCGGCTGTGACTGCGACTGCGGCTGCGTCGACCGCGGCAGCTCTGCTTGACCCTCCTACGTTGTTGCCGTCGTCATCGACCTCGTCTTTGGGGCCTATAGGTAGTGGAGGAGGAAGAAGAAATGGAGAAAATGGGGGGGAAGGAGGAGGAGGAGGGGAGCCTCCTGTGCTGTCAAAAGCAGATCAGGCACAAGCAGCACGAATTGTAAAATTGGGGAAGGAAATTGAGCGAGCGAAGGAGGAGAGGGAGTGGGGGTTGGTTTTGGAGGGTTTAAGGGGGGTGGAGCAGGAAAGGATGACGCTGGTGATGTTGAGTGCTACGTCGATAGGGCGTGTGGTGAATAAGCTGAAGAAGGTGGAGGATGGGGCAGTGGCAGACCTGGGGAGGAAACTCGTGAAGGAGTGGAAGGCACTCGTGGAAGATAAGTAGACATAAGAAAAGGAATAGGGTTGGGCAAAAAGTTAAAGTAGGGAAAGATGGTGGTATGATAAAGTAATCCGTAGATTTTTCAAAAACAAGTTAGATGTTGAGTGCGTCTTTCGCTAATATCATATATATGATGAATATCAAAAGAAGATTACACCCACCGAAATCATCGTCTTTGACGATTTTCTGCCTAAGATGCACGCCGTGTCCTGCCCCGCTACACCCCAAGGTTTCAAACAATTGCGCCTGAAACACGTCAGTGACGGAGTTATTCCGTCAATGCGATGGAGCAACTATATAATTTTGTGTTTGTTTCTCTCCTTCGAAGTCAATTGTTACGCTTCGGCTGCGAGTTCGTTCACAATCTCGTCTTTCTTCAATCCTGCAGATGTCGAGCAGACCGTAGCGGTCGCAGGAGTCTTCTCAGGATGAAAAGATGAAGGAGGAGCAGGAGGTGCGCTTCGCCGATCCGGCGGGTGCAGACAAGCAATTGCGTAAGTCAAAAATGCCGTATGCCCCCGCATCACCGACCTCGCCTTTGCAAACAACCGTTCTTCCTCCTCCTCCCCACCCTCCCCCGCTCCCTCCCTCCGCTTTCTCTTGCCCTCTTTTGTCTGGACTTCTCCTTCTATCTCTTTTCTATTTTCCTCCTTCTCCGTCTCTTTCTCCTCTGCCTCATCATTCCTCAGTTCCTCGTCCCCAAAATCCATTTTGGGCATTACTGTCCTCCAGAGATCAAATTGCTTATGTCTCACCTCCATCGTTCTGATTGAGTGAAAATTGTGCTCTCTCAACGCCTCGCACGTTTTGAAAACTTGTTCCAAGCAAGGGGAGTAGGTGGCGAGGCCTGCATTAGGCTTCAGCACTGCTGCAGCCAGAGGGATCGCTAACCACGGCTGTGGGACGTCGAGGAAGACAGCGTCCATTTGTCCGCGAAGCGTCCTGATGGTTGGGGTGATACTTACAGGAAGAGGTGATGAGGAATGGATCATAGTGTCTTCGATTTCGGTCGAGGCCCCGTTATTCATATCTGTACAAGCAGTTGCTGTAGCACCATTCATGACATTCACAGGAAGAGGAACTGCAGCAAGCACCTCACCCTCCTCTCCGTCCATATCCAACGACCCCAGTTCCTGGCAAATATCCGCATGCCGCACCGTTACGAGATGCCCGACCTTGTTATGCTCAAAATCTACTCTTGCCTCCCGTGCCCTTGCCTCATTAAACTCAAATGTGTGCAAATGCCCGTTGGGGCTGATCGTCCGCAAAATCGCATGTGACATGGCCCCTGACCCTGTTCCCGACTCCAGCACATGCATGCCTGGTCGCAAGCCCAGCATGAAGACCACCATGCTTTGATCCAAGTCTTGCACGATTTGCGTGCGTTGCTTGATACTTAGGGTCCACAGCTCTGGAGAGGGTAGCAAGAGACGGATGTACTTGCCACTGGCCGAGCGCGATACAACCTTGGCGCCAACGGATCTACCGATCATGTCGTCATGGTGGAAGTGGCCTAGACGGTTTTGGAACATGCCGCCCGGCTCCAAGTAAATGTGGGAGTAGTTATCGTGCCGCTCCATGATAATGACCATGTCCCCCGCTTGGAACGGACGGGGCCGCCGCTTGGTGACTGTCGACGACGAAGGGGAGAGGGTGGCACCTTTAGCGGGCGTGGCTTGCTGCGCCAGCTCCTGGGCCTGTGCCAAGGCAAAGTCCATGGTGCTTCGGGTGGGGTGGGTGGTGGGGTGGTGGTCCCTGTATTTTTGCCGCCGCGTTTCGGATTCTTGCTGCTTCAGGGGTGGGGAGCAGCACTGCAGCTTCTGCTGGAAATATCGCGTCTGATAGAACCTGTGCTTTTGGAAGGAAGCGTATATGAGTCTTCTCTTCATGGATAGAGGGATTGGAGGCTGAGCGATGTCAAAGGGCTTGCTTTGCTCGCCGAATCGGTTGGGAACTTCAGCAGGAGGCTGGCCTCAGTGCTGAAATTCACTGCTGTTGTTTCCAGCCTCGACAATCCCCGCTTTGGGCGATCAGGAACTCACTTGCCCCACACTCCCCCGCACACTCGACAGGGAGTAACGGAGGGAGGGGTGGGCAGCGTTGCGTGCACCCAGTGATCGTTTCCCTTTTTTCCGCCAAGCCGCGCGACCCACTTGCACTGGAGAGCTTCTTCCCTTCTGCCCCCGCCCATTTCTGCATCAAGCCCCTCCGCGCAAAAGGAATCATGTCACGCCCTGTAATCGACCTCATAAGCCTCGCTGTAGCCTTGGTGATGTGTATTCTAACCTTAGCGACCGCCTTTGTCGTGCCCCCATATTCGCTGACGGCATCGTCAGCAGCAGGAGACGGAAGAAGAACAGTGTCGCCCGCCGGCGACCCTTTGACCTGTCTGGCCGCCGCGAAGAAGAAATCTGCCGGCAACACTAGTGGCAGTGGCGGATCTACCTCGGCGGCAACCCCCTCTTCCTTGAAAAAGAGGGCCCGCAAGGGCGACGAGGCAAGTGTGGGAGAGAAAGGAGGGGGATCACATTCATTCCCACGGATGAATCTTCATTTTTACATCAACATCCGACTATTTTTTTTCAGTGACATTTGTTTTCCTCTTCTCATAAACAATGAATCCTCAACCATGGTCCCTCACCCCCACGCTCTTCCATATTCCTCCTCAAAAACAGGGGCAGGCACAGCTGCGAGCATCCTTCATGAAGACGCCTGATTCCTCGGCTACCCGCGCTGATTTTGGCCTGAGCGGACCGGGCTTCGAAATGGAGCTTTTACCACCCATCAACCCCGACGCTGGTCCCGTCACTTCCACAAGCGGCAGCAGCGGCAAACGCGATAGGAAAGGTGGTAGTAGCAGCACCAGCACTAGCACGAGCACGTCGACGGTGGAAGAGGAGCATACGACGGACCATCACCTGCGGCTGTTGAGGCAGACAGGGAAATACCCTGTCTTGGTCTTGAATACCGATGCTCAGCCGTTGAGTTATTTGCCGTTGTCCATCATTCGGTGGCAGGAGGTAGGTGGGTTCGAATTAACGGCAGGGAGGAATGGAGGGAGGGCCGTTTAAATGTGTATTTTCATGCGCGAATGTGCACGCCCTATTCTCCATTCATCCCCTCTCGCTACCATCCTTTCTGCAGGCGATCAAAGCCATCTTCCTAGAGCGCGTCACGGTCCTCGCTTACTACGATTCTTTCATCCAGAGCACTGCCGGACCGTGGCAGCTTCCCTCCGTCATCTGCCTCAAGCAGTACCAAAAAGGTTGCCGTGAGAGGCCCCCCCCCCTGAATCGCCGCAACATCTACATCCGCGACCATTATTTGTGCGCGTATTGCACGCAGCGGTTGAAGGCGACTGATCTAACCCTGGACCACGTACTGCCTCGCTCTAAGGGAGGGAAAGGATCATGGGATAACCTCGTCACATGTGGGTTACCCGGAATTCTGGTGGCAGTGCCTGTTTCTTTTTTCCATTTCTGTGTCTGTCAGTGAGGGTGAGCATCTGTTTATGCATGTCTTGACGCATCTTTTGACGTGCTTCTTCATCGTTCTAAGAAGTACGCGTGTAACAAGTTTCATTTCACGTTGCAAAGTCCGTGCTCACCTTCCGTCCCTCCCACCCTTCCTCTTTTCCTCCCTCCCTCCCTTTCCCTGCAGGCTGCCGGCAGTGTAACCGCCGCAAGGGCAAGCGCACTGTAAAGGAGCTGAAGGACATTGGCATGGTCTTGATGAACCCTCCACGCAAGCCCAAGATGTCGGAATTGCAACGCCAAGCCCGTCTGTATCGCACAGCTGCTGGTACATTTCCTCACGAAAGCTGGCAGACATATTTGGGGGGACCACCTGAGGACCCCGAGGGGTTTCCATGAGAAGGAGGGGTGGAACGAGGGAACAACAGAGGGACGGAGGAAGCAGGAATGGAGGCAGTGAGGGAGGAAAAGGAAGGCCACGGCGGCACGGTCATTCTCCCACGAGAGGAGGGTTTCCTAGTCAGGCGGAGCAGCCAAAATTCGTAAAAATATTTCCGAGCAAGGAAAGTAAGGAGAGAGGAAGGGAGAGAGGGAGGGAGAGAGGGAGAGAGGGAGAAAGGGAAAGAGGAAGGGAGCGAGAGAGGAACGGAGGGAGCGATAACATAGGATCGAGTTCTATATGTACATAAATAGGAAGTGTAACTGTGTATGTCTATGTCTGTCTGTGTCTTTGCCTGTGTCTTGTATGCATCGGTAGCTGCATGTCGTTTTGACGCGTGGATGGGCAGGGGAGAAGAGGCGGGGATGGAGAAAGCAAGGGAGAATGAAGGGAGGAGGAAATGCTGTACCAGTGAAAGTGGAAGCATGAGATAATTATTGATATGCGACTGCATTCGTCGTGCGTGTGCATTCTGGTTTTTTGGTCATTCACCCACGAGTCTTTCATTCCTTAGCCATCTCCCTTGGAAAAAGAGAGAGACACGCTGTATGTGCTAGTGCGTTGTGTTTATGGTCCCTTTCCGATTACATGATGAAAACAAAAAACAATGAAGGGGGTAGAATTGGGAAAGGATGATCGAATGAAATCATCTTCCTCCTGTCCGGTATGTAGGTGCAAGCAATAACAGTATCAGATTGAATAAGAAAGAAAAAGAGGGGGTTGGGGGGATGAGCAAATTATCGACCTGAACATGGCTACATACAGCGACTCGACACCCTGGTATGTGAGAAGTGTGAAAACCACAAAAAGAAGTATGAAGAAATGAGCAACGGTGGGAATTTGCTTATATTTTTGCTTTAACAGCTTACAAATGCGAGGAAAGGAGCAGGGTGGGTTGCGGGTAAGGGTGGGAGGAGGAGAGGTTCCCTGTCTTATTTTTCACTCCCTCGAAGCCTCCCTGCGACAGTCATCCCCCTTGTCCCTGATGAGAATTGCGTTATTCGTAGTCACTGCTTGCTTCACACTATGGAAGAGCGCATGGGCCGATTGCCCAGTCACGGAATCTGCGGGTCATGTCCGGGAGGGAGCAAGTGAAGCACAGGGATGTCCACAATTCTATGGTTCACGGTTACCCTCACAACAAACTTTCACACAATAAAATTATCTTCAACACAGGTTTTGGCAATTCTATCTCTTGGGACCGGACATTATGCCTTTGCGTGGACGTGAAGAGGAGGAGCAGGAGGAACAAGGAGGAGCAGGAGAAGGAGGAGAAGGAGGAGAAGGAAGAGAAGGAAGAGAAGGAGGGGGAGCAGGAGGAACAGTGGCAGAAGGAGCAGGGGCGGGAACAGGCGCTGAATCAGAAGCAGAAAGAGGAGAAGGAGGAGAAAGAGAAAGAGGAGCAAGAGGAGGAGGAGGAGGAGGAGGAGGAGGAGGAGATGGAGGAAAAGGGGAGACAAAACCCTTACCGTCCTGTGCCGCAGCCTCTGTAAAATTACGCCCCCCCCGCAAGAAGTCCAAGCGCGCCGTGGAGGCGGAGCCGCAGTGGAAAGCGGTCCCTGCATGGAGAGCAGATGCTGCAGCTTCTGCTACAGCTGCGGCCGTAGCAGCCGCCGCTCCTCTTCTCCCTCCCCTTGGTGCCTCTTCCACCAACACCATCACGCGAGCCCAGCCTCCCGCCGCGGCTCGCGTCCACTTTGAGAATTTCAACATGCCCGGCCCCCCCTCAACGATTGACATGGCCACAGGCCGTGCTTGCACCTCCCCAGGCACGAAGTGGCTGGCGAAGACTGCAGCGAAGGAAGCCGTGTTGGGTGCGAGTAACGAGGCACGATTGATAGGGACAGTTGCAGTGATGGTACAGGTCTCCCCGAGTGTGTTGCAGGGATTAATAGCGGCTAAAAAGGTGGAAACAGTGACGAGGGTCTTTCAGAATCCAAAGAGGAAAATGGAGATGAGCTGGGAGAAATGCAGTGGAGAGTTCAGCACGCCCCTGGGCCAGCTGCCTTTGTCACGTTTGCTCCTTGCGTTGGATAATGACAAGGTCCGGATACCGATAAAGGCGCATGCGGACATGTTGGAGACGTTGTGGTCGTTGCAAAATCCCCAGTCTTCTCCATGGAAGCGACCGCTCCTCCGTCTTTGCACCACACTGACCCCGCACCCCTCCGCCCTCCTTTTGGACGGCAGGAGCAGCAGCAAGGAGCAAGTCAACGTCCACATCACCTTCCACGTCTTTGTCGGCCGGCTGATTTTTGAGTTGATCGCCAACACGGATACTCAAGCTTTGATGGCAGGCTTAACGCCGGTAGGGCACGTGATTCCCGCAGCCCAAGTTCCTCCTTCCACCAACACGTTTCGCAAGAGCCCTGCCCCGGCTGCAGCTGCTGCTACTGCTGCTGCTTCTGATGCTGTTCAAGCTGTTGGTGTTCTAGAGAGTGGTGATGGTGGTGGTGGTGGTGGTGGAAAAGGAGGAAAAGGAGGAAAAGGAGGACAAGGAGGACAAGGAAAAGGGGTGGGGGGGATGAGAAAGGAGACGTCGAGTCCGTGGGATGTGGGCGACAAGAGCGACGAGCAGGAGAGTGAGGAGGAGGACGAAGAAGGGGATGAGGTTCAGATAATAGCGGACTCAGATGATGATGATTCAGTGATTTTCATTCCGCCGGACCAGAACAAGAAGAAGACGAAGCAGCAGCAGCAGCAGCAGCCGCAGACAGGAGGACGAAAGAGCAAGGGAACAGGGAAGGGAAAAGCTGTCGTCACCAAATCCGGATACAACAAGCAGAGAAAGTTCTCCCTCGGCCCTACCACCCTCCCCAACAACCCCCCCTCCTCCACTGCTGCACGCGCTCCCGCTCCCTCTGCGCCAGCCAGCCTGTGGCAAGTCCAACGCGACTACCTGTTTTCATTGCCCGGCCTGCTGCACCAAGCCGAGTCTTGCGGCTACCCCATCCGTGACGCCCAACCACCGGGGCTAGCGGTGCAGCTGTTTGACTTCCAACGCTCTACGTTGCAATGGATGCTGGACCGGGAAAGAGGACCGGGATTGAATCAATACTTTTGGGAAAAGCGGTTGTGGAGCAAAGCGAGGGGGGCTGGGGAAGGATGGAAAGAGGAAGGGGAGGATGACGGAGAGGGTTTTTATTATTTTCCTGATGCGGGGGAGTTGCGCCTACAACGGCCGCCGCATTGCACAGGGGGCTTGCTTTGTGAAGAAATGGGGCTGGGGAAAACACTGGAATGTCTATCGTTGGTGCTGGCGAATCCCTTGAAAGAGAAGGAGACTAAAGGGAGACAAGCAGCAGCAGCAGCAGCGAGGACGACGGCGGCCATGATGGTGGGTAAAAAACATGGGGAGAAGGGGGAGGAGGAGTGGGAGGGATCGACGACGATGTGTGGCAAAGTGAAGGCCTCTTTGATAGTGGTTCCGGCCACGTTGTTGAGCCAGTGGTTGGTGGAGATTCAGAAAACGACACATCCGGGGGCGGTTGACGCAGTAGTCTTTATTGGGGTTGGAAAGGCGTCGTTTGGCTCGTGGTCGTTGAGGGCTGTGACGGAGGAAGGGTGGGTGGGAGATGCCTTCAAGTCGTGGCGAGACTTGAGTGTAGGGGATGTGGTCTGGGCGCCTGTTTGTAGGCTGGAAGGATTGGAGGAGACAGAAACAGTAGCAGCAGCAGCAGCAGCAGCAGCAGCAGCAGCAGGAGCAGGAGGAGCAGGAGGGGAACCCAGCGAAGCACACAAACACAAAGTCCGACAGCAGTACTACCGGGCCCGCATCCTTAAATTTTCTCCCTGTAGTTATAGCAGCCCCCGCATCGAGCTCGAATACCTCTACACCCACCAGGCTGTCGGTCAAGCCGACGTCGTCCTTACCACTTATGACACCCTTCGAAACCATCGCGGGGGGCGCTGGCTCCGGCAACTGCACTGGCACCGTGTCATTTTGGACGAATGTCAGGAGATTCGGACCTCCACATCCATGATTGCCAAGCTATGTTCGTCACTCATGGCCACTCACCGATGGATGGTGAGTGGTACGCCGCTCTTTGTCTCCATCGACGATCTCCATGGTGAGTTGCAGTTCCTTAAAGTGTCGCCTTTCTCGTTGCAGAACGACGGGTTTTGGGAAGCCAAGATAGGGCAGCCGTGGAAGAAACGGTCGGAGGGGGAAGTGGGGCAGCAGGCCTTGATATTGTTAAGGTTGTTGATTTCGGTGTGTATGATGCGGCATTCCAAGGGCCAGGTGTATGTGGCGGGAGGGCGGCCCATTGTGACCATGCCTGAGCGATCGGTCACGTGGGTACCGGTAGAGGGCATGAGTGGCAGTGAGAGGTTTTGTTACGGATACTTGGAGGTGTTGGCCGCGGAGGAGTGTCGGAGGCTGGTCGAGCAGGCGTTGCATGCCGCGGCGGTTGGGGGAGGAGAAGAAGCGGGAGGAGTGGGAGGAGAAGGAGGAGGGACAGAAGGAGGAGGAGCAGGAGAAGAAAGAGGGCTGTTGCACTCAGCGGTAGTGGGTGCGGTAGCTGCTGCTGCTGCTGATAGTGGTGGGGCTGGCGGTGGAGAAGGAGGAGGGGCTGTGTCGCAACGTGTATTGACGAGAGAGGAGCAAGCGCAGGTGCTCGCCCAAGCAATCCAGCACGGAGGCGAAGGACGTAGGACTGGAAGAGGTCGGGGAGGAGCAGCAGTTGGTGCACACGCCAAGTTGAAAGCGTTGTTATTTATGTTGCAGCGTGTCCTTCTCCACCCTTCCCTCGTATCCTTGGCTCAGCTCGATTCGATCAAACGGTCTTTGCAGATTCAACAGAGACTTCTAGCCGTCTCTTTGAATGCGGAGAAGAACAAGGATAGCATGATCCCGATATTGGGGATTGAAGAGATGTTGACCAGATTGCAGGGGAGGAATGCGCAGGGCGGGCTGACGCGAGACGTGAATCGAACATGGGCATTACATGGGTATCAGAACGAGGAGGCGAGGGAGAAGTTGGAGGGATTGACGCTGATGGAACTGAGGGCGAGGGTGGCGAAGGAGGGGCTGCCCTTGCCGATTGCATGGACGCAATTGCCGTTGCGTGCGGCGGTGGGGAAGGGGGAAGAGAGGATGGAGGTCTGGACTTACTATGAGGAGGAGAGGGGAGGGAGAGAGGGGGGGAAAGGGGGAAGAAAGATGGTGGACGAGTTGTTGGCTGTGGGTGATGTGATTCGCATCGGAATGAACGATGAGGATTACGAAAATGGAGTGAAGGGGTTGGCGGTCGAGGGAGGGAGGGAAGGAGGGGGGAAGGGAGGGCAGCTTGAGAATGGGGTGACAGGACTGATTGTCCGAGAGGGCGATGCGGAGGGAATATTAGAGAGGGGGGAAAGTGGGCAGGTGATATTGGAAGCGGCTTGGGCGAACGAGGAAAATCCAAAAACGGTCATATATAAAAGGGGCCCAGCCACGAGAAAGAAGGCTTACGCTGATTTGTTAATGGCGAAAGAGAAGGAGATGAAGGGGATGACGGATCAGCTGCACGAAGCTGGATTTGCGAGCATTTTTGCGGTATTGGAGGGGAAGGATTTGAATTGTCCGGTGTGTTTGTGCACAATCGGTGAGCCCACCGTGACGCAGTGCTGTCATGTGTATTGCCGCACGTGTATTTTGGCGCAGCTCGAGGGGGCCGGGGGAGGGGGGAACGTGGTGTCAAGGTGTGCGGTGTGTCGGAAACCGGTGAGTCTGAAAACATTAATGCAGTTGGATACGACCTCGGTGGAACGATATGAGGCGTTGGAGGAGTGGGCAGGTGGAAGAGAGGTAGGGGGTGGGGGGGGGGGGGGGGGGGAAGGGGAGGAAAGGGGGGGGTGGGGGGGAAAGGAAGGTCCGAGGGGGGGAGGGGGGGGGA
>Ga0160419_100308_pt1 | contig 33325 bp, 22 predicted proteins | sample CelAP2metagpilot_2_FD_108196 | JGI IMG/M metagenome (GOLD analysis project Ga0160419, IMG submission 108196) | Phycosphere-associated microbial communities from Cellana algal ponds in Kailua-Kona, Hawaii, USA - Cellana AP2-4-25 metagenome pilot ... | reverse complement strand
TTGTTGTTGTTGTTGTTGTTGTTGTTGTTGTTGTTGTTGTTGTTGTTGTTGTTGTTGTTGTTGTTGTTGTTGTTGTTGTTGTTGTTGTTGTTGTTGTTGTTGCGGCCACCATTTGGCTCGACTACCTCGATGGCCCACTGTTCGTCTTCATAAGGGCGGATCGCGGGGTAAGTAGCAGCACGAGGCTTCTTGCACACAAAGCAGCTTGCGCGCTCCTCGTTATCGCAGGACTTAGCTTCCCAGGAACCGTCTCGGGCCATTTGAGCACACGTGATAATACTAACGTGAGCCGTTGGTTCGAGTGGGGTCTTGGCAGTGATGGGTTCAAGCGCGGGCTGTGGTGACGGTGAAGGTGAGTGCTGCCAGTTTTCGTAGTATGACCAATCGTATTCCTCTCCGTTCAGCAGATTATTCAGGCCAATATATCCTGGTAAAAAGCCATTGTTAAAGGTCATGCTGTCTTGAAACTGCGCGAGAACCCATTCGTTCTCCTCCTTGGAATCAATGACTACCAAGCGCCCCCCCAAGGAACCACACATTTTTTGAGCACCCACCCAAGACATATTTTGCATCACTTCCCGGCGGTAGCAAGAGCAGCCGAATTGTAAGTAAAAACCATTATTATCCGTACTTGCGGGGTGATCGCTGCCATCGCCATGGCCTATGAGCGGGGGAGAAGGACAGGAACAAGATGCGTCGTTCGATCCTACCTCACACAGCACCGCACGGGACTTGATCGCAAAGCAGGACGGTGCCACCACGGTCCACGTACCGTCCTCTGTCATCTCGAAACACTGCTGCTGCTGCTGCTGCTGCTGGGCATCACTCTTGTTGCCGGACAGTGTGAATGTCATGTAAGGACTGCTGTTGGATCCCGCGAACCAATTATCCACGCCGTCATGCTCGCTGTGCATGTACGTGGCATCTATGTTCCAGTAGGTATCCCTGATCCAGCCTTCCAGGCCGAAGGTATCACGATTGTCACGATGACGCATCAGAAACTCGCTTGGACGGCGCCGATGATATCCGATATAACCGCCCCTTTTCCCCATAAGAGAGTGCACGAAGGCGTTATCTGCAGCAGAATCGAGCGAAACCAAGTGCCCGCCCAATTTTTTCTGACAGTGCGCCCACGCATCCCACCAGGATACGCTGTGTAAGCGACGGCGAATGTAGCATGAGTCGCTGAAACGTAGCCAGCCGTCTGGACAGCCCAAATGTGTGATCCATCCCTTCTTCTGACAGATAAAGGATGTAGCATTTTGAGGCACATGAAAACAATCAACAGCCGTCCAATTACCCGTCCCATCCATCCACCCGCAATCTTTGAGGAGACGCTGATAGAACCCTAAGCTCTGCACATAGCCCGTTGTAGGATCTGTGTGCCCGTAAAATCCCACGATAGGGTGGTGCCAACGCATGCCCTCTAGCCAAAGATCCTTGGTGAATACGTCACGTCGGTCATGTAACTGGTTGCCAAACGGTCCGTGCAGACGGATACTGTCCACATTTTGGCCGAGAGCCAAGGTATAGAATCCGAGGCTGCGCAATCCCAGCACCCCAAAAACGGCCTTGATGCCTACGAGCCGCTCCTCGGGCGGCAGCTCCACTGTAACTTCCCGAGCAGACGATGACACACGCGACAGTGGCACGTGAGTAGGGTCGCCGGCGGCAGCAGGATGGATAGAACGAAAACCAAATTTGTCGTAACTTAAATATATGCGATGAACCCCTTGATCTTCCGTTTTAGCGTCTTCCATTCCTGCCATCTCATCGAAAAAGTTACGCTCGTTGCCACTATTGGTGCCCTTGTCCTCGTTAATGGTACTAAGTTGATGCTGTACATCGTAAAACCGACCAACCCACGCTGTTTTGACAACGTCATTCTCTTTAATACTGAAAGAAGACAATGGCGACAGCATTGCGGCGTTTGGCTTTGTCGAGTTTGCCCACTGGTGAAATTTTGCTCCGCGGTCCCAGAAGGCCCTTTTATGGTGGCGGCGCTTTCTCGCTTGGGAATTTCCTTGGTTGAAATCTTGTACACTACCGTTGTGTGCGATGTGTGTTGGCAGTGGCGAAGGCAAGAGCGCAGTCTGATCCCGAAAGGAGAAACCGCCAGCATTGCTCAGTCGGCTCCAAAGATCCACCGCTGATTTCGCGAGCTGTTTCTGCTGAGAGGCTTCATTCAGGAGCGCTAAGCGCCGAACCGGTCCTGGCCCTTCATCGACGACCACTATCTGCTGCTTTATTCCCATCCAGCCTTGGCAGCCACTGTGCAGATTTTGAACAAAATTGTTTTCGCCCTCCGAGGTAATTGTTACCAACTCAGCGTTCCCGGCGTGGCACTTGGCGCAGGCTTCGTTGTAGGTGGAAGGTTCCGCCCAATGTTGCCGATAGCACCAGCAATCATGGAGTGTCCAGCCCACTGGGCAGCCATTGCCCACGCTGAGGAACAAGGGTGGGGCATCAGGCTCCATCCAAGCTTTGCCGCGATGAAGATGGCGGCCGTGCTCGCCATCGCTGTCTGCATCATCGTGCTTGGTGGGATCATTGTCTCGATTGACAGGCGACGGACCGAGGCGTAGCGCAACATTGTCGCAGAAACCATCTCCCTCAATCTTTTCTCGAAAGGTTGGACTGTTAAAACGGTAGTCGTGGGAAAGCTGGCGCAAAAGCTGCTTCAAAATATCCATTTCTCCGCTCCAGCTCACGGTAAAGAAGCGCTCGTCCCGGCTTCCGCAGCAGGTGAAAGCAAAGCATGAAGCCTTATCCGGATTACAAGGAAGATCGCATTGCCCCGTATCCACGCGATGAAAAACAGATGGGTAGTCGTTTCCGCAGAAGCAGCTGTCTGAGAGCCCCGTGGCCGATAAAGCATACCCGTGATCCGTACAAATTGCCTGGCATCGCTTATTGCTGAGGTTCTCACGCCCCAGCTCCACCGCAAACTCCGAATCGAAGCGGTCGAAACAGCCCTCTACTTTTTCTGTCAAGCCACCTATGGGGCGCTGCCCGAAGGCGCGTTCCCGCCCACCGCCCATCATGCTCTCGGATTCCCCAGGCCAGCCCCCCTGTCGGCCGGCACCGCCTGCGCCCGCACCTATTTCTGGCGACATTTGAGGAAATGCTTGTGCAGCAATATGGATATCGGCTGATATCCATGCGACTATGGCCAGCAGCAATAAGTCGAGGTACACGACCGTCATCAAATAGCGCGCCGCGCGGAGTGGGCAAGACGCATACAGCAGGGTGAAGCAATGATGGAGAGGAAGACACACTCGCCTGTTGTGCTGGGTGTATGGCAGAATTAAGACCACCATATCCGAGCTATGTAAATATTTACTTATGATGTGCGGGTATTCCCAGGCTATTTGCTGATGGAGATGTCGTGTTTTCGAGCTTCCTGACCTCCTCAAGATGGCCCTCTTAACGGCAGCAGAAGCCGTAACGGCGCATTTTCCTCCTCCACAGCAGCTCGATTTGCGTCTCCACGCGCGTGCTTGATTGAGGACCTAGAGCCTCTGTAAGATGACCTGCCGATCCCTTGCCTATACAAAGCACAACAACCCCCACCCCCGGACACAGCCTCGACCAACCTCCTGCCTCCATGCCCGACGCCGGGGGCCACAGTCCCTGCGCACATGCTTTCAGGTCTATGCCGGCTTGGAGGGCGCCTAAATGAACCCCATCGCGGTTGCACTTTTGTGGTCCTTATACTTGCAGCATGTATACGCCCAGGAAATGGACAGGAAGCCCTTTGCACAGTGGCCTATAGGTGGCAGGGACGAGCAAGTGGAAGGATGTTTCAATAATTTCGACGCCCAAATTTCCATTTTACTTCGGCCCGAAGATCTAAGCAACCTGCGGTGTCAAGCACTTTGCACCGAACAGGGTTATGCCTTGGCTGCCACTGGCGGGGGAGCCAGCAGCATGTGCTGGTGCGGAAACAACCATCCGGGCTCGCTGCACGCGGTTGCAAATGGCCAGTGTAACCGTCCGTGTAGTCCGGACAGAAAATCTTGCTACCTCTTCACGTGTTGTGGAAACCAAAATGGTACGCTCTATACTGTGAGCTGGAACGGGGAGGCGAACCCCCTTAAACAGCTTTTGCGGCGCTTGACTCACGATTACCGCAACAACTCTGCATTTCGTCGCCGAATCGAGGAAATATACCTTGCAGGCGGAGAGCGGGCATCTTTGCGGCTTCAAGAGCCGGAACACGGAGCGGAAGGCACACCCTTGTACCTTAGCGTTGGCAACGGCTGCCCAGTGGGTTGGTGTTTGTACAGGGGCTATTGCTACAAGCAACACTGGGCGGAGCCCTCCACCTACGACGAGGCCTGCGCAAAGTGTCAATCAGAGGGAGCCGATCTGGTGACTATCATGAGCATTAGTGAAAATGACTTTGTACAAGATCTGTACGGCGGCTGTCAAGGGTGGCTGCACAACCGGTCGTCTCTGTCGGGTAAGCATACTTCTTCCAGCCCCGTGAGTCACAAATGCCTGCAACTGGCGCGTGACGGCACGTGGATAAACAAATCCTGCCAAGGAGATGAAGATAATAAAGAGGAGGAGGAGCGTGCTTCCTGCTTTGCCTGCAAGAAAATTTGCGCATCTCCCTCTCCCTCCCTCCGCCCCCTCGCAGCCGAGGAGTGGGCAATCGAATTAGTGACGCCTACCTCCTCCGTGTACCATTGGTGCACAGACTGTCATGATACTTTCCTCAAAAGCATCCATTCCAGCCAGTACCTCTGTGCAGATGACCAACACCGGCCATATATGAAGTGGGAACGTGACATAACCTGGTGCTTGTGGACCTTAGTAGTCGACCCAGAGTCCGGGGCTGTCGTACTGCTCACACCCCACGGCACTGCCTTAACGTACGATAAAGAGACGAGCGCTTTGGTATGTCGGCTGCTGCAATGGTCTTATAAGACACCGCCGCCGCCAGATACGGTAACACAACTGTTTTCAGAAGCAGGCGTGAAGGCCCCACAAGGCACCGTTGTCTTTAACCCAAGCAGCCTGCCATTCGTCATCGTTGAGCGCTATTTACGCGTAACCATCCACAGTATCAACCGGAGGCCAGGAGCTTCTGGGTTCGCCAGTAGTGGGAGTAGGAATGGACCTCTGAGAGAATGCTCCATGGCAGTCTGTGACACGAGCTCCCGGAGCGAGTCCTTCGGCTGCCGTCCCGTTTCTGGGCCTGGTGCCGGTTACACGCCCCTGGTCTTTAATCAAGTGGCCTTGCGCGTCTTTGATCAGAGCTCGTACGTCTCGGCGCGCCAGCCCTTGCCCAACGGGCGGCTAACCTGCTTGAATCAAAACCCTACCGAGACTGTAAATTGCGTCTTTGCCTACGGCGAGTCCTTCATCCTCGTCCGTCGCTTTCGGGCTTATTGGGGAGTACAGCTTTTCGATACTCTCTCCAAGCTCTTCAAAGCGACACAAGTTGACGATCTAACAGTGCAATCAGTGCAATACCAGGGAGCGAGGCGGACAGGCAGGGACCGGACCGGAGATGCGAGTATTGGTGAAGTGGTAAAACCAGGAATGGGCAATCACATATATCATAATAGGGAAGTAGCTGCGAGTGGAGTAAGAGGAGCGAGAGGAAGGGCTGGAGGTGGGACCACCGATGGTGGAGTTACTAGAGCAAGAGAATTCGGTAGACCAAATCGAGTACAGTTAATGAACCGGAACAGTAAGCTGGTTCAGAATGCGTTGACGGGAGCCTTCGATACATTTTACCAGATTATTAATCTAAAGCTCCTAGTGGAGGTACGAAACTGGCAGCTGGGCCTCAATGTCGTGCCACAGACGGCGCTCACCATTCAGTATTGGCTCACGACGCATTACCTCAAGTACCGGTGGCGCGCAGTCTTTCAACCACAGGGTGGGTTCGTGCTCACTTTGTTTGGGAGGCAGGTAGGTGGAGATGACGGATGCATTTTTTCCTTGGGCGATTTGTCCGCAGCCCAGGATTTGTTGTTTTCTATGTACGGTACCTACGAGGAGCCAATCGATGCGGGCGTGACGATGACAGATATAGAACACATTGAATTATCTTACCTGGGTCTGCCAGTGCAGCCCTGGACCGATGAGGGACTCTAGGAGGACGTAAAATGATGGGCCACGATTTCAAGGAGTGGGTTGAAAGCAAACAAAAAAAAAGAATTATGCGATGGTAGATATTCAGGAAAAGCAGCCAAGCCAAAGTCATTCGCAGTGTCGCATTTGATTATATTTCTTTTCACTTTTCAATTTTGTGGTCAGATTACATGAGAAGGCACGTGCCTTTCTCCTTTACTGTTTGTGCCCTTTTTTCTTCTGTTGTTGTGGTTCTTTTGTGTTCCTTCAGCTACTACTGCTCCCCTACCTAATACCTTACCGCTTGGGTTGAAAAGGAAATTGAGGGCCGAGTCCAGAAGGAGGTGGTTGCGGGCGTGACAGAAAACTAGCTGAGTTGGAAGCGGATGAAGGATTACTTGTTGAGGAGCCGAGACGCTGCTGCTGATGCTGCTGTTGCTGTTGTTGCTGCCGCTGCCCGCGCGATTTCGATATGTACGCCTGGCGCAATGGGCTCGAAAAATCCGTGTTTATGTCGCTGATGCCGTAGCCGTTGCTGCCATTGCTACTCTTCCTTCCTTTCCCATTCCCATACATCGGCCTGCTCCTTCCATCATTTCCCCCATCCCGTAGCTTTGCCCAAGCCAACCGCTCCTTATCTCGAGCCCAGCGTCGTCCCACTTCCTCCGCCAGCCGTGACTCCCCCGCGCGACGACATGCCTCCACCACCATGGTGTAGCTTCGATGGCTCGGCAACCATCCCTCATCCACCATTTCATCCAAAAACTCCACCGCCACCTCCCATTGATGCCCAATATGTGCAGCGTAAATGGCCTTCCCGTACGAAATTGCATCCAGCCTCACAAATGTTGCCCGCATGCGGTCCACAATTTTCAACGCCACCTGCCAGAGGCCCTGTCTCAAGCAAATATCCATCGCGAGTGTATAGCTCTTCACGTCCGGGGCCAGCCCATGCTCTGCCATCTGACCCAGCATAGCAATCGCTTCAGTTGCCTGCCCGGCGTTTCCGTACGCACTCATAATAGCATTGAAACTACGATGATTAGGTATCACCCCCCTTTCTACCATCTCCGTCAATAAGCACTGGGCCGTGTCCACATCTCCAACAGAGGCGCATGCATCCATTGCTGTTGTGTAACTCACCACATCTGGCGCAACCTTTTCTTCATCCATCTCTTTAAGCAAAGCCAAGGCCTGTCCTGCTTGTCCTGCCTGGGCACACGCGTGAATCGCAGTATTGTAGCTCCACTCATCAGGACTCAACCCCCGTGCTGTCATGTTCTGCAGCAACCCCAAAGCTTCTTCCCACCTCCCAGCATGCGCACATGCACGCATGGCCACGTTCGTCGCTTTCCGATCAGGGTTCTCCGTCCTCTCAAGTAACCACAAAACTTTCTCCCACTCTCCCGCCTTGCCAAACGCAGCCATGGCCCGCTCATACAATCCTCTCGTCACGACATTACTACTATTACTGCTGCTGCTGCTCTCAGCCGCACAACCATCATTCCCTCGTCCACCCACCTCGCGCAGCAAACTCAGAGCCTTATTCCAATCCTGCACTTTCGCACACACATCAATTGCAGTCTGACACGCCTTCGAATCAAGCGGCACCCCTCGTACAGTCATTTCATTCAACACCCCCAACGCAGCCTGCCATTGTCCTCCCCTTCCACATGCCTCCATCGCCAGCGTATAGCTGACCACATTCGGCGCCACTGACTGACGATCCATCTCCTCCAGTATTCCAAGGGCCGTCCGCCAGTCTCCCTCCCGCGCACAAGCATTCAATAACGAATTGTACGTCACCACCCCCACTTTCAACCCCGCGGCCCGCATGCGATTCATAACTCCAGTAGCAACATCCACAGAAGACCGTTGCATCACAGTCGTGTAGCTTACCACATCAGGCTCCACGCCATTGGCTTTCATGACCTGGAGCAGCTGCAGGGCGAGATCGGCCCTTCCTCCTGCGCAACAGGCTTGCATTGCTGAATTGTAGGTGACCACGTTTGAGGCTTCTCCACATTCCCTCAGGAGATCCAGGGCTTCATTAAGGCGGCCAGATTTGGCACAGGCGGCGATGACCGCATTGTAGGTCATAATTTCAGGGGGAACATTCATACTATTGTTGCTGCTGCCTCGCTTGCTGCTGCTACTGTTGCTGTTGGTGTTGTTCTTGCTGGAGGTGGCGGTGGTTGGCTGCTTCATCTCGGAGAAAAGGACAAGGGCGAGCTTCCACTGTCCAGCCCTACCACATGCCTTAATGGCAGAATTGTAGGACACAACGTCGGGTTCAGGGGTGTAGGGGTGGGGTTGATGAAGACGCATCTTTTTCCTACTGTTTGTCGTATTGTTCCGACCACGAGTGGTGACAGGGGCAGCAGAAGCAGCAGCAGCAGATTTTTTTCCTCGCATGGAGCGCAGGACGAGCAAGGCCTCTTCGTACTTAGCTTTCTTAGCACATGCCTCAATCACAGTGTTGTATGAAATGATATTGGGCCACACAGCAGCTTTTATCCCACTCCGACATTCCGGAGCATTGTTGCTGCTCTTGGTGCCACTGCTGCTGTCGCTACTGTCACTACTACTAATACCACTGCTCTTCCTCTCCTGCTGTTTCTTCATCTTCCCCCCCTTCCTCGCCTGTGCATGCATCTCCTCCAATAGGTCCATGGCCTCCTTCCATCTCCCCCCCTTGGCACATGAATCCAAGGCACTGTTATAACTGACCAAGTTCGGCTCATCCATCCCTTTTAGAATCTCCAACGCCCGTTGCCACTGCCCTCCCTTCGCACAAGCATCAATCGCGGTATTAAGGGCTACCCGATCCGGCCTCAACCCCGCCGATTCCATCTCAGGAATCAACGTCAAGGCTGCCTCCCATTGCCCTACCTTGGCGCAACAGTCCATCACGGCCGTGTATGCCACCAGGTCAGGAGTGGCGCCTCGGGCCCTCATATCTCTCAAGATGCGCAACGGCTCAAACCACCGTTCTTGCCTTGCGCAGATCTTGATCACCAGGGTATATTGTTGCACGGACGGATGAACATGTGGCATTTTGAGCACGACGAGGGCCAACGCGAGATCGCCTGTGTTAAGGCAGGCCATCAGGAGCGTGCGGATGAGGAGCGGGGAGGGAGCACGCAGGTTGGGTAGCAAACGCACTGCTTGCTTGAGATACCCTTCCTTAGCCAGCTTGGTTACAATGGCTGCTTGCCGCCCCTCATCGAGAAGCATGGGAGTACCAACGGAGGGGGAGACAGGAGCGGCTTTGCTGTGTTCTAGGAAGTAGGAGGCGACAGCTCTATCCCTCCGTACTGGTGGTGGCGACGCATCGTCGACAGCTGCATCGTCTCCCTCGAGTCCCTCATACCCGTCATATTCTCCTGCTGCTGCTGCTGCTACTACTACTACTACTGCTGCTGCTGCTGCTGCTGTCGAATGCCTTGATGCCAATTCTGGTAGCAGTGGTGAGCGCGGATGCATTGACGCCGCCGTGGGGCTCCTGGATGATGGTAGGGAGGGCAAGCCAGCCAGCGACCCAAAGGCTTCCACACCCACCCAGGGAGGCGAAAGGAGCGCTGCAGCTGCTGCCGCTGCTACTGCCGTGCCCACCAATATTCTACCCCATAATGGCCGGCTCCTCTTGCGTCTTAAATAGGCTGCTGCAGGCGCAGTTGACGTTGGCTGCACTTCAGAGGCTGCCTCCTTCATCGTCTCCATGGCACGGACAGTTCGAAAAAGCCGGAGAGGGTTACTTGTTCATGTTTTTGTTGTCGTGGTGCTACTATCTGAGCGCCTGTATGCAATGTGCGTGTTTCTAGTGAGGCGTTTGGTTAGATATCCACCGACCAAGTGAGAGCCGCTCGCCTTCGCCTTCCTCGCCAGGCTTTGCTGCTTCTTCCGCGTTTACACGGCAAGTACTGACACAGACCTCTCATGCCACTCTATAAACTCAAGTATAGGGCAAAAAGTCACCAAAGAATTCATGGCGGGTCCAGTCGCGGTCAAGCAAGAGCACGCTTGCAGCAGCACCAGAAGCAGCAGCATCAATAGCAGCGGCAAAGACAACAAGCGCGGGGGGGGTTGGGAGGCATGCCAGGCACATGACAACGCCGTCGCCACGGCGACCACCACCACCCGCAGCACGCCGGGTAAGAGCAGTAGGGGGAAGGGGAAGGCCATGGCTTACATCAAGAAGGAGGAAGACGTGGAAGAAAAGGCCGCGGCTGCTACCACGACGACGACGACGAGGAGCAGCAGCAGGCCACGCCGCGTCCGCGAGGAGACACCTACGCCCTCTTCAGCGGCTGCTGCATCTTTCCTCGCTAAGAGAGCCAAGAATGAAAAGCAGGATGAGAGCGGCGCTTTTTTTACCACTATCAACGACGACGACAAGGCAGCCCTCCAAGACCTGCTGAAAAAATGGATCCAACCCGGAACGCTCCTTAAAATCACGGCCAGTGAGACAAGCCCTTATCCACAGCAGGAACGCCCAACTCCTTATGAGGTCCTGTATGCCCGTGACCTTCTCGCGGCTTTACACGGAGAGCCGGAGCGGGAAAAGTTAGAAGGGAATCGCAGTGGTCAGGGGACGTTGCTTGAGAAGAGGGCTCGCTCGGTGTTGGACTCGTTGGTACGGACGATACTTAGTCAGAATACGACTGATGCACTGAGTAAGCGGGCTTTCGATAATTTGAAGAAACATTTTCCGACCTATAAGCAAGTTCTGGCGGCCAAGCCTGGAGAGGTGGAGGAGGTGATCAAATTTGCCGGGTTGTCTGAGATTAAAGTGGGGAGAATCCGCGCGATTTTGACGACCGTGTTGAAGGAACGACCGAATGACTGCGTGGCTGGAGAACCAAGCCTGGAGTTTTTGCGAGAGATGCCCACAGAGGAGATTAAGGAGTATCTAGGGAATTTCAAGGGAGTTGGCCCTAAAACGATTGCATGCGTGCTCTTGTTCACCATCGGCGTGGATGATTTTGCAGTGGATACGCATGTGTGGCACATTGCCAAGAGGCTGGGATGGGTGCCAGGGGCAGCTTCTCGGGAAGATACATACAAACATTTGAATAATCGCATTCCGGACTGTGTTAAGTACAGCTTGCATGTGTTGCTGGTGCTGCATGGGAAGAAGTGCGTGTCCTGCTGTAAGGGTCGAACACAACTGGCCCCCGATGGCCCCTGTCCGTTGGGGAGGGTCGGGAAAATGAGGGGAGAGCTAGCGGGGTTGGCTGCCGCTGCTGCTACTGCTGCTGCTACTACTACTGTTGCTTGTGGTGGTGTTGTTGTTGGTTGCAATAATTGTGATAAAGCAGGGGTCGTGGTGAAGAAGGTGATGAAGGGCAGGGAGGATGTCGGGGGGAGGAAGAGGGATAAGATCAAGGCTATTACCATAAAGGAAGAAATTGCGTGAGTAATAAAGTCATCTTTATCTATAACATCATATACCGACATACCCATATTCAAATCACTATAAACATGACACATGTGTACTTAGAGAGCGAGAAGCGAAAATGAAATGTAAAATTGAAATTAAAAAATGCCTTGCAGTCATTACTTTTGCCTTTATTTGTTTGATGTATCCAACGCACGTCATATTATTTGTATACACACATGCTAACTCGCTATTTTTCACTCTTACCATCTACCCTCGTCCCCCTTCTCCTTCCTACTCCGTCTCCACTCTCTTTAAAAACTTCAAGTCCGTCCAGGGCCTCTCAGGCCATCGCACTCCCTTCTCCTCCCCCTCCACCCATTCCCGACTCCAAAATCTCGTCAAATGTCTCTGACCCGAATCGCACAACACTGTCACCACCGTGTGCCCCTCCCCCAGTTCCCAGGCCGCCCTTACGGCCCCCACCACATTCATCGCGGTTGAACTCCCTACAAACAATCCCTCCCGCTGCAGTAAAAAATGCGCCATGTCGACAGCCTCCTGATCTGTCACTCGAAAGGCATCATCAACCCTCGCCTCTTGAAAGTTCGCCGTCATCCTATCCAGACCAATCCCTTCCGCCAAGCTATCATATCGGTGCCTCCTCACCCCCCTCTCCTTCTGTTCACTCGCATAACACACCCCAAACTTTACCTTATTAAACAGCGCCGACCCGGGCGGATCCACTAAATACACCTTCACCACCTTCTTGCCTCTCATCTCTTTCCATGACCTACTCACACCCGCAATCGTCCCTCCCGTCCCCGCCGACATTACAAAGGCATCCGGGCTCAACCCAAACCCCTCCTCCAGCTGCCTCCATAATTCCGGGCCTGTCCCATGGTAATGCGTATGAAAATTCGCCATTGTTTCAAATTGATCCATAAAAATAGCATTTTTTCCCATCTGCGAAAGTTCTTGTGCTCGGGTCCGGGCACGGTTGTAGTAATGGTTGGGGTTGGCGATCCCGGCAGGTTTAACCACCTCGACCTCGGCACCGTATTGTTGGAGTAAACGCACTTTTTCCGCGGCCTGATCGTCAGGCATGACAATCAAGCACCGGTACCCCCGCGCCCGACACAAGGATGCTAACGCAATACCAGTACTCCCGGACGTGCCTTCCACCACCGTGCCCCCGGGCTTGAGCAAGCCGGCGCGTTCCGCTTCTTGAATCATGCGCAAGGCCACTCGGTCCTTGCTTGTACCGCCAGGGTTCAGGTACTCAGCCTTAGCCAGGATACGACACCCAGTAGCTTTCGACAGACTCTGCAGCTCAACGAGTGGGGTATTGCCAATCAGGGCGGCATAGCCACCATTACTCTCTTCCTGAGTGCCGGGAGGCGGAGAACGGCGTCGACGGAGAGCTGGAAGAAGGAGAATGGTAGCAACAGTTGAAGCGGAGGCAAAGATAGCAGTGGCAAGCAGAAGGGACAAGGACGACGCGCTGCGATTGCCGCTGCTAGCGGGTGCCATGTTCGCCTATGCTTTGGGTTTTCATGCGTTGAGTTGCGAGGTAGGGGAGGTCGTCGCGGCTCCGCCGGATGATGAGATGAGATGAATGATCCGTTGTACGTCGCTGTGTTTCCCTGATTAAATAAATCAAAAGACTGAATCAGCACCCGTGACCGAACCCTACCACCACGACCAGCCAAGGGACATCCTACCTTTAGTTTTGACTCCGCTCTTCCCACCGCCCATCTCCCGGCGCTGCTGTCGTCTGCTACTGCTTTCAAGCCCAGATCTCCTTTCATGGGCCAGTAACCCTTTGTCGATTACCACTTACACTTGTATCACAGGTAGAAACACACGAATGGGCAAGCTCAACGAGCATATCCGGGGCATTGTGGCGACAAGCAATACTTGTTTTACCGTCTTGGGCTTGTTCTTGGGAGGCTTGGCAAGTTACCTGCTTTACGCCACGGCACCTTCCACCTTTACCTTGGGGAGCTTGTTCAAAGGGGGATGGATTGTCTGGACGCTACTGGTAGGCTTAGGCCTGATCCTCTCATCCTGCATAAATTGCGTTGCGCTTAAGAGACAGATGGTGCGAGAAGGTCCTTGCGGCGGCCGAAAGTTATTGTCCATGTACCAACTGCTAGTAATGGGCTTGATGGTTGCTTTTGCCGTTGGCTTGCTGACGATGCGCACGATGCAGAGCGCAGTTCCTCTTCTCTTAGAGCACCCAAAAGCTCCCTATTCGAGGTCCGAGCAAAAAATGTTAGCTCCATACTTTGACCGCGTCTACTTCAAGACCAAGGCTGTCGTGGAGAGGGATTACAGCGAGCAAGGTGGAAGTTATAAGTGGTTTCTGGCTTGGACAAGACAGAACTGCCCTTTATCAATGGACATGGGCTCGTGCACCACTTGTAACAGTGATGGTGACTCCAGCATCCCTTACAATGACGGATGCTGTCCTCGGCAAGATCTGTGTACCGTAGGAAACCTAGAGGCGTGCCCTTACATGCGGTGCCGACTAGGCATTGCTACCTTTTTGAATCGCCGTCTGGGGCGCATGCAAAATTACATGTATTTTTTTCTCGCCCTCCTACTACTTGTCATTCTCAGCACCTGCCTTCTGATCTGCTACAACCCCCGTGACTCGTTCGAGGACCTCCTGGCCAAAACAGGCGTAGTAGTAATGCACGCACCAAACTCACGACAACGACGCACAGGTCGCAGTGGGAGGCCTTCTACACAGGATTATGGGCAGTCTCCCTCCGTTTCATCCTCGTCTGCGCAATTTAGAAGTCGGGCACCGTCGGCGGCTGGAGTTTCAGTGGTTAGGGCCAGTCCAATATCCAATTCATCTGTGGATGACGGAGAAGGGTGGCGTGGAGGCACGCGGTACGGTAGAAGTAGGGGTACTGAGGTGCGGTCCCCCATGCAAATAGTGTAAGGGTGAGAACTGTGGGGTGAAATAATACAAAAAACACAAACTTTAAATGGCACGTATCGATTCTTCCAAAAAATAGTTCACTCGGCTATATGAGTCTGCACTTGCTGCTGGTGCTTGTTGTCGGTGGTGTGAGGCTGAGAGCCGTATAAATGATATAAAAAGCGAAAAATTAAATGGATTGTATCTATTTTCCAATTAAAGTTCACTCGGCTCCACGCGCTTGCTCTTGCGACTTGAAGTGGTGGTTGTAATTAGTTTTCTGTAGTTTCCTACAATCCTAAAGATATTGCGTGCAACCTATCCGCAACAAGCGTGCCCTCTCTCAGGATTACAACACGAGGGAAAGCCTTCCAACAGTTATAAATTGTTGCTTATTCTTTCCTAATTTTGCCGATTTTTATGGCTTTGACAGTTTTTCCGCCAGCAAAGTCCTCGGATGGCCCATACCGGGCTAGGAGGAGGGGGGAGGAAAGAGGAGGAGTTCAGCGGGGAGGCAACTTCTCCAGCGTCTGCACTACCTGCCACGGTTGAACAAACCGGAGCTCGTGGGGACAATCTTCTCCACGGATCTTATTCCTGTATACCCGCAGGATGTTGCGTGCCAGATTTTCATCTCGAGAGACGAAGTGTTTACAGGCTTCACACCAACAAAAGTCCCCGGATTGCCGGCACGTAAAATCTCACCCCCCCTCCTTCTCCTCCCCCCCCTCCTCCTCATCCTTCTCCTCCTCCTGCTGCTACTGCTGCTGCTACTGCTGCTGCTCCTGCTCCTCTTCCTCCCCTTCCTCCTCCTGCTCCTGTTCCTGAACCTGCTCCTGCTCCTGCTCCTGCTCCTGTTCCTGAACCTGCTCCTGCTCCTGCTCCTGCTACTCCTCCTCTTCGTGTTCCTGTTTCTCCTCCTCCTCCCTCTACTCCTCCTCTCTCTCCTCATCTTCCTCCTGCTACTGCTGCTGCTTCTCCTTCCCACCCATCCTTTACCTCCCATCCGTCCTGCCCTCCCTCCCGCTCCTATTTCTGCACCTCCCGTGCCTCTCTTCCTGCTCCCATACCTCTTCCTCCTAATCCCCTTCCTCTTCCTCCCCCTCCTCTCTCCCCCCTCCTCCTCTCGCAGCTGTTCGTGCTTCTGGTGCTCGTGCTGGTACTGCTCGTACTCCTCCTCGAGCCCCTCCAGCTTTCTTTCTCCTCCTCCCACTCCTCCTCCTACTGCTGCTTGTGCTGCTGCTGCTGCTCGTGCATGTGCTTCTGGTGCCCTTGTTCTTTTTCTTCTCCCTCATTCCCCCTCCTCTTTCATGGGCCAGGAAACCGGCGAGCGTCAAACTTATCGGACACATCACCCTCTCCGTTCCTCTCTAACACCTTCACCAAAAACAGTGCTATCAACAAGGCGACGACGGGGCGACGGAAAATTTGCTTGCCGCTGCCGGGCTTCGGGGAGGTGGGGATAAAGAGGCGAGAGGACTCTTCTAAATTCGAAGCAAGACGGGGAGCTCTACGAGGCAAAGGCAGAGGCTCATGGTGGAAACCACCAAGAAGGCTTTCCGGCTCTTGACCGTGAATGGCGACCAGCAGGAGTATATCTGCCCTCTCCATCTGGAGACAGGCCGCCACACGTCTATGTAAGTTATCGTGTCGGGTTGTAGATGGTGGGTGGGGAGGCTCAGGGTCTTACTTACTCCTCTTACTATTTCTTGGCCCAATTCTTTTTCTCCATCCCTACCCCATTATATAGCTCTGACTCCTCCTTTATCGTCTCGCAGTACAAACGCGAGAATGTCGACACCAAGACCTTGCCCGCTATCGAAGTAGGGGTGTCCAAGAATGCTACCGAAAATGAAAAACAGCATTACGTGGGGTTTTGCAAATACCTGGGCCATGGACTCAAGGGTACCAGCTTGCCTAAATACGCTGAGATTCGTTTGCCGCAAAGCCGCAACCTCTGCGTTTGGCTCTGCCCGCCCCCCGACCCCTCCTCCTTCCAGGCCACGTCCAAGCTAAAGCTGCTCATCCCACCCGTCCTTCTAAGCGCCTACACCTTCTCACCACCGTCCTCTCCATTGCCTTCGCCAGTTTCAGCAGCGCGAGCTGCGGGGGCAAAGACGGGCACACCTACCGAGATTTGTGCCGATGTTGCTGCTGCCGCTGCTGGAAAGTTCGCCGGGCCACCAGACGAGGATTACGACGAGTTTGGGTTTCAAGCTACTTTTACTACCCCAGGAGCAGCAGCCGCGAGCATCGCTGTACCACCACCGCCAGCAGCAGCAGTATCAGCAACAGTACCACCACCACCACCACTAGCAGCAGCAGCATCATTACCATCTCCTCCACTACCCTGCAATTCGACGACCACAACTTCCTCCTCCTCCACCAATTCTTCCTTCTCCTCTTCATTTATGCAGGTGGACAAATCCATTCTAAGCACGCTAAGTCAGAACCACGTATGGCTTTTCGGTGCGCTTGCCGAGCTACTTCACAACTCCTCCGATGCCGGAAGCACCGACTTGCAGATTCATGTGCGGGAGGAAGAAAGGAAGGAAAACGGAAAGGGGGTTATGGTCTTGGAGATAAAAGACAACGGGGAAGGGATGAGTCATGGAGAGATGGAGGCAATGTTTCGACTCGGGAAGACGTATGCTCGTGATCAGGATGACAATTTACAAGCGCAGAGGGTGGGGAGGTATGGGTGGGGGTTCAAGCAAGGCAGCCTCCGGATTGGATCTACAGCGGTGGTGATCACCAAGAGCCTCAAACATAAAACTCTTTCCTTTGGAATTCTATCAAACGAACCGCATTTGAGGGAGGAAAACGCTGCGCCTGTCTGTCGGGTGGTGACGTTGAGTGCTGATACGATGGAGCCTGATCCCGCTCATACATCTCGCGAAGCCTTCCGGGAGGCGTCTGCGTTGATGGCGCGGTATAGTTTCGTTACCCATAAGAGGCTTTGGCCATTAATGCTAAACACGTGGGGGGCAGGGGAGTCCGGGACAACTATTTTTATTCAAGGCATCGAAAGGTTGGACCCCGAGAGCGGCAAGCTCTGGCGAGAACTAAAAGTGGACCGAGCAAACGCGGATCTTCTGCTGGTCAATCGTGGGGGGAAAAAACACTTGAATACCCGCGGGGCATTACTCGCCGAAAGTGTGCCGATCGATCACTCCCTCCGCGCCTACCTTAAAGTAGCTTTCCTTCATCATCGCATGTCCCTCTCCTTGCTGGGCAAGGCCGTCCAAACCCCAAATCTAGTCGATTCCCTAAGTGACATTCGCCGTTACAACCTCCTCCGAGATGAACCTCATCAAAAACCCGTCATCGTCACCGTCGGGAAATCCCACGAAGCCCGCCGCCTCGGTCTCGGCGGCGCCATGTTCTACAGCACCAATGTCCTAATCTCCTCCTATGTCCGCCAAGAAATCGGAATCACCAATCCGAGGGAAGGGATGGGTGTGTTGGCCGTCGTCCATCTTGACCCTCGTCAGTACGCAACACAACACAGCAAGCAATCGTTCCGTCGACCCAATCCTGCCTTGGAAAAAATCGAGGAGAGGCTAGGGAGAGTTTGGACTCACTACATTATGCGAGAAACAGCACAGAGAGCCGTGGTGCATGAGGGAGTAGCTGCTTCGATGCTGGTTAATAACATGAAGACGGCTTTGACAGATTCCATACAGTGTGAGCATTGTGGGAAATGGAGGGTTGTGTCTCAGGCGTATGTAGCGGGCTTTACAGGGAAGGATGTGAAGTGGTACTGTTGGTCGGAGGGCTCGCCAGTGGCTAATTGTGAGGCACCGGAGGCGGCGTCGATGCAGGATGAGAGGGAGGTGCTTGTTGAATTTAAGGCGGGGAGCCAGGCAGATTACTTGGTGGCGATGGGGGATGAGGGGGAAAAGAAGGGGAATGGAGGAGACGTGGGACATGGTAGTGTGGATGATAGGAAGAAGAAAATTAAGAATAGCTGTGGTGCCAGGATGCAGCAGCATTACGAGAATGAATATGAGGCAGAGAGTAAGGAGGAGAGAAAACAGCGGAAGAGGGAGGAAAAAGAGCGCCGGCGTTTGGAAGAAGAGGAAGAAGAGCAGAAGGCACGTGCTAGGAAGAAGCGTCGAAAGCATCACCGCCAGCATGAGGAGAGCAACGAGGCCAATAAGCCACGTTTCCTCGTCTCGCGAGACGACTGCACCTTGCTCAAGCTTCTCTCTGCCCCACACCTAAGCTTGGTCAAGCTTTCGGGTAAGCGGAAGGTGGTCTTAAAGAATGTGGTGCTTTCGCGAAAAGTGGAGGCCCGCGCTGCATTTCGGGAGGAGTTGAAGAAACTCCGACGACTCACTCATGAAAATCTCGTGCCGGTAATCGCAGCAAGGATCGAGGATGAAACAGGAGGATTTTCTGCAGTTGGGTATGCGTTTCAAGAAGGATTAGTGGATCTCGGCGTTGTCCTTCTGAAGCCTCACACGATCGTCACGCTCGAGGATCGGTTGCTGACTGCGTGTAAAGTGGCAGCTGCGTTGGATCATCTCCATCACAAGGGACTGGTGCACGGTGCTTTAAGACCCACAAATGTCCTTGTTTCTTTCCCCTCGCCTAAGCTACGTACAGTCAAGCTGACAGATCATGGTATCGGGCATCGAGCGCTGATGGTAGCCGGGCCCGGAGGGAATGGGAGTGCGGAGCGCATTGCTTTCACCGCTCCGGAGGTGCAGGATTTGATCATCTCCACGGCAGGAGGAAAAGCAACACAAATGACCGGAGACGCAGCGGCAGCAGATATATGGAGCATGGGTATTCTGTTGTTGGAGCTGATGGTGGGGAGGAAGGCGTGGGGGGTAGCCAAGACTGCAACAGAGCTTAAGAAATTAGTCGCTGATTTCTCCCTTGCTTCATTTCCGGGGTTGAGGCATCTAGAAAGTCTTATGCGGAGGCAAGTGGGGGTTGGAGAGTGGGAAGAGAGGCTGGAGGATATAAAAGGTTTGGCGGAGGCGTGTTTGAGGAGGAAGGCCTCAGAACGCTTGTCGTCGCAGCAATTGGTTGGGAAGCTTTCTTGCTTGAGCGCGGGAGTATTGTTTCATGTTTAGGGATAGGGTTGGTGCATCTAGTGCTCCTGTTGGTGGAGGTAGAGTTGGGGGAAGTTATACAGCTGTCGGTGCTGTTGCAGTTGCTGCCACTTCCGGAGGTGGGGGGGTGCGGGTGGAGTGAAAGGTTGTAGGGATGAGGAGAAGTAGGAGGAGGCGAAGAAGCTGTATAGTAACATGGAGGCACACCGCTATTAGGACAACCCAAGACAAAGAGGGGGACCTGAGTCGAAAAGAAATATGCAAAGCTAGGGACTGTGTGAGATGAGGGATACTAGTATGTGCGTCGTATTCGGGTGTGCAGCTGAATGACACAAAAGAAATCAAAGTCAAATAACAAGTGGATGGAAATGAGTGAGTGTAATTCCAGAGGTCATCGAGTGTCTTACTGCTTGGAGACTGCATTCGCCATTCCCCCACTTTTATTTCCTTCAATCTTTCTGTATACACAGTTGGTAGATCGCGCTCTTTCCTCATCTTCTTGTACTTCCACTCTTTCTCGCTCCCCTCCCTTCCTCCTCTTCGTCATTACCTTTCTTTTCTGCTCCCTATTTTGGTTAGCCCAGTAGATGGAGAGGAAACAAGTGGATTACGAGTGACCTTGATAGTATTTACTTCTTTTTCTTGATGGTGACTTAATTTTCTTCTCCTTTCTTCTCCTTTCTCCTCCTCTGTCTCTTCGTTATTTCACCCTGGCCTTTTTTTTTTTTTTTTTTTTTTTTTAAATTTAAAATTTGTAGCAGCCTTATCTCCGCCTTCCAACGCTGCCTCAAAAAGTCGGCCCCATTCCCTCTTTTCGCTGATACACAAAGATAGATAATATACGTGACTCTTTCCTCCTTTTTAAACGATTCCCATCCTCTCTCCCTCTCTCCTTCCGTGTCCTCCCCTCAAAATTGACTTTCTCCTCTTGTCTCAACTGCTCCCAACAGACAACCAGTCGGTCTCTTTCCCTCCTTCGTTCGCTCTCTGTGCCCCTCTTTTCATTCTTCCTTAGTACACTCGCTTCTTTTCATTCTTCCTTAGTACACTCGCTTGAAAGGAGGCACCGCCTTGACTTCATTCTCGTCCAGCGTGCTCTTGTGGACCGGGCGGTACGAGATGGTGGTCTTGTGCGTGTCATAGTCGAAGTCAGCAATTGTGTGCATCATCCAATTGGCATCATCGCGCTCGGAGAAGTCTTCGCGGGCATGTGCCCCGCGGCTTTCCTTCCGAGCTTCTGCGGCGTGCATGGTGGTGGCGGCATTGGACAGGAGGTTCCTGAAAAGGAGGGAGAGAGCGGGAGGAAAAGAGAGAGTGAAAGGGGCGAGTGGACGAGTGAGCATGCGAGCCGAGTCGAAAACAACAGTGTGCGCACCCACCCGAGTCTTCGCTCTCCTCCCCACTCTCCCTCTTTCCCTTCTTATTTACCTCAGCTCCAACGACTCAATCAAGTCGGTGTTCCACATCAGGGAACGGTCCGTCACCTTCAAGTCATGCCAAGTAGACAAGACCTCATCGATCTTCGTCACACCCTCGGCCAAGCTCTCTTGCGTCCTGAGGTGTGAGCAAGCGAGGGAGGAAAGGGTTGATGGTTTTATTTTTCAAGTTGACGATTGCTCGTGCAGGCAGGCATTCTGGCGTGCACCATCCAGAGCAAGAGAATAATAATAGAAATGAAGCCCTCCCCCAGCCCCTCCCTCCTGCATATACCGTAACCCTCACTAACCTACCTATAAACGGCCGCATGGTCCTGCATGGTCTTCTGCATATTCTTTCGAATGCTCGCGGTGCTGGTACTCCCCTTGGCAAACCGCACCTTGTCCAAGTCCTCAACCGACCTCTCCCCCGCGTTCGCCGGCATATCTGGCACTCTATCACCCGGCTTCGAAATGTCAGCAATCCTCAACGCAGTCGCGCGCCCAAACACCACAATGTCCAACAGAGAGTTCGCCCCCAACCGATTCGCCCCATGCACAGACGCACACGCCGCCTCCCCCGCCGCGAATAAGCCGGGAACCACGTGGTCATGATCCATGCTCCCATCTCCCATCTTCTTCGGGGCTATTACCTCTCCGAAATGATTCGTGGGGATCCCACCCATGTTGTAATGCACCGTCGGCAACACAGGAATCGGTTCTTTAGTCACATCCACCCCCGCGAAAATGGCCGCCGTCTCTGAAATCCCCGGCAATCGCTCCGCCAAAAGGTCGGGCGGCAGATGGTCCAAATGCAAGAACAGATGATCCTTTTCCTTCCCCACCCCCCGACCTTCCCTGATCTCCATTGTCATGGCCCGGCTCACTACATCCCTCGACGCCAAGTCCTTAGCCGTCGGCGCGTATCGTTCCATGAATCGCTCTCCCTCCTTGTTCCTCAAAATACCTCCTTCCCCCCTACACCCCTCTGTGATCAAACACCCAGCGCCATAGATACCTGTCGGGTGGAACTGGACGAATTCCGGGTCTTCCACAGGCAAGCCCGCGCGAAGCACCATAGCGTTCCCGTCCCCGGTGCAGGTGTGCGCTGAAGTGCACGAGAAATAGGCACGGCCGTACCCACCTGTGGCAAGGACGGTATTGTTGGCGTGGATTCGATGCACAGTACCGTCTTCCATGTTCAGGGCCGTAATGCCCACGCAGCGGCCTTCATCGTTCATAATCAGATCCAGGGCGAAATACTCGATGAAATAAGTCGTATTAAACGCGAGAGAGCGTCCATACAAGGTGTGTAACATAGCATGCCCCGTCCTGTCCGCCGCACATGCACAACGATACGCCTGCCCACCCTTTCCGTATTTCAAACTCTGTCCCCCAAAAGCTCTCTGGTAGATCTTGCCATCCTCCGTCCTCGAGAAGGGCAGTCCGTAGCTCTCCAATTCGTACACGGCTCGCGGAGCCTCCCGACACATGTAGTGGATCGCGTCCTGGTCTCCGAGCCAGTCACTTCCCTTCACTGTGTCATACATGTGCCACCGCCAGTCGTCCTCCGACATGTTCCCCAGAGCCGCATTGATCCCTCCTTGAGCCGCCACGGTATGAGAACGAGTGGGAAATAGCTTGGTCACACAGGCAGTCTTGAAGCCAGCCTCCGCAGCACCCATGGCCGCGCGCAAACCCGCACCACCGGCACCGACCACGACAACGTCGTACTCGTGGTCGATGATCGTGTACTTGGCATTGGGGGTAGAGGAGACTTTGCCCTGGGCGGGCACGCCGGAGATGGCGGCAAGGCGGGTAGGGGAGGCGTGGAGACCGCGCTGTTGTTTTGAGCAAAGGGAGGAGGAAAGAGTAGAATGAGAGACAATAAACAGGGAGAGAGAGCCGATCAGGAAGTGAAGACGCTGGCTCAACTGGTGGGATGCGTGCGGAGATCGGCAGGGAGTTTCGGCTGGCGAGGTGGAGGAATACAGACTCCCACATACGCGCTTGTCTTCTCTCTCCCTTCGCTGTACGTACCCGCTGAGCCTGAAACACGCCACCTAAGAGGCGGTTGCTGACGTTACGCAGCATTTCCGAAGGTTCCTGTTTACCGGTGCTTGTGCCGGTGGCTTGTAGGTTTCGTAGTTTTTGTAGTTGGTCTGTGACGGGTGTGCGTAGGTTAGGGCGAGGGGGGAGTTGTGTCTCATAAGCAAAAATGGCATGAGAGATGATACGGCGCAGGTAAAGCACGCCGTCGAGGCGTCGTTCCAACACCTCTCAGGGGTGTGCTGTGGCACTGGAAGGGCGTGAGGTGGTGGAGGCGTCTCAAGCTCTGTCGCTTCTTGTGCTTGAGGTCCCATTTGAAGAGGCTTGTTCCACTTCTTCCATTCCCCCGCCGCCCCCCGCGCTTGACACTAGACCAAAAGGGACGAAAGGCGGGGGGCGTGACCTACCAAGAATGAACTGAACACGAGCTTTAGAGTCTGAAAGGAAGGCATAGGCACGCACTTAGACGTGGAGACCGTGCCTGCAAATGCGGCCACCTCAGCTTTTGGTATCGGGATGGGGATCGTTGCCATCGCTGAAGCGACGATGCCGTTGCGGCAACAAGGTGTGGGTGGCTCCGCTTTATGAGATTCCACACCCACAAGGCCACAAACAGCCCCCTCTGACGGCAGTGTGACAGTCCCCTAGCTCACCCGTTGATATAGTCGTAGAATGAAGAGCGGATTGCCGAGAGATGGTTGAATGATTGCCTGCTCTCCTCCAATGACGCTTTTTGTTGATGCCTCTGGTGCATGGGCCCTGGTTGCTCACTTCCACACTTCCACTTCACGTCTTACTCGCCACGCCCCAGTTCTCACGAGCCAATTAGCTACAGGAACGAAATTAAGAGCAACCTTGCACCTTCTCACTTCGCATGTAGTCGGAGCTCTTCCTGGTTCCATCATGCATCCTCCCCATATTTGCATTACCCACTCCGCACAACCACCTCACCCCCACACTCTCACACGACCAAAGTACTCCAATGATTACAAAGGAAGAAGAAGACACCACTGCGACAGCCGAGGCCTTAGTGCAGTGGATCAATTCCTTTGGCCCCCTCCCTCCCAGTGCCACCTCTCCTTCTTCCGCCCCTCCTCCCCTCATAAAGCTCGAGCAACTTACTGACGGCCTCGTGTTGGCCGACGTCCTCCATGACATTGCCCCCACCCGCTTCCCACGAGACCTGCTCGCGCGCCCTCTCTCCTCCTCGGCTGCCTCAACCCCGACCACGCCCACGGCGAATTGGGCCTTAGCATTGACAAATCTCAAGAAATTAATGCGCCTCCTCGAGGCACATTACGAAGAAGAACTCGGTCTACACCTTCACGGCGGACGAGGCGGCAACAGCTACTTTGCCTCGCTAGATCTTGCGGGAATCGCCCGGGAAAAACGCAATAAGGATATTATCAGGCTTGTGGAGTTGGTTGTCTTGGCAGCAGTCCGGGCGCCAGCCCCCGAAAAAGCACGGGCGTACATCGAGAGAATAATGGGCCTGTCCCCCGAGGCACAAGCCTTTTTGAAAGAGAGTGTGGAGAAGACTCTGCAACGTGCTACTTCATTCGTCTCCTCGACTTCCCCCTCCTCCTCCTTGTCCTCGTCCTTTCTGGATACCATCTCTAGTGCAACTTCATCCTCCTTCTCTTCCTCCCTCCCTTCCTCGTTCCCCTGTACCACCACTGCTGCATCCACAGCCCTGGCGGCCGATCAACAAAGGGAGAACGCGCATTTGCATGAAACCATCCAGGAGCTACAATTACGTTTAGCCAAGGCTGAGGAGGAAGTACTGGTCGTAAGGGAGGAAGCGAGGGGGTGGAAGGGAGAAGTGGAGGGGCAACGCCACCGCTTGACAGCAGCTGTAGCTCGAGCAGAGGAAGCACAGAAGGCGAGCGAGAAATGGAGGGTGAGACTGGAGGCGAAAGAGCTAGAAGGAGAGCATTGGAGACAGGAAGCAAGGAGGTGGGAGGACCGGGTGAAGGGGGAGAGGGAGAGAGCGGATAGAGCGGAGGAGGGGAGGAGGAGGCTGGCGGATGAGGTGGATGTGTTGCGGGAGAAAGGTGAGGAGGGAGGAAGGGAAGGAGGGAGGGAGGTAGGCAGGGAGGAAAGAAAGGAAGGAAAACATGAGGGAATGATTTATCTATTTATCCAATCAAGCCTCATGCGATGGGGCCAAAGAGAGGCATTGCAATATGTCTTACCCTCCCTCCCTCCCTCCCTCTACCACAGCGGACGCCGCCCATGACTTGGAGCAGATCCTTGAGAAATACAAACTCCGACTCGAACAGGCTGCTATGGCCAAGCAGCACTACCGCGATCTAGAGGAGCAAAACGCCAAATACCTGGATCAGGTGCTGGCGTTGGAGGCAGAGGCAAAAGCGAGTGTCCCGAGCCTCAAGAGAGCGATCGAGCAGTACAAGGATCAAGTAGTCGGCCTGGAGAGGGACCGTTACCAGGCCATGGAACGGAGGGAGGTCATGGAGGGGGAGTTGGAGAAGGCGAAGGAGGAGGTGGAGGGCGCGAGGGAGGCACGGCGGTTCCTGATGGAGGAATGTCAGGAATTGAAACGGGTCGTGCAGCAGCTACATCTGCAGCAGGAGCAGCAGCAGGGATCGCAGGAGGGACAGCCGCAGTTACCAGGCGGAGGAAGGTCAGGAGAGGAGGAAAGGGATGAAGGAGGTTTGGCTTTGTTTGAGGATGCCTGGGACAATAAAGAGAAATTGCTGCGGCTGGAGCGAGAGAATAGGATGTTACGAAAACAGATGGAGGACGGGGGCTGGCCGAGGGTAGGGGAGGGAGAGGACCTCTTGCTGCTGAAATCGCAAATGCAGGATCTACGGAGGGTGAAGGAGGAGAGGGAGGCTGAGGCAATAGCGGCTAAGAAGAGAACAGCCGAATTGGAGGGGAACGTGGCTATGCTGAGAGGGCAGTGTGAGGAGATGGAGGAAGAGGTGGGTAGGATGAAGGAGGAGGGGGTTGGAAGAGCAGCGGCAGCAGCTGCAGCAGCTGTAGAAGGAAAAGAGAAGGCATTGGCGCGCGTGCAGCTCTTGCTACAGCAAGAGAAGGAGTGGGAGGAGCAGGTGCTGAGATTAAAGGGGGAAAAGGATCGGTTGGAGGAATACGCCAAAAAGACGTTAAGGACGGTACAGGAGAAATATGTGCAGACGTTGGGGGATTTGAAAGGGAGCAACACTGAGTATAAAGCCAGAAATCAGGCGTTGGAAGCACGGTTATTGGAAGACAGGCAAGCGCAGAAGAGGGAGGAGAAGCTGCTGATGTCGTGTGTGTATGGGATTGGCATGGAGATGCTGCAGTCTGAAAGGAGGGAGGGAGGGAGGAAGGGTTGAGGAGGGAGAAAGGAGACAAATTTGCATGTGCTGTACGTATGTGTGTGTGAGGCTTACTGTGAGTATTTGAGTGGAGGAAGGGGATGAGAGAAGGAGGGAGGAAGAAAAGAAAGATCAGAAGAAAAACGGACAAAGCTAGACACTGCCTTGGAGATTTGAAAATATAAAAGTAAGTGTGTGTGTGTGTGAGAGAGAGAGAGAGAGAGAGAGAGGGAGAGAGTGAGTGTGTGCGAGAGAGAAAGAAAGAGAGAGAGAGAATGCATGCGAGTGTGCATAACAGGGGAAAAATCCATAAGAGCAAGAAAGTAAGAACGACAATTGCAGAAGATAGCCTCGGAAGATTTCACCCTTGTAACATTTTTGGTGTCCTGTTGCCAAGCTTCAAGCAAACAAACACTGGGGCGGTTTGCCACCGCCTTATTAGTTATTATCTTCGACGCAGCGAACGCTATAAATCCCCAAGCGTATATTTCATCACCAGCAGCATCATCATTCCCCGTATCGCATGCAAGTGTTGTCACACTGTGAACTTCCACACAAAGTGTGAGTTAGTCCCCCGGTAGAAACCCTTTGATATGCGCAGCAGCTGGATGGTGGCGGCACTTTGGAAGCTTCGGTTGGATGCTGGCTGCAAGCTCTTGAGCGTGTCATCCATTTCGTCTTTCTGTATGATGGATGCGAGACGTGATACGGTGAATTGTGGGAAGTGGACTGCGACGATGGGAGTTAAATGCAGTTGGCTACGTGCCCTCGCTGGCGGCGATTATCCCATTTTTAATTTAAATCCATTGTTCTGATATTCCAAACACAGGCCAAAAAGCTAATCGAAAATAAAACAAAGGCGTGGACGGATCTTCAATTATCAGTCATTACCTGCTATCCAAATCCACCTTGCCTTCGCTGGCCCTCGTTGCTGACCCCCGCAGAACACGCTTCTCAACGGCTGCTTTCCAGACTCTTTCCCTCGACCTCGACCACCCCAAGGCAATATAACAGATGCGACGCCGCCATGTCAGCAACGGAAACGACCAGGATGACCTGGATCTGAGTGCTAGCGTCCATGCCGAGTCACTTCCGACACGCAAATATTCGTTTGATTCCAACGAACCTCTATTGACCTTGCACCAGACGTTGACGCCGGACGGCGTCAGCCTGACCCTCAAACAATACGTACCCCGCGTTTCATCCACCACTAGCACCAAAACACCCCTTGTTCCCATCATTCTTGCGCATGGCCTCGCTGGAAACTCCTGCCCATTCGACGTGACCAAGACACGCTCCCTCGCCTATTCCCTGTGCGAAGCAGGTTACACGGTCTGGCTTTCCAACATGCGAGGCTCCGGGACAAGCGACCGACCCAGCAAGGCTTGGACTTTGGATGACTATATCTATCAAGATGTACCGACCATTGTGCACTTTGTTCGGAATGCCCATGGTGACATCCCCCAAGTCCATTATTTGGGGCACTCCCTAGGAGGAATCTGCATCTTATGCGCGCTCGCCGACGTCACCCCGTCCCTCCAACCCTACATCAAGTCAGTAATCACCATCGCCAGCTCCTTAGAATACAATCAAAGTGTCTGGCGCTTCCTCGCCCCTTTAGTACCGCTTGCACGGATGATAACGTCTGATAAGGCCATTTCACCCGAAGCTGCTACCACTTTTGCCCTCTCCTTCCTCTCCCTTGTCCCGTCTGTTGTATCAACAGCCAAAAAGATCGATAAGGACACCTTGGCCTCCTATCAGAAGAGTCTCGAGCCGGTTTCCTTGCCCGTGATAATGCAACTAGGCACGAGCATTGAAGCAGGAGGATTGGCAATCTCCCCTCGAAGGATGGAGGAGCAGAAGCATCAGTCGGAAGGGGTTCTGATGAAAAATCGGTTGAGGCCCACCCACTCTCGGTCATCCGACGATTGGTTCGAAGAAGAAAAAGAGGAGGGCGAGGACGAGGGAAGAAGGGAGGTTGTGGGGCAGAGAGAGGAAGAGATCAAGCCGAAGGCTGCGGCGCGTTTTCTGGACATCATGCACAAGATCCAGACGCCTATACTTGCGATCGCGGGTAATAATGACGTGCAATGCGGAGAAGAGGCGGTGTTGCGAACCTTAGATGCGGTGGGAAGTGCAAGGAAGAGGTATGTATTGGTGGGGGGTGTGCAGGAGGAGGAGGGGAGGACATATGGGCATCTGGATTTGTTGTTGGGAGAACGCGCTAAGGAAGATGTTTTTTGCCATATTGTTTCTTGGGTCCAAGAGGCCGATTCGGGTGTTTGGGAAAGGAGGGTAAAGAGGGAGAAGGAGGAGGAGGGAGAGGAAGAGGAGGAGGAGGAGGAAGTGGTTGAGGTGGATGAGAGACGCTTTTCGGAGTCGTGTAGAAGTATCGGGTTGTAGAGTAGAGAATGGAAGAGGGAACTGGAACATACTTCTCATTCTACTTAGGAGAAAAGGATGAGTAAAAGCAGGGCGCATTGCATGCTTCGAGGTTGTGTTAATGTAAGCAAGGAATGTAAACCTGCCGCCTGAAAGCACCCAAAATTAAAGGCTCAACACAAACGAAGAGCTAGCGAGGAGAAAGAGGAGGAGGAAGGGGATATACATAGAATGTGTGCATATGATTTCTGAGATGAATGCAAGGAAATTGGTCATGTTGTAACTACTTTGCTCTCTTTCATTACTCGCCACATTCATTCTTTTCTAGATCACCACCGTCGACACTCTCGTACATACACGCAAAAGGATCCTCCTCTCCGGCTCTTCTCCCTCATCCCCTCTATCTCATCTCCTCCTTTCCGGCAAGTGTACCAACCACTGCTCCAACACCCCTGGTGTGCCATACCACACGTATCCGGGAATCTTAATGCTCGGTCCCACCGTCGGAATAAAGCCTGAGTGCTTCGCTTCCACCTCCACCCTCACCGCCCCTTCCAAGAAAGCAATCTCCTCAGGGATGATCCCATCCCCCCTCCCCCCCCCCCTCCCACACAACGGCAAATAACTAATGAAAGCCACGTTCTCTTCCAATCCCCATCCGAGCCTTCCCTCGGTCCCTATTCCCCCCACCGACACGTACTTCATCCCCTTGTGAAACGAGCCAGGGAAATTACTATTAACATATTCAAGCAACCCCCGCGTTTGATCCAAATTACTGAAAAAACCTTCTCCAGATGGAGGGGGGTAGTTCGGCGAGCCTAGTGTAGTAAGGGACGCGAAACGTTTTTGGACATCTTGGGGGTCTGCGACTTCACCTACATATGCTCGCGCGACCCATCCCCCGATGGAGTGAGCGACGAGATGGATTTTACGGGAGGGGAACTCGGCCTTGACTTGATCGATGGTGGCGGTGACGGCATCGAAGTAAAAGTCAAGAGTACCGGTGGGTTTGAGAGTGCCTTTCCAGTAATCTGTTTGAGGGAGCGGGAAAGGGAAGAAGGGAGGGCGCGCGTGAGGGAGAGATGGAGAGTTAGAAAATGACCCCTTCGAGCGTCCCAACATCAAAGTAGATAATGCTCCCATATCCAAAAGCAAACGTATTTCAAGCACGCACCTGAAGTGACGGCAGACTTGGTGATCTTGAGCCAGTCAAACCGCTTGAGGTCTACGGCGTAGGCAGGGTGCCCTCTAGAATTCAGCTCAGCAATCATTTCCTCATAGTCTTTGGCAATACCGAATTGGGCTGGGAAAATGACAATGGGGTTCTTGGACAGCGATGAAACGGCGGAGGAGGAGACAGCAGACATTGCGACGGTATCGGTACGGGGGGATGGTGGCGTGGTTGTGATGGTGGGGAGATGGAAGGCGAGGGTCGGGGTGGGAGCATGAAGCAGGACTGACAGCAGAGCCAGGGCATTCAGACAGATCATGACGACCGGCGGCATCTAGGCTCTTGCCTTTTTCTTGTGCCTGTGCTCGCCCTGTGTACCGGGTTTGATGGATGGTCTGAATGAGTGTGTGACTGGGGACGAAAAAGTGCTGCGGGCTTGGACGCCCCCCTGCGTCATCAGATAACTGAAAACCGTGGATCGAAGAAAAAGCGACGAAAGCAAAAAGACAGCGAGGCACGAATGGACATTCTGACCCTCTAACATATACTTTACGCTCTCCCACAGGCAAATGCTGCAGTCGTAGCAGGAGAAGCAACAGGAAATACAGTGTATGGCAGCTTTGTTTCCACCAGGAGCCTGATTAGACGGGCCGACCAGAAGGGCAAACGAAGAAGCAATGCATGCGCTCAAGGCCCGCCGGCTCAAGCCTCCCCGACCCTTGCTATCCTCGGAGGATGAGATGGAGGAGGAGGAGGAGGAGGAGGTAGTGGTGAGGATGGACGAGGGAGGCTTGAGTGAACAAGATCTGCCGTCGCCACCAAAGGAAGACATGGACAATGACCATCACAACCTCCTGCCTCGGTTCGGCACTGCCTCCGCCGAGTCCGCCTCACATCGGAGCTGCCCTTCATCGTCCTCCTCCTCCTCTTTCCGCAACAATGCGGTTCAAGCCAGCCGCAGTCAACCACGACCATCGCATACACCACCATCCGCTCCTTCCACTTCCTTTCCTCCCCGCCTGTCCGCAGCCTCCTTCGGTCAGAGCGCTGCCAGCGCCGTGAGCGCCGCGAGTGTAACAACGAGCAAAAGAAGTTTACACGAAGAAATTGCACGCCTCCATTCTCTCCTTGGATTGCAGAGTCAAGAAATCGAGGTAGTTCATGAATCTTTACAAGCGAAAGAAAATCTTGTTCGGCGCCTTCAGACACAGAATGACGATTTGCTCGCAGAAGGGAAACGGAGCCGGGCACAGCTAAAACGATACCAGGAGGATAAATTGAGGGAAGAAGAATCGCTACAGCGGGTTCTAACTGATAATAGAGAACTTCAAAATAAAGTACACACGCTAGAGCAGGTTGTTGCTGCTGCTGCTGCTTCAGACAAGAAAAGCAGCAGGAGAAGCGACGATAGTCCTTTGCGGGAAGGGACGAGAGCTGTGTTAAAGGAGAGCAAAATGATGGAAATATTGAAAAGCAGAATAGAGGCTGAGGGGAGGGCATCAAGGGGGTTAGTGGAGGCAATGAGAGGAAGGTTAGAGAGGGGGATGGAACAACTAAGGGAGTGTCTGGTGACTATCGAAAATTTGGAAGGAGCCTTGAAGACAGCAGAGAGAGAGAGGGCACAGGCGCAGGAGGAAGTGAGATATTTGATGTCGATGGAGGGAAAAGAAAGAGGGAGAGGAAGAGGAGGGAATGATCTCGCATCAGCAGCAGCAGCATCAGCAGCAGCAGCAGCATCAGCAGCAGCAGAAGCAGAGTGGAAGACGAAAGCAGTCGCAGCGGAGGCACGGGCCGAGTTGTTGGAGAAGGAGTTGTCTGAGATGCGTTCGCATCGCTCCTCTTTCCCTGCTTTATCCTCGAGTGAGCTGTTGGCACGCTGCCGTGACTTGGAGATTTTGCTGGCGAAGAGTAAGGAGGTGGAGAGGGAGGCCCTAAAAGATGCTCAAGAAGAAGTGAGCAGATTAGAAGAAGAACGACGACGCTTGCTGAACCTGCTTGAGAGAGAGGGCGAACAGGTAAAGGAAGAAGCGAAAAGGGCATGGAGAGAAGTGGAGGTGTTGAAGAAGAAAGTAGGAAAGTTGGAAGGGAAGCTGGCGTTGGCGGTGAGGAGAGGGGGGAGGGAGGAGGAAGGGGTTGGCCATGCCCAGGACCAGCAGCAGCAGCAGCAGTTGAAAATGAAGCAGGCAGCGGAAGAGGAGAGACAGCAACAGCATCAGCAGCAGCAATTGGAAAAAAAACAGGCGGAGGCAGCAGGATTGCGGAAGAAATGCCGCAATTACCTCGAGGCAATGAATGGAGTGATGGACGAGCTCGAGAGGATGAAGAAAATGCAGCAACAGCAGCAACAAGAGCGACAACAACAAGAGCGAAACACCACGAACAGCCGCAGTAGCAAAGACTTGCTTCTCGCGCGGCAGGCTCTGGACAAGGCGGAGAAGCGGTGTCATGCGTTGGCCAAAGAAACGGAGGGAGCCCGCCGACGGATCCAAGTCGAACAAGACAAAGCCCGCGAGTTAGAGGCGGCGGTCTCTGAAGCAGCCGAGAGGATCGTCGCTTACGAGGAGGAGATGGAGGGGACGAGGGTGGAAATGAGGGCGACTGCACGACAGTTACAGGAGTTGCAGGTGACACTGAAGCAGCAGCAGGAGCAAGAGCAGGAGCAGCGGCAGACGAGGAAGGGGGGGAAAATGACGACGATGGCCATGAATGGCGGAGTTGTAAATGGAGGAAAAGAAGTAATGGGAGGAGGACCAGGCAAACAGGACCAGTTGACTGAAGTCTTAATGAGGACAGCCAAACAGCTCCAGCGGGCCACCCGCAAGACACACACGCTTTTTGATTCTGATAATGGTGCTAATGATGCCCCTTCCATAATCAACCCTTATTCTTCTGTTGCTCCAGTAGCCCCTTCCTCCTCCATGTCATCTTCCTCCTCGGCTTTACACGCCTTCCATAAATTGCGGAACCAGATTCAACGCTCCCAGAGACAACGTCCAATTCAAATGGAGGAGGAGGAGGAGGAGGAGGAGGAGGAGGAGCAGCAGCAGCGGCAGCAGGCCACACGTGGAGATGGAGGAGAAAAATATGAATGGGTGGTTGATGAGTGGGTAGAGGAGGAAGAAACGAGGGAGGAGGACGGAGGTTTGGAGGGGAAAGCGGTCACTCAGTCGTTAAACGATATTTTGCAAAGGTGTCGTTCGTTGAAGGCGGAATTATTGACAGCAGTGGCTGAGGAAGAGGAGGAAGAAGGAGAAGAAGGAGAAGCAGACCGACGAGAAGTAACGCTAGAGCGACAGCCGCAGGAGTCGCAACCGCGACCAAAGAGCCGGCGGAAGGGTTAGGGAGAGGAGAAAATCCAAACCCACAAATGTGACAAGAAGAAAATGAAAGGCTCAAAAATACCTCCCTTGGTGTGCACGTATGTATGTATGAACGTACGTATGTATGTATGTATGTGTGTGTGTGTGTGTGTGTGTGTGTGTGTGTGTGTGTGTGTGTGTGTGTGTGTGTG
>Ga0160419_100304_pt1 | contig 33745 bp, 36 predicted proteins | sample CelAP2metagpilot_2_FD_108196 | JGI IMG/M metagenome (GOLD analysis project Ga0160419, IMG submission 108196) | Phycosphere-associated microbial communities from Cellana algal ponds in Kailua-Kona, Hawaii, USA - Cellana AP2-4-25 metagenome pilot ... | reverse complement strand
TCTTCAAATACAAACTCAGAGGTGTCACCAACCATAATGCGCGTTGCATCAGACACGCGTATTTCCCCGGAACCGGCGATGCCTGCCACCCGTGCGGCCTTGTTGACGACTGTGCCGAAGAAATCATCGCCTGCTTCCACAACGTCCCCGGTATGAATGCCGATGCGCACCGCCAGCCGGGGTTCCGACAGATCCTGGGCCAAACCGCGCTGAATTGCTTGGGCCGCGCGCATTGCTGCGCGCGCTGAGGGGAAGGTGGACATTGTCCCATCCCCCAAGGTCTTGATCAGCCGCCCGTCCGCTTGGGCGATCTCATTGCCAAGGGATTTCATGTGCTGATTGGCTCGCTCCGTCCATCTGGCGTCCCCGATGACGTCCGCGAGTTGCGCGCTGTCCACGATATCAGTGAACATTACGGCGGCGATGCCTGTCTTGCCAACTTGCGGATCGGCAGTTGAAACCGCCTGCAGCAGCGCATCGAGTGCGCTATGCTCGTACCCCCAAGCCTCAACATTGGAGACGGGAAAGGAATTGTGGATGTGCTGGACCTTCCAGATTCCCTGCTCAAGACTGAAGATCAGGGTGACACGTGCGGTGCCCGAACGTACCTGGTTTGGAAAGCGAATGTCGCCTTGCCAGAACGCCCAGCCCATATCGCCCTTCTCGAAGGCATCCACCTCAACATTCTCAAGCTGACCGATTGGGATTTCATCAATATGTGCGGCATAGTTGTCGCGGAAAAAGTCTGCGCGGTAGATTTCTTTGTCGGCAGTGCCGCAAAACAGCAATGCCTCATCGGAGGTGAGCATGTTGACGAGCGTGGCACCTTGCTGGCTGACCATCGCTTTCACCCAACGGCGCGCAATGGCAGCGAGTTCTGGCGATGTGGTGGTCATTGGATCCGCCCTTCCTAAATCTTGATCGCCTGCATCACCTGCGGCTCGACCACATCCACCCCCGGCAGGCCCTGCGCCAGCACTTCCGCCGATTGCTCAAGCAGTGGGAATGTGCGGTAGTGGCAGGGGATCACGGTCTTGAAATTGAAGTACCGTTTGGCGGCATAGGCGGCCTCGCGCATGCCCATTGTGAAATGCCCGCCCGCCGACAGGATGCCGATGTCAGGTTTGTAGAAATCCCCGATCCAGTCCATGTCAGCCATGATACCCGTATCGCCTGAGTGATAGAGGCACCGCCCGTCGCCCTTGATCACAAAGCCGGATTCGTTGCCCATATAGGGCCGCGCGCCATCCATATCCGCGCTTGAGGAATGCGAGGCCGGCACCATGCTGACGCTGACCTTGTCGCCGATCGCAATCGTGCCGCCCATGTTGAACGCCATCCCCTCCACAGCGCCCTGCGCCGTCAGGTGCTGGGCCAGTTCATACATGCCCGATACCGGCGCGCTCGTGTCCTTGGAGATCTGCACAACATCGGTGATGTGGTCGAAATGGCCGTGGGTGACGAGGAGATGCGTGGCTCCGGCAATTGCGGCAGCGTGCTGATCCTCGGCCAGCATCGGATTGCCTGTCAGCCATGGGTCGATCAACACCACCTGATCTTCGATTTCGATGCGGAATGAGCCGTGGCCAAGCCAGATGATGTTCATTTATGATCTCCCTGTTGTTGATCCAAGAATACCCATTTTGCGCGCCTTGGCGAGAAGGCTTGTGGCCGGTTGCGGGCAAAGCCTGTGCAGGGCGCCTGAAAAACGATCCCCACAAGGGGCCGCACCCTTGCGAGGCGGCGCGCGGAGGGGTAGACGGACGCTCATGAAAATGGAGAGCCGTCATGTCAATTGATCCAAGCACAGCCGCCCGCGTGGCCAAGCTGGCGCGCATCCGGGTGGAGCCCGACGCGCTGCCTGCACTGGCGCAGGAATTCAACACCATTCTGGGGTTCATTGAGCAGCTTGAGGAAGTGGATGTTGAAGGGGTGGAGCCGATGACGTCCGTCACGCCCCAACGTCTGAAGCGGCGTGAAGACGTGGTGACGGACGGCGACCAGCAGGACAAGGTGCTGGCCAACGCGCCCGATGCGCGCGAAGGATTTTTTGCGGTGCCGAAGGTGGTGGAATAATGTCTGATCTGAACAAGCTGGGGCTGGCGGAAGCCCGTGACGCGCTGCGGTCTGGCAAGACTAGCTCCAAGGAACTGACACAGGCCTGTCTGAGCGCCATCGAAGGGGCGGGGGCGCTGAACGCCTTTGTCCATCACACACCTGAGATTGCCCTGGCGCAGGCGGATGCTGCGGATGCGCGGCTGAAAGCCGACAAGGACGCGCCTGCGATGTGCGGCTTGCCGATTGGTATCAAGGATTTGTTCTGCACCAAGGGCGTGCCGTCACAGGCTGGCAGCCGCATTCTGGAAGGGTTCAAGCCCGAATATGAAAGCACGGTCAGCCAGAACCTGTTTGACGCAGGCTCTGTCATGTTGGGCAAGCTCAACATGGATGAATTTGCGATGGGCTCATCCAATGAGACTTCCGTTTACGGCAACGCGGTAAACCCATGGCGGCGCGGGAATGAAGATACCGCGCTCACGCCCGGTGGGTCCTCGGGCGGGTCGGCCGCTGCGGTGGCGGCGGATCTGTGTCTGGCCGCAACGGGCACTGATACGGGCGGCTCCATCCGTCAGCCTGCGGCGTTCACGGGTATCACCGGGATCAAGCCAACCTATGGGCGCTGTTCGCGGTGGGGCATCGTGGCCTTTGCCTCCTCTCTGGATCAGGCAGGACCGATGACCAAATCCGTGCGCGATGCAGCGATCATGCTGGAAGCGATGTGCGGGCATGACGCCAAAGACAGCACAAGCGCCGATCTGGCCGTGCCGAATTTCGAAGCCGCGCTGACAGGCGACGTGCGCGGCAAGAAAATCGGCATCCCCAAGGAATACCGTATGGACGGCATGCCGGAGGAGATCGAGACGCTCTGGCAGGACGGCATCGCGATGATGAAGGATGCGGGCGCGGAGATGGTCGATATCTCCTTGCCGCATACGAAATACGCGCTGCCTGCCTACTACGTGATCGCGCCTGCGGAGGCGTCCTCAAACCTCGCGCGTTATGACGGGGTGCGCTATGGCCATCGCGCCAAGCTGGAGCAGGGCGATGGTATCACCGAGATGTATGAGAAAACCCGCGCCGAAGGCTTCGGCCCAGAGGTGCAGCGCCGGGTGATGATCGGCACCTATGTGCTGTCGGCTGGTTTCTATGACGCCTATTACAACCGCGCGCGCCGGGTGCGGACCTTGATCAAGAAGGATTTCGAGGATGTCTTCGCGCAGGGGATCGACTGTATCCTCACACCTGCGACGCCCTCGGCCGCCTTCGGGCTGGGCGAGATGACGGATGCCGATCCGGTGCAGATGTACCTCAACGACGTCTTTACTGTTACGGTGAACCTTGCGGGTCTGCCGGGCATTGCGGTGCCCACAGGGCAGGACCGCAAGGGGCTGCCCTTGGGCCTGCAACTGATCGGGCGTCCGTGGGAGGAGGCAGATTTGCTGTCTTCCGCCTATGCGCTCGAACAGGCGGCTGGTTTTGTGGCAAAGCCGGACAAATGGTGGTAAGCTGCGCGTCAGGCAAAAAACAAAACGATCAAGCAGGTCACATGATGAAACGGGTTGTCCTCTCCCTCGCCGCAGGCGTTTTCGTATCGGCTTGCGCGCCGACCATTCCGGAGTCCGGCCGCGGGGTCGGGTTTGACGGCACCCTCGCAGACCTCCAGCGCCAGCAGGATGCGCAGTTGCAGGGCGGCATTCCAGCCCCCTCGTCGGTGTCCGCGCAACCGCTGGAAAGCTCTTCTGCCGCAGCCCCTGCGGGGTCGGCTGCGGCGACGGCTGCGGAAACCCGGCGCGTGCTGGCCGCAACGCGGGCAAGCAACACACCCGTGGGCACCACCAATACCGCAGCGCTGAGCGGGGCCAGCAATGGCTTGGGCAATGATCAGCGGACCAACTCCGGTCAGGAGCCCCTGCAAGCCAGCCCCGCAAACGCCGCCCCTGAACTGGTGAATGTTGCGGGGATCTCGCGGGAGAACAACTTTGACGCGGTCTCCAACCAACGCAGCATCGAAGGGGACGCCGCCCGACTGGCCCGCAACCGTGCGCAATACGAAGTTGTCCAGCCGCAGGCCTTGCCGAGCCGCACCAACACAGGCCCCAATGTGGTGGCCTACGCCTTGCAGACCAGCCACGCGCGCGGCACGCAGGTTTATCGCCGCATCGGGTTGAACAAGGCTGCAAAGTTTCAACGCGCCTGTGCGCAGTTTGCCACGGCGGATGAAGCGCAGATCGCGTTTCTGGCGCAGGGCGGACCCGAGCGGGACCGTCAGGGCATGGACCCCGATGGGGACGGCTTCGCCTGCGCGTGGGATCCTGCGCCATTCCGGCGGGCCGCGCAGCAGGGCTGAGCCTTTTGTCCCCTCAGACCATTCCCCACCCGTCGCCCAATTTCGGGCCACGGCGGGATGGGCTGACCCCGCATCTGATCGTGCTCCACTACACGGCGATGGAAAGTGCGGAGGCGGCGCTGGCACGCCTGTGTGATCCGGGGGCTGAGGTTTCCGCGCACTACCTCATTGCCGGAAACGGGCAGGTTTATCAGATGGTGGCAGAGGATCAGCGGGCCTGGCACGCCGGTGCGGGTGAATGGGCCGGGCAGGATGACATCAACTCCCGCTCCATCGGGATTGAGCTGGACAATCGCGGGGACCATCCGTTTTCCGAACCTCTGATGCACAGCCTGGAAGTGTTGCTGCGGCAGATCATGCGTCGGCACAGTATTATCGCAACAGGCGTTATTGGCCATTCGGATATGGCACCCGGACGTAAGAGTGATCCGGGCCCGCATTTCGACTGGGCGCGTCTGGCGCGACAAGGTCTTGCGGGGCGTGCCGGCATTGACTTTGGACCGGGTGATCCACGCCCTGAGACGTTCCGCAGCCTTGCGCAGGATGTGGGATTTACCAGCGACGTGGATGACGCGACGCTGCTGGCCGCTGTGCGGTTGCGCTATCGCCCTTACGCGACAGGCCCGCTTTGCCCAGATGATTACACCCCTTTGGGTCATACCGCGCTCTGGACTTGACCGGGGCTGCCCCCTCACGATAGGGCGACGGGGCGCGGAAGGTTGGATGATCGCTGCGTCACTGTTTCGTCGCTGAGGCGGTGCTGCTCTCATCGTGGCTTTGGCCACGACTGCCGCAGCGTCGCTTTTGCGGGGCAAAAGCGACGTAGAGGAAAGTCCGGACTCCAAAAAGCAACGGTGCCGGGTAACGCCCGGGCGGGGCAACCCGACGGAAAGCGCCACAGAGAACAGACCGCCCCGGTGCGCCGGGGTAAGGGTGAAACGGTGGGGTAAGAGCCCACCACGCCGATGGCAACATCGGTGGTCTGGCAAGCCCCACCGGGAGCAATGCCAAATAGGGACCGCGTGCCGCCGGCCTTCGGGTTTGGGGGCGGGGCTGCTTTTGCCCCAGCAGGTCCGGGTTGGCAGCTGTAGCCGTCGCAGCAATGCGGCGGTCAGATGAATGATCATCCAAGGGGGCAACCTCTGGACAGGATCCGGCTTATAGACCTTCCGCGCGTATCCGCTCCTGTCGGCTTAGAGCCTGCGCGGCCGGGGAAGGCGTGATTTCGATTCTGCCAGAAAAAGCGGCGCGCGCATCCTTGATCTGCACAAAAAGAGGGCGATTGAAAAACTGCCGCTGTTTTCAGCGGGTATTCAGCCAAGTGCCCTTTTATCCAGCACCTGCATGGTTCACCGGAACGGAAAAACCGGATCAGGGAAGGATCAAGAAAATGAACGGAGCGGATACCGCCTGGATCATCGTTGCCACTGCGTTGGTATTATTCATGACATTGCCGGGACTGGCGTTGTTCTATGGTGGATTGGTGCGGGCGCGGAACGTGCTCAGCGTCTTCATGCAGTGTTTTTCAATCGCCTGTTTGATGAGCATCCTGTGGCTTGTGGCGGGCTATTCCATCGCCTTTGGTGACGGCAACGCCTATTGGGGCGGCCTTGGAAAGGCCTTCCTGAACGGCGTTGATGCTGACACGGTGTCGGGCACCATTCCCGAAGTGCTGTTCTTTGCCTTCCAGATGACCTTTGCCATCATCACCCCCGCCCTGATTGTCGGCGCCTATGTGGAGCGGATCGGCTATGGGTTTGTGATGCTTTTCTCGGGCCTGTGGATGTTGATCTGCTATGCGCCTGTGGCCCACTGGATCTGGGGCGGCGGTCTGCTGGCCGGGGCGGAATGGTCGCTCTTTGCAGAGGGGGTGAATGATTTCGCCGGCGGCATCGTGGTGCACCAGACCGCGGGGATCGCGGCGCTGGTGCTGGCGGTGATGCTGGGACCACGGTCCAACAAGAGCGTGCCGCCGCACAATCCGGGCATGGTGATGATCGGGGCGGCAATGCTCTGGGTCGGGTGGTTCGGGTTCAATGGCGGGTCGCAACTGGCGGCGGATGGCGGGGCGGCGATGGCCTTGACCGTGACCCATATCTCAGCCGCGACAGCCTCGCTCACCTGGGCAGGGTGGGAGAAAATCCGCTATGGCAAGGCCTCTCTGGTGGGGCTGGTGACGGGAACCATTGCCGGGTTGGCGTCCATCACACCTGCATCGGGGTCTGTTGGCCCTGTCGAAGCGCTGGCGATTGGCGCGATTGCGGGCGTGATGTGTCAGGAATGCTGTGGTCTGATCAAAGGCGCGTTGAAGATCGACGACACTCTTGATGTCTTTGCGGTGCATGGTGTTGGCGGGATGTTCGGCATCATCATGCTGGCGTTGCTGGGACACGCCAGCTGGACGGCGCAACTGGGCGGCTTGGCTGTGGTTGGCGTCTGGACACTGGTCACCACGGTGGCAATCATCAGTGTTGTGCGGCTGATCACGCCGCTGCGGGTGAACAAGGAAGACGAGGTCGCGGGCCTTGATCTGAGCGCCCACGGGGAGCGGGCGTATGACATCACATCATAGGGCCTGAGACCGCGTATGAAGACCTGGCCGGTCCCTGTTGGGGCCGGTCTTTTCGGGGACAAGGTGCACAGGGCACGGGCCGCGACATCCGGGCAGGATAAGCCTGACATAAACGGTGCTTTTGCGGTTGACTCAGAACCCTATGCCGTTACAAGCCGGGCTTCAGGATTCACGCATCCTTTCCACCGGGAACAGGACGCAGCAGGAGAAGACACATGGCGAAGCCAACCACGATCAAGATCCGTCTGAACTCGTCCGCGGGCACAGGCCATTTCTACGTCACCAAAAAGAACGCACGCACCATGACCGAAAAGATGGTCATTCGGAAATACGACCCTGTTGCGCGCAAGCACGTTGAGTACAAAGAAGGCAAGATCAAGTAAGATCACCTGACTTTGTGTTGCAAGGCCGCGCCCCGTGCGCGGCTTTTTGCGTTTGTGGTGTGTGATGCGCGGGCAAAAGGGGCAAATTCATGGGCGATCTGATCATCAGACCGGGACGGGCAGGGGATATCGCGCCGCTGGACGCGCTTCTTGCGCGCAGCTACCCGCGCCTGCTGGCCAAGGATTATCCGCCCTCCGTGCTGGTCACCGCGATCCCACGGATCGTCAAGGCGCAGCCGAATCTGGTGACCTGCGGGACCTATTTCGTTGCACTGCGCAATGGTGTCTTGCTGGGTGGCGGCGGCTGGACAGGCGGTGCCCCCGGCACCGGTGTGCGTGGGCCATCACGGCTTGGCCATATCCGGCACTTTGCCACGGATGTTGACGCTGTGCGGCAGGGGGTGGGCCGCGCGCTGATGGAGCGGGTGTTTGAAACGGCGGTGGCGGCCGGGGTGCAGACGCTTGCCTGCCTGTCGACCCGGACGGCGGTGCCCTTCTACAGGGGCGCAGGGTTTCGCGGAGATGAGGAAGTCGAGGTGCAACTGGACGCCGGGATCACATTCCCCGCCATTCGCATGTCGAAGGCGCTTTGATGATGCAACGGGTGATGATTGTTGGCGGGCCGGGGTCTGGCAAATCCACTCTGGCGCGAGCGATGGGCGCGCGCACGGGACTGCCTGTTTTTCATGTGGATCAGTTCCATTGGAAAGAAGACTGGGTCGAACGCCCCACGGCTGAGAAAATCCCTATGATCAGCTCTGTTGAAGCGCAGGACCGCTGGATCCTCGAAGGCGGCGCCTCGGCCACGTATGACAACCGCATCCGGCGTGCGGATCTGGTGATCTGGCTGGATCTGCCTGTCGGGCTTCGCCTGTGGCGGGTGACCAAGCGTCTGTTCCGCTATCTTGGTGTGGCGCGGCCAGACCTGCCGAAAGGATGTGTCGAACGGCTGCACCCTGAAACGCTGGCATTCTATTGGTTTATCTGGACCTCCCGCCATAGATCGCGTGGCAAAATCGCGCGAGCGGTGCAGGCCCAGGCAGGGGCCACGCGGGTTGTGCATCTCAGGTGCCCGCAGGAAGTTGCCGATTTCATCGCGACCCTTCCATAAGTCGCGTGCCAAAACCTCCCTTGCGCGATGCCACTGCACAGGCGATAGTCGGGGCCTGCAAGCTGCCAAGGAATACTGTTATGACCATGAAGCTGGTCGCTGCCGCGATCACCGTAGCCACCCTATCCGCCTGTGCTGGCGAATTGGGCGGGCCCCCTCCTGCGCCGATTGAGGGAGGGACCTATTCAAGCTCTGTCGGCTTCACCGGTATCAGCCACCAGCTGCCGCCCCGCGTCGCACCGGGTCAAGCGGGGACAATCGTCTACGTTGGCGGCAGGCCCACACTGGTCGAGAAGCGGCGCTACTGAGAGGCGCGGATTTGTGGCGCGGCGCTGCGCCTGAAAGAAATGAAAAAAGGCCGGTTCGATGTGAACCGGCCTTTTTCTGTTTAGGTTGCCAAGTGTGCTTATTCGCGGTTGCCGAACAACGACAGCAACATCATGAACATGTTGATAAAGTTCAGATACAGGCTCAACGCACCCATGATTGCCGCTTTGCCCAACCATTCGCTGTCACCATGTGACGCGTGTGCGACGTAGTCGGACTTGATGCGTTGCGTATCATAGGCTGTCAGTGCGCCAAAAACCACGACACCAATGGAGTTAATCGCAAACATCAATGCACCAGACTGCATGAAAATGTTGACGATAGAAGCAACGATCAGGCCGATTACACCCATGATCAGGAAGCTACCCCAGCCGGAAATATCTTTCTTGGTTGTGTATCCCCAAAGAGACAGCCCTGCGAATGCGATCGAAGTAACCAAGAAAATCTGCGCAATGGAATGTCCAGTGAACACCAAGAAGATGGAACTGATAGACACGCCCATCAACGCGGCGAATGCGTAGAACACCGTCTGAGCAGTTGCTGCGGATATTTTGTTGATCGCTGCGCCAAAACCAAAGACGATTGCGAGTGGTGCAAGCATAACCACCCACTTAAGGGGTGAAGCATAGATTGCGACGCCAAGGCTCGTAAGCATCGTGCCGTTTGGCATTTGCGCAGCGGCAGCAGCAGGGTCCGTCGTCACTGCAAGGCCGGAAATCGCCCATGCAGCGGCAAAGGTGATCAGCATGCCTACGGACATTGTGCCGTAGACCTTGTTCATATGTGCGCGCAGACCCGCATCGATGTCGGCGGCGCGGGCTCCGGCTGTTGTCCGGATTGTATTCACGTCAGCCATTAAAGACCTCCAATTGACTAGTGGTTTCGGTACCACGCAGGGTTCGCACGGTATTGGGGCAAATATCGGGAGTGTTTGCATCTATTTCAAGTGCTTTGATGCGGCGAGACGCCGCATATCGCCAATCAATCGAGGTATTGGTTAACCTTGGGTCCTGACCCAAGGTCAGCAAGTCCAGTTTGCCGGGGCATCCCAGGAGGTGCGGCGCGCTTCTCTGTGGGCGTCAGCCTCGGAAATCCCAATGTCTGCAAGCTCATGCGCTGTGAGGTTTCCAAGCGCGCGGCGCGACCGATAAAGCGCGCGCGCGGTCTGGATGCGCGCCCAAAGGCCGGGTCCGATGCCGGAGGTCAGGGGGAAGAGGCGGGTCAATGTACCAAACATGTCGTTTCCTTCGATTCTCGTGATGTTTTCGGGTGATGTATCTTGATGCTTGATATATCGGTGATCTGCCGACATAATGAAAACGAATGTTTGTGAATTGTGATATCAGGATCTGTGATATGAGAAATTTGGACATCACCACGCTGCGCTCGTTCGTGGCTGTCGCGGATGCAGGGGGGGTGACGCGGGCCGCTGGTTTCCTGCATCTGACGCAGTCTGCCGTCTCCATGCAGCTCAAGCGTCTGGAAGAGATGTTGGATATGCAGCTGTTTGATCGAAGCGGCCGCACCATTGCGCTGACCTCCTCCGGAGAGCAATTGCTGGCCTATGCGCGGCGCATGGTCGCTTTGAATGACGAGGTGATCTCAAGACTGACGGATCAGGCGTTTGAAGGGGAAATGACGCTGGGTGTGCCGCATGACATCGTCTATCCGGCGATCCCACAGGTGCTGAAGCAGTTCCACGCGCTTTACCCACGGGTTAAGGTGCATCTGGAAGCGTCTTACACCAAGACGCTGAAAGACCAATTCGCGCGGGGCGCGTGTGACATTATCCTGACAACCGAACAGGGGTTGGATCAGGGCGGGCAGACGCTGTGCACCAAGGATCTGATCTGGGTCGGTGCGCCGGGCGGGACGGCATGGCGCCAGCGGCCCTTGCAGTTGGCCTTTTGCAAATTCTGCATGTTCCGGGGCCCCATCACGGTTGAACTGGATAAGCAGAACATCCCCTGGGAAATGAACGTGGATACCGAAAGCGACCGGGCGGTCGAAGCATCCGTCAGCGCGGATCTTGCGGTGCATGCGGTGGTTGACGGGACGCAGCCCCCGTTCCTGGAGCGGATCGAGCATGGCGGCGCGCTGCCGCCTCTGACCCCCCAGAAGATCAATCTGTATGCCGACAGCGGCCAGAACGGGGAGGTGCACAAGGCGCTGGTGTCCCTGTTGCAGGGCGCTTTTCAGGAACGGGCCGCCGGTAAACTGCGGGCGGTATAGTGCACTTTTGCCAGATCGGCGGGAATCAGCCGATGGCGCGCCAACTGACGCGAACAAGCATCACATTCTGCAATTTCTTGAGGTTCTGGCCGTCTTGAGGTGTAAACGTCAAAGAAATCTACCTTAGGTAGAGCCGTCATGTGGGGCGGAAATGTCCAAGTCTTGAGCATACTCTACGAAAACACTTTGCTATTGCGTCAAATATGGGCTTTGTTATCGGCGTGCGGACTACGAATAAACGAATTAGAATACTCTAAGTTGTGCGGGTGCCAGAATGTGTGTCGGTTAGGCACGGTCAACGTCTGGCGTTCGTTGTCCATTGGTCTCAATCAATGGAGACGGGGGTTCTGAAATCGATGCGTTTTAGCGGTAATTCGTGTCTGTGAGTTTTAAGGTTAGGCCCGTAAGGGAGGTATGAAAGATGGCACATAGAGTCGACGTTCACGTGGGCAAGCGGATCCGGCAACGGCGGTGGCTGGCTGGTATGACGCAGCAAACACTTGCAGAGCTTGTTGGGATCAAGTTCCAGCAGATCCAGAAGTATGAGACCGGCACCAACCGGGTCAGTGCATCCCGTTTGTGGGACATCGCTGACGCGCTGGGGGTCAAGGTTGCTTACTTCTTCGAAGGTCTGGAAGAGGAAACGGCATCTGGTGGAGAAGGCAAGGAAGCTCCGCTTGACGTTTTGGGGGACAAGGAAGCGATGGATCTGATCCGGTCCTATTACGCCATCCCCGAAGACCAACGCCGCCGCCTTTTTGAATTGGCGCGGGTGCTGAGCGACGTTGCGTAAGCGCAAACCTGCCTGAGGGCATGTGTGAACCGGACCCGCAGCATGCTGCGGGCCTTCGGTCTTGCAGTGTCGCGGTTGACCTGTCACTTCAGCCACATGAGACATCCTTCGACCTTTGATCCAGACATCCGCCGCGTGGCGCATCAATTGGCAGATGCGGCGCGGCAGGTCATCCTGCCGTACTTCCGCGATATGTCGCTGGGGGCGGAAAACAAGCTCGAAGACAGCTTTGACCCCGTCACCATCGCCGACCGCGCAGCGGAGGAAGCGATGCGTGCGATCCTGGCCCATGCGCGGCCGGACGATGCTATCCTCGGAGAGGAATTCGGCGCCAAGGATGGCACATCCGGTCTGACCTGGGTGTTGGACCCGATTGATGGCACCCGTGGATTCATCAGTGGCACGCCGACATGGGGTGTTCTGATCGCGGTGAGCGATCGGCAGGGGCCGTTTTACGGCATCATTGATCAGCCCTACATCGGAGAACGATTTGAAGGGGCGCCGGACGGCGCCGTGCTGGCGGGCCCGCAAGGGGTGAGGGCACTTTGCACCCGCAAAGCCCGGCCATTGCAGGAAGCGACTGTGCTGACGACGTTTCCCGAAGTGGGGGAGCCCGGCGAAGGCCGCGCGTTCCACGACGTTGCGGGCCGGACCCGGCTGACCCGGTACGGAATGGATTGTTATGGCTACGCCCTGCTTGCAGCAGGGCAGGTGGATCTGGTGATTGAGGCGGGTCTGGCGCCCTATGACATTCAGGCGCCCATCGCTGTTGTGCAGGCCGCAGGCGGCGTTGTGACCGATTGGCAGGGCGGCCCTGCCCACAACGGGGGGCGCGCGCTTGCCGCGGCCAACCCGGACCTCCACGCAGAGGCGCTTGCGGTTTTACAAAGGCACACCTAGGGTTGAACTCTGACAGGGTCTTCGTCTGTTTTCCCCCTGTCAGTTTCCTCAAGCACTGAGACAGACCCTTCAAGAAAGGGTGCTTGCCTATGAAAGAAATACTCATCCAGCGCGCTGATATGGTGGTCACCATGGACGGTGCGCGGCGCAAGCTTGCCGGTGCAGATGTACTGATCCGGGATGGCGTCATCGCCGGTGTCGGGCAGGACCTTAGCAGCGCAGGGGAGCGGGTGGACGCGGCAGGCTGTCTGGTCACGCCGGGCCTGGTGAACACCCATCATCACCTCTACCAAACCCTGACCCGCGCGGTGCCTGCGGCGCAGGATGCAACGCTCTTTGGCTGGCTTGGCACGCTCTACCCGATATGGGCGCGGATGACGCCGGATCACTTCCGCGCCTCTGCTGAGGTCGGGCTGGCGGAACTGGCACTGTCGGGCTGCACGCTCAGCACCGATCATCTGTACCTCTATCCCAACGGCACGCGGCTGGAAGACACGATTGAAGCCGCCCGCGCCGTTGGATTGCGGTTTCATCCCACCCGCGGCTCAATGAGCATTGGTCAAAGCAAGGGTGGCACGCCGCCCGATGATCTGGTGGAGGATGAAGCGGCCATTCTGGAAGATTGCATCCGTCTTGTGGATGGGTTTCACGATGCCAGCGAAGGGTCCATGTGTCGCGTGGGGCTGGCCCCGTGTTCGCCGTTCTCCGTCAGCCGCGAATTGATGCGCGACACGGCCGTGCTGGCACGGGACAAGGGGGTGATGATGCACACCCATTTGGCAGAAAATGACGAGGATATCTCCTATTCGCAGGACATGTTCGGCTGCCGTCCGGGGGAATACGCTGAAAGCCTCGGTTGGGTGGGCCGCGATGTCTGGCATGCCCATTGCGTGAAACTTGATGCGGCGGAGATTGATCTGTTTGCCCGCACCGGAACAGGCGTCGCGCATTGCCCATGTTCCAATTGCAGGTTGGGGTCGGGGATTGCCCCGATCCGCGCCATGCGGGATGCAGGCGTGCCGCTGGGGTTGGGCGTCGATGGGTCCGCCAGCAATGACGCCACCAATCTGGTGGCAGAGGCGCGGATGGCGATGCTGCTGCAACGGGTGAGCATGGGGGCTGATGCCATGTCGTCGGATGAAGCGTTGGAGATTGCGACCTGTGGCGGCGCTGACATGCTGGGCCGACCGGATTGCGGGCGGATCGAAGTGGGCAAACGCGCCGACATCGCGATCTGGGATATCAGCGGGGTGGAATCAGCGGGGTCCTGGGACCCCTCGGCGCTGCTGCTGGCGGGGCCGCGCACGGTGCGGGATCTGTTTGTGGAGGGGCGGCAGGTGGTCCGGGATGGCCATGTACAGACCATTGATCTGGGGGCCGCGACCGCGCAGTTGCGTCAGATGGCGCTGGATCTGGCAGCCGGCTGAAGGACACCCGCCACCCAGACGTCTGCCACCGCGCGGTCGTCACCCATCATCAGCGTGGCAAAGGCGGCTTCCCAGAGGTCCGACGCCTGTGCCACCCGCTGCGCGATTGCAGGGGTGGAGGCGAGGTTGAGCACGCAAATGTCCGCCTCAAACCCTTCGGCCAGGGTTCCGATCTTGTCGCCCAGATGCAGGCTGCGCGCGGATCCGGCGGTGGCCAGCCACATCAGCTGTGCGGCATGCAGGGGGGTGCGGCGCAACTGTCCGATTTCATAAGCTGCGGCCATGGTCCTGAGCATCGAGAAGGACGACCCGCCACCGGTGTCGGTGGCCAGCCCCAGACGGATGCCACGCGCGGCCAGCCCGGCCATGTCGAACAGACCTGAGCCGATGAAGGTGTTGGAGGTCGGGCAATGGACAAGCGCCGCACCCGTCTCTGCAAGGCGGTCAATCTCACGCGGTTCAAGATGGATGGCATGGCCATATATTCCGCGCGCTTCCAACAGCCCGTGTGCTTCGTAGGTATCCAGATAATCCCGCGCCTCGGGATGGAGCGCGCGGACCCATGCGATCTCATCCGTCTGCTCGCTCAGGTGTGTCTGCATCAGGCAATCGGGCCGCTCTGCCCAGAGCGCGCCAAGCGCGGCAAGCTGTTCTGGAGTGGAGGTCGGCGTGAAGCGCGGCGTGATCGCATATGTCGCGCGGCCCCTGCCGTGCCAGCGGTCGATCAGGGCCTTGCTGTCGTCATAGGCGGATTGTGCCGTATCGCACAGGCCATCCGGCGCGTTGCGGTCCATGCAGGTCTTGCCCGCGACAATGCGCTGATTGCGCGCATGTGCCGCTTCAAAGAGGGCATCGACGCTGTGGGGGTGGATCGTGCAGTAGGAGGCAACCGTTGTGGTGCCATGGGCAAGCGTCAGATCCAGATAGCGCGCCGCTATGGCACTGGCATATGCGGGATCCGCCAGCCGCATCTCCTCTGGAAAGGTGTAGGCGTTCAGCCAGTCGATCAGCCGCTTGCCCCATGAGGCGATGATCGCTGTTTGCGGATAGTGCACATGGGCGTCCACGAACCCCGGACAGATCAGGTGATCCTGCCCGTATCTGACCTGTGATGCCTTTGGATGCGCCTTGATCAGGGCTGCGGATGTGCCCACTGCGCCGATCCGGTCCCCCTGCACCAGCACGGCACCCTCTGTGTCGATCCACACGGCGTCTTCCCAGGGGGTGACAAGCGGATCGCCCGCAAAACGCAGGACGGGGCCAATGATCAAAGTTGCATCTGTCATGCCCTCTTTTTAGTCGAGCCTGAAGGCAGGCGTAAGCGGTTTCTGACAGGCCGGTCCCGCGCCATTGAAACCCCTGCCACGCTTGCCTATGGTCGCGCCAGTCACGGAGGGCCAGCCAATGTCGGATCAGATCGAAGAGTTGGCACAGCCCCTTGAGGAACCCGGCGACAGCGCCGACTACAAGCTGGAGCGCAGGCAGGTCGCTTCGGTTCTCTATGCGGTTGATATCGACGACCGGGACAAGCTGATTGAACTGATGGAGCCGCTGCATGCGGCGGACATCGCGGATCTGCTGGAACAGATCAACGCCTATGACCGGAGCCGCCTGATCCGCCTCTATGATCGGGAATTCGATGGGGAAATTCTGTCTGAACTGGACGAATCCATCCGCGAGGAGGTGATCGCGGTCCTCACACCACAGGTGCTGACGGACGCGGTCCGGGACATGGACAGCGATGACGTTGTCGATCTGATCGAAGACCTTGAGGACGCACAGCAGGAACAGATCCTCGGGGCGCTGGAAGACAGCGACCGGGTCGCGGTGGAACAGGCGCTGACCTGGCCGGAATACTCCGCCGGACGTCTGATGCAGCGCGAAGTGGTGATGGCACCGCAGCATTGGAGCGTGGGGCAGGCGATTGATCATCTGCGCGCCACACCGGAAGATGATCTGCCGGACCAGTTCTATCACATCGTCATGGTCGACCCGCGTTTGCATCCGGTCGGGAATGTCACGCTGGGCAAGCTGATGCGGTCCAAGCGCGACACACGGCTGGTGGATATTCTGGAGGAGACGTTCCAGATCATCCCCGCCGATCAGGACGAGGGGGAAGTGGCCTATGCCTTCAACCAGTATCACCTGATCTCTGCACCGGTGGTTGACGGGGAAGGGCGGCTGATTGGGGTGATCACCATTGATGACGCGATGGCCGTGCTGGATGAAGAGCACGAGGAAGACATCCTGCGTCTGGCCGGTGTTGGCGAGGGATCGCTGTCGGACCGGGTCATCGGAACCACCAGACAGCGCCTGCCGTGGCTGGCGGTCAACCTTGTCACGTCGATTGCGGCCTCCATGGTGATTGCACAGTTCGAAATGGCGATTGCGCAGATCGTGGCGCTGGCGGTTTTGATGCCCATTGTCGCGTCCATGGGGGGCAACGCCGGCACGCAGAGCCTCACGGTCGCGGTGCGTGCAATAGCCACCAAGGATTTGACCGGATCGAACATCTGGCGCGTGATCCGGCGGGAATGTCTGGTGGGGCTGATCAATGGCGTGATCTTTGCCGTTATCATGGGCATTGTCGGTGTTGTCTGGTTCGGCTCTCCGGCGCTGGGCTATGTGATTGCAGCGGCGATGGTGGTCAACATGGTGGTTGCCGGATTGGCGGGCACGGGCATCCCGATCCTGCTGGAGCGGGCCGGTGTGGACCCGGCGCTGGCCTCTGGTGCCTTTGTCACGACAGTGACGGATGTGGTGGGGTTCTTTGCCTTTCTCGGGTTGGCAGCGGCGGTGTTGTTGTGAGCCTGGCGGAGGTGAAAGCAGCCGCGCGCAAGGCGGCCTTTGCCCGGCGCAAACCGCTGTTCGATAACGCAGGCCCCGCGCAGGCGGGATACCTCAGCGAAGTCCTTGCGGGGTATCGGGGTGTGCCGCTGTCGGGGTTCATGCCCATCCGGACAGAGATCGACCCACTGCCCGCCATGGCAGAGGCCTCAGCCCACGGCCCGGTCAGCGTGCCGGTGATTGACGCAGCTGACCACCCTTTGCGGTTTGCCCGCTGGACACCTGAGACGGAGATGGTGGTGGGGACGTTTGGGGCACGCATCCCGGCCACGCCCGAGTTTTTCGAACCCGAGATCCTGATTGTGCCCCTGTTGGCGTTCAACCGACAGGGCGGGCGGCTGGGCTATGGCGGCGGTTTCTACGACCGCACGCTTGAAGGGCTGCGCGCCAAACGCGCGACACTGGCCATCGGCTTTGCCTTTGCAGGGCAGGAAAGCACAGATGTGCCGCTTGAACCGACAGACCAGCCGTTGGACATGATCGTGACCGAAGCGGGTGTGATCGAGGTCAAACGCTAATCCTCAGGCTCAAAGTCCAGAATATCGCCCGGTTTGCACGCCAGCACCTCACAGATCTTCTCGAGCGTTTCAAACCGGACACCTTTGACCTTGCCGGATTTGAGCAAGGACACGTTCTGCACGGTGATGCCCACCCGTTCCGCCAGTTCCTTGGATCGCATTTTGCGACGGGCGAGCATGACATCAAGCGTAACGATTATGGGCATGAATGAGGTCCGGCCGCACTTAGACGAAAGCGCGGTTTTCAGCATCAAGGCGGGTGGCGTCGACCATGATATGGCCGACGGCAACGATCACCAGCCCGATCACCATGGCATAGAAATCACCGTCGGACATGGAAATTGAACCATGCAGCCCCGTCGGATCGCGCCAGTGATGCAACAGCATCGATGCGCACATGTTCACCAACACCCCCACGGGCGCGATGATAAACACCAGCCAGCCAATGCGGCGCAGACGCTCCGCTGTTTGGGTGGTGAAGATGCCCCGTGCACGGATGCCCACAAAAAGGGCCCGGATCTGCAACAGCATGATAAAGGCGACGACATCGCTGATCAGCCAAAGCAGGGTCAGCAGCAGGGCCTGCGGAATGCTCAGGAAGGGGGCAGGGTCATTCATGCCCAATTGGTCCGCCAGAAGGCGCGCAGCCCCGCCGCTGTCAGTGAGGGCGGTCCACAGGAAGAAGGCAGTTATGCCGGACAGCAGGATCAGCACTGCTGTCGTGAGCCAGACGCCAAGGGTGGCTGTGGTCTGAAGGCGGTCTGCGGTTTTGGGAAGAGAGGGCATGATTGGGAATCTCCGTCAGATTTTCCAAATAATTATCGTGAAACGATAATTAGTACAATCCTTAATTTGTATTCTGGTGGCTGATCTCGGCAGCGTCGCCTGTCACAGGGCGTGCAGGGCGAGGGGGGCGATCAGGAGAGAACGCGGTCGATCATCTGTTCCGCGCGCCCATTGCCACGGCCCATACGGCCCCTTGTGACCTGCCGCAAGCACTTGCGCTTGGGGGCGTCTGGTCCTAACGCTTCTGGGATGAAAATTCTCTTTCTTGGCGATGTGATGGGCCGCGCGGGGCGTCGGGCGATTACGGAAAAGCTGCCGCAGCTGCGCGATGCGTGGAAGCTCGATTTTGTCGTGGTGAATGGGGAGAACGCCACCGGTGGCATGGGCCTTTCCGGCGCGCATGCCAAGGTGTTGCTGGATGCGGGCGCGGATTGTCTGACGTTGGGCGATCATGCGTTCGACCAGAAAGACATGCTCAGCTTCATCGAACAGGAGCCGCGCATTGTCCGGCCGCTGAACTTCTCCAAGACCGCACCGGGCAAGGGCGCGCGGGTGTTTGTTGCCAGGAACGGCCGCAAGGTGCTGGTGACGCAGGCCCTGGGGCAGGTGTTCATGAAGCGGCCCTTTGATGATCCCTTCTCCGCGCTGGAGCCGGTGCTGAAGGCGCATCCGCTGGGCGGCATGGCCTCTGCGGTGATTGTCGACATGCATTGCGAAGCCACGTCGGAGAAGATGGCGATGGGCCATTGGTGCGACGGCAGGGCAAGCCTTGTGGTGGGTACCCATACCCATGTGCCAACAGCGGATGCGATGATCCTGCCCGGTGGGACGGCGTATCTGACCGATGCAGGCATGTGCGGGGATTATCATTCCGTCATCGGCATGGAAAAGACCGAACCGATGCGCCGCTTTATCACCGGCATGCCGAAAGAGCGGTTTACCCCCGCCAATGACGAAGCAACGTTGTCGGGCGTTTATGTCGAGACCGACGACCGCACAGGCCGTGCGGTGCGTGTGGTGCCGGTGCGTGACGGAGGTGTCTTGCAGGCCGCCGCCCCATGACCGGGCGCATGACCGCGTTCTACACCGTCTGTCTGGTGCTGATGGGCGCGGGCTGGGGCGTGACGCAGCCTTTGACCAAGATCGCCGTCAGTACAGGCTACGGCCACTTCGGGCTGGTGTTCTGGCAAATGGCGTTGGGGGCAATGCTGATGGGGATCATCTGCACGATCGGGGGATTGCGATTGCCGCTGCATCGCCGGGCGCTCCGGCTCTATGTGATCCTTGCGCTGATTGGCACGATTCTTCCGAACACGATTTCCTATCAGGCGGCGGTGCATCTGCCGTCTGGGATCATGTCGCTGCTGCTGAGCATGATCCCGATGTTTGCCTTTGTGATTGCACTGGCGCTGGGCAATGATCACTTTCAATGGCGGCGTGTTGTGGGGCTGGGCTTTGGGCTGGTGGGGGTGCTGATCATCATCGTCCCTTCAGTCGATCTGGGCCAGTCCATTCCGGTGTTCTGGGCGATTGCCTATCTGGTGACAGGGCTCTTTTATGCGTTTGAAGGCAATTACATCGCCAAATGGGGGACAGAGGGGCTGGGACCGTTTCAGGTCATGCTTGGGGCTTCATTGATGGGGATGATCGGGATTGCGCCTGTGGCAGTGGCGACGGGGCAGTTCATTGCGCCTGACACAACGCTGCCCATGCCGCAACTGGCGCTGATCGGTGCCTCTGTCGTGCATGTGTTTGTCTATGCGACCTATGTGTGGCTCGCGGGCCGGGCAGGGGCGGTGTTCACCACGCAGGTCAGCTATCTGGTGACGGGATTTGGCCTGCTCTGGGCCTATCTGATCCTGTCAGAGGCCTATGCGCCCACGCTCTGGCTGGCGCTGGCGGCGATCTTTGCGGGCATGTATCTGGTGCAGCCCCGCCCGCGTCTTGCAGGCACTTCCCCGATGGGGGAGACTGCATCCTGAGCGCGCACAACGGGGGATGCTCTTGATGGATCTGGTGACCCTTTCACCGCTGGGGCAATCCGTGCTCGCCCTGACTGTGGTATTCGTGATGTTCGTGCTGTTCGTGCGGGAGTATTTTCCGACCGAAGTGGTGGCGCTGGCGGGGGCGGCGGTGCTGTTGGCCACAGGCGTGCTGCCCTATGAGACCGCGCTGGCGGTCCTGTCGAATTCGGCCCCCTGGACAATTGCGGCGATGTTCATCGTGATGGGCGCGCTGGTGCGCACAGGTGCGCTGGAAGTGCTCACGCAGTTTGCCGACCGCGCGGCGCGCACCAATCCCCGCATGGCGGTCATCGGCGTGATCCTGTCGGTGATGGGGGCCTCCGCGATTATGAACAATACGCCTGTGGTCGTGGTGATGATCCCGGTGGTGGTGCAATTGAGCAAGACGCTGGGCACCAAGGCCTCCAAGCTGTTGATCCCTTTGAGCTATGCCGCGATCATGGGCGGGTCGCTGACCTTGCTTGGCACGTCGACCAACCTGCTGGTGGATGGTGTCGCACGGGGAGAGGGGCTAGCGCCTTTTGGCATCTTCGAGATCCTGCCCATCGGTTTGGTCGTCTGCGCCTGGGGGCTGACCTATATGGCGCTGATAGGGCGGCGGTTGCTGCCGGACCGGGACAGCATGGCGATGATGCTGTCGGACCGGTCCAAGATGAAGTTCTTCACCGAAGCCGTGATCCCGCCGGACAGCAATCTGATTGGCCGGGAAGTGCTGGATGTGAAGCTGTTCAAACGCGAGGGCGTGCGGCTCATCGACGTGATCCGGGGGGATCAGTCTCTTCGCCGGGCCCTCAAGGGGGTGGCCTTGCAGGTGGGCGACCGGATCGTGCTGCGCACGGAGATGACGGAGTTGTTGAGCCTTCAGCGTAACAAGGAGTTGAAACGCGTCGATCAGCTGTCTGCGGTGGAGACGAGTACGGTGGAGGTGCTGATCACCCCCGGCTGTCGCATGGTCGGGCGGTCCCTGGGGTCGATGCGGCTCAGGCGGCGCTACGGGGTCTATCCGCTGGCCGTGCACCGCAGGAACCAGAACATCGGGCGGCAGTTGGACGATCTGATTGTGAAGGTGGGGGATACGCTGCTGCTGGAAGGGGCGGCAGAGGATATTCAGCGGCTGGCGGCGGATATGGAGATGGTCGATGTCAGCCACCCGTCCGCGCGCGCTTACCGCCGCGGCCATGCGCCGATTGCGATTGCCGCGTTGATTGGGATTGTGACGCTGGCGGCTCTGGACGTGGCACCGATCCTGCTGTTGGCGGTGCTGGCGGTGGCGCTGGTGCTGGTGACACGCTGCATTGATGCGGAGGAGGCGTTTTCCTTCGTGGACGGGCGTTTGCTGGCGTTGATCTTCTCCATGCTGGCGGTGGGGGCCGCGTTGCAGAGTTCGGGCGCTGTGGCTTTGGTGGTGGATGCCATTGCGCCGGGTCTGGGTGTCATGCCGCCCACGCTGGTGATCTTCTGCGTGTTTCTGTTGACCACAATCCTGACAGAGATCGTGTCGAACAACGCAGTGGCGGTGATCATGACGCCCATCGGGATCTCGCTGGCGGCGGCATTGGGGCTGGATGCGCGGCCGTTGGTGGTGGCGGTGATGATTGCGGCCTCCTGTGCCTTTGCCACGCCGATCGGCTATCAGACCAACACGCTTGTGTATGGGCCCGGTGGATATCGGTTCACGGATTTCATGCGGGTGGGGATACCGCTGAACCTGTCGATGTCGGTTGTGGCGAGTCTCGTCATTCCGCTTGTGTGGCCGGTGTAGGAGAAGGGCCAGAATGGCCCTATGGGAGCTTTGCTCCCAAACCCTCAGGATACTTGAGGAGAAAAGAGGGGGCGGGCGCTTACAGGGGCCAGAAGACGAGGATGGCGGGGATGGAGACGGCAACCACGATGATTTCCAGCGGCAGGCCCATGCGCCAGTAGTCGCTGAAGCTGTAGCCACCGGGGCCGAGGATCAGCGTGTTGTTCTTGTGGCCGATGGGGGTGAGGAAGGCGCTGGAGGCGGCAACGGCGACAGCCATGAGGAAGGGGTCCGGGTTGACGTTCAGGCTTTGCGCCATCTGGATGCCCACGGGGGCGGCGACAATCGTGGTGGCGGTGTTGTTGAGCACATCCGACAGGGTCATGGTGACCACCATCAGCACGGTCAGGACCATCCATGGCGCCAGCCCTTCGGTCAGGCCGACGAGGGCACCCGCGATGAGTTCCGTGCCGCCGGAGGTTTCGAGGGCTGCGCCCAGCGGGATCATCGAGCCCAGCAGAACCACCACGGGCCATTCGATGTGGGTGTAGAGTTCTGACAGTGGCACGATCTTGGCCAGCACATAGGCGATGACCACGAGGCCAAGGGCGATGGGAAGATAAATCACGCCGACACTGGCCGCCAGCACGGCAGCGCCGAAAAGGCCGATGGCGAGCCAGACCTTGCCATTGTCCGTCACTGCAAGGCCGCGGTCGGCCAGAGGCAGGACCCCCAGCCAGTCCGTGACATCCGCTGCGGTATCGCGCGGCACCAGCAGCAACAGGATGTCGCCTGCTTGCAACGGGGTGGTGCGCAGATGGGACGTGATCTTGCGGCCCTGACGGGAGATGCCCAGCAGGACGGTGCGTTGGCGCCACGCCAGCCCGACGGCCTGGGTTGTGCGCCCGCTGAGTCGGGAGGTTTCGGTGACCACCACTTCGATGACCTCCACCCCTTCACCACCTGCTTTCAGCCGTTCCTCCCGGTCGCTGTCGGCCAGTGCAAGATCCAGCGTGCTGCGGAATTCATCAAGCGCGTCGGGTGTCGCTTCAAGCACCAGCGCATCGCCGGCCTCAAGCGGGATGTTGCGCGCGGTGCCATAGCGGCGTTTGCCGTTGCGCATCAGGCCAAGGATGGCCACGTCGGATTTGTCGGCAACCTCGGACAGTTCGCTCAGCCGTTTGCCGATCTGTTTGTTGCCTTCGGGCACCGTCAGTTCTGCGATGTATTGGGCGATGTCTTCGGAGGTCAGGCTGGCGTCTTCGCGCGCGGGGATCAGTCGCCAGCCGATGAGTGCCACAAAGATCAGGCCCGCGATGGCCGCAACCCCGCCGACGGGGGCGAAATCAAACATTCGGAAAGGCGCGCCCAGCGATTCCTCGCGGATGGCGGCGATGATGATGTTCGGCGGCGTGCCGATCAGCGTCACCATGCCGCCCAGAATGGTGGCAAAGCTCAAGGGCATCAGGCTGAGGCCGGGCTGGCGCCCTGCCTTGCGCGCGGTCTGGATGTCGACGGGCATCAGCAGCGCAAGGGCCGCGACGTTGTTCATGAAGGCCGACAGGATACCACCGACCGCGCCCATCAGCGTGATATGCGCGCCTAAGGAACGGGAGGCATCCACAAGCGTGCGGGTGATCAGCAGCACCGCGCCTGAACGCACCAGCCCGGCCGAGACGACCAGCACCAGTGCCACAACCAGCGTGGCCGGGTGCCCAAAGCCGTCAAAGGCAGCGTCGCTGGGCACCACGCCCAGCACCACAGCTGCCATCAGGGCAGCAAAGGCCACAATATCATAGCGGAACCGACCCCAGAGCAGCAGGCCAAAGACCGCGCCGAAGAGCGTGAAGAGTATAATCTGGTCTGTTGTCATCCCGGCACCATGTTTGGATTGGCCGCTCAGCACAAGAGGGGAGTGGAGACCGGCAGGCATGTGCGGGTACCGGTCGTGGTCCCTGCCGCAGATGTGAGCCTTGCCCCCCGCGCGCCCCCTGCATTATACACGCGCCGAACAATCAACCGTCAGACATATCCAGACAGGTAGGGAACTTTCATGGCAGGCCATTCCAAATGGGCAAACATCCAGCACCGCAAGGGACGTCAGGACAAGATCCGCGCCAAGCTGTTTTCCAAGTTCAGCAAGGAAATCACCGTTGCTGCCAAGATGGGCGATCCCGACCCTGACAAGAACCCCCGCCTGCGGCTGGCTGTGAAGGAAGCCAAGGCCGCCTCCATGCCCAAGGACAACATTGACCGCGCGATCAAGAAATCCGTTGCGGGGGAGGGCGATGACTACAAGGAAATCCGCTATGAAGGATACGGCCCCAATGGCGTCGCGGTGATTGTCGAGGCGATGACGGACAACATCAACCGGACGGCGTCGACCGTGCGGTCCACGTTCACCAAGAACGGCGGCAACCTGGGCGAAACCGGCAGTGTCGGGTTCATGTTCGACCGCAAGGGCGAAGTCACCTATCCGGCGGAGGTGGGCGATGCCGATACGGTCATGATGGCCGCGATTGAAGCCGGGGCGGAGGATGTCGAGAGCACGGAGGACGGCCATGTCATCTGGTGTGCGGACACGGATCTGAACGACGTCTCGACTGCTTTGGAAGCAGAGCTCGGCGAAAGCGAAAGCACCAAGCTGGTCTGGAAACCCACCACCACAACCGAGATGGATCTTGAGGGCATGGAAAAGCTGATGAAGCTGGTCGATGCGCTGGAAGATGATGATGACGTGCAGCGGGTGACCACCAACTTCGAAGCCACTGACGAGGTGATGGATCAGCTGTCAGAGTGAGTGGCAGCAACAAAAAACCGCCCCTCGGGGCGGTTTGACTTATCTTGATCGCGGGCGCAGGGGGCGATCGGTTCAATCCAGAATACGTGTCATTCCAAACCAGCCTGTCGTGGCGGCCGTGCCTGGCTTTTCCTCTGGCGGCTTCTGCTGATCCAGCATGCTGAGGACCCGCTTGACCCCGTTCAGCCGTTGCAGGGCAGCTGAGGCCCCAGCGCCCGCTTCGACGTTCAGGATCTGGGACTGCGTGTGCAGCGCGTCTTCGATAATTGCCAGTTCTTCCTGGCTTACTTCCAGCTTTTGCATTTTTTCAAACATTGCTTTCGCCTCTAATACTCGAACAACACATAGGTACGGTGAAGGGTATACGCCACATGTTGCAGCCCAGATCACTCATTTGTGTCACTTATGTGAATTCTAAACGACATAGTTTAGAAAATTCTCAACAACAAGAGTATGGTAGGCCGCTTTGTTCAGATTTTTGGTCTTGACCTCATGTTCTTCTAAACACGAGTTTGCGCAGGACTCTGCCATGGCAATCCCGGAGCCCTGCCGTTAGACGGGCAGCCGTTGTGAACGGAACACTGAAATGCTGACGTCTTTGCTGCCCGGTTTTCTTCTGAGCCTGACGCTGATCCTCGCGATTGGTGCACAGAACGCCTTTGTCCTGCGGCAGGGGTTGCGACAGGAGCATGTCGTTTGGTGTTGCCTGACCTGCGCGGTCTCGGACGCGCTGCTGATTGCGGCAGGGGTGGCGGGGTTCGGCTCTCTCGCGCAGGCGGTGCCGTGGTTTGAGCCGGTGATGCGCTATGGCGGGGCGGCGTTCCTGATCTGGTATGGTGCGCGCAATGCGCTTTCGGCCTGGCGCGGTGGCAATGTGCTGGAAGTGGGCGGGCAGAGTGCGGGAAACCTGCGGCGGACGATCCTGACGCTTCTGGCGCTGACCTGGCTGAACCCGCATGTCTATCTGGACACGGTGGTTTTGCTGGGGTCGATCTCTGCGGGGTATCCGGACCGGCTGGCATTTGGGGTGGGGGCCGTGCTGGGCTCCTTCACCTTCTTCTTTTCCCTCGGCTACGGCGCGCGCCTGTTGACGCCGTTTTTTTCCAAGCCGTTCAGCTGGCAGGTCCTGGATGCGGTGATCGCGGTGACCATGTGGGCCATCGCGTTGAAACTTTTGCTGATGTGATCTTGCCCTTGGTGGGCGATGCGCAGAATGTGCGGCCATGACCAGCCCACACTCAGACCGACCCGTGACAGGCATCCTGTGGATGCTGACAACCGGTGTCTGTTTCATCGCCGTGACGGCATTGGTCAAATACATGGGGCCCAGATTGCCGGCACCGGAGGCGGCCTTCCTGCGCTATGCGATGGGACTGGTCCTGTTGTTCCCGGCCTGGAACGCCCTGCGGGACGCGCGTCTGACCGGGCGGCAATGGTCGCTTTTTGCCGCGCGCGGGTTCTTTCATGCGCTGGGCGTGATTCTGTGGTTCTTCGCCATGACGCGCATTCCCATCGCGGAAGTTACGGCAATGAACTACATGGCGCCGATCTATGTGACTGTGGGTGCGGCGATCTTTCTGGGCGAAAAGCTGGCGCTGCGCCGGATCGTGGCGGTTTGCATGGGGCTGGCGGGGGCCGTGGTGATCCTGCGTCCGGGGTTCAGGGAAGTCAGCCCCGGCCATCTGGCGATGCTGATTGCGGCGGTTGTTTTTGCCGGGTCCTATCTGCTGGCCAAGATCATGGCGGATGAGGCGCGCCCGGCGGTTGTTGTCTCCATGCTGTCGATCTTTGTGACGATTGGCCTTGCGCCCTTTGCCCTTGCGGTCTGGATCATGCCGCAGCCGCAGGAGCTGCTGATCCTGGCAGCCGTCGCCTTCTTCGCGACGGCAGGCCATTACACCATGACCCTTGCCTTTGCCGCCGCCCCGGTGACGGTCACCCAGCCGGTGACGTTCCTGCAACTGGTCTGGGCCACCGCATTGGGCGCACTGGTGTTTGCAGAACCGGTCGACATCTGGGTGATCATCGGTGGCTTTCTGATCCTGTCATCGGTGACGTTCATCATGTGGCGCGAGGCGATGCTGAAACGGCAGATCACGCCGGATTCATCGGCCACAAAACTCTAGCGCAGACCGCGCGCGTTTTTATTGATTGACGAGTCAATAAAGAAAAAAGTAGGTCTTCGGATGTAACAATCCGAGGACAGATAATGCCCAAACTCGGCATGGAACCCATTCGCCGCAACGCACTCGTCCAGGCCACGATCGCAGAGATCGGGGCGGCGCGGACCTTGGATGTGACCGTCAGCCAGATCGCGCGGCGCGCGGGCATGTCCAGTGCGCTGGCGCATCACTACTTTGGCGGCAAGGACCAGATCTTCCTTGCAGCGATGCGCCATATCCTCAGCGAATACGGCGCCGAAGTGCGCCGCCATCTGGCGCGCGCCCGCACGCCCCGCGCGCGGGCAGAGGCGATCATCATTGCCAGTTTTGATGAGACCTGTTTCGCGCCGGCGACCGTGGCGGCGTGGATGACGCTTTATGCCGCGGCCCCGACCCACGCCGACACACGCCAGTTGCTGACGCTCTATCAACGCCGCTTGCGGTCCAACCTGACCCATGCCCTGCGGCCGCTGAGTGCCACGCCGGAGGCCGATGCCGATACGCTGGCCGCGCTCATTGACGGGCTGTACCTGCGCGCAGCCCTTGCGCCCAGCGGCACACCGGATGCCGCCCGCAGCAGTGCGCTGCGCACGCTTGAAATGCTGTTGGAGCGTCCCGCATGAGCAAACCGAACATTCTGATCTTCATGGTCGACCAGCTGAACGGGACGCTGTTCCCGGATGGCCCCGCCGATTGGCTGCATGCGCCGAACCTCAAGAAGCTGGCCGCGCGATCCACGCGGTTTGCCAATACCTACACCGCCTCACCCCTCTGCGCGCCGGGACGGGCGGCTTTCATGTCGGGGCAATTGCCTTCGGCCACGGGGGTTTACGACAACGCGGCGGAGTTTTGCTCCTCCATCCCCACCTACGCCCACCACCTGCGTCGGGCGGGGTATTACACGTGCCTGTCTGGCAAGATGCACTTCGTTGGCCCCGACCAGATGCACGGGTTCGAGGACCGTCTGACCACAGACATCTACCCCGCCGATTTTGGCTGGACCCCGGATTACCGCAAGCCGGGGGAGCGGATTGACTGGTGGTATCACAACATGGGGTCCGTGACAGGGGCAGGTGTGGCGGAGACGTCGAACCAGTTGGAATACGACGATGAGGTGGCCTTCAACGCGCGCGCCAAGCTTTATGAACTGGCGCGGGGCAATGATGCGCGTCCATGGTGCGTGACCGTCAGCTTCACCCATCCGCATGACCCTTACGTGGCGCGGCGCAAGTATTGGGATTTTTACGAAGACTGTGACCATCTGCTGCCCGAGGTCCCCGCGATGGCCTATGAGGACCACGACCCGCATGCGCAGCGCATCTTTGACGCCAACGACTGGCGCAGCTTCGACATCACCGCGCAGCACATCCGCGATTCCCGCCGCGCCTATTTCGCCAACATCAGCTATCTCGACGATCAGATCGGGCAGTTGTTGCAGGTTGTGAAAGACACGAAACAGGAGGCAATCGTCATGTTTGTCTCCGACCACGGCGATATGCTGGGGGAGCGGGGGCTGTGGTTCAAGATGTCCTTCTACGAAGGCTCCGCCCGTGTGCCGCTGATGATCAGCGCGCCGGGTATGGCGCCGGGGGTGCAAGCGACGCCGGTCAGCACCATCGACGTTTGTCCGACGCTTTGCGATCTGGCGGGTGTCAGCATGGCAGAGGTCGCCCCCTGGACCACCGGGCAATCGCTGGTGCCCCTGGGGCAGGGGATAGAGCGGACCGAGCCGGTTGCGATGGAATATGCGGCGGAGGCCTCTTATGCGCCGCTGGTTTCGCTGCGCTATGGCAAGTGGAAATACAACCGATGCGCGCTGGACCCCGATCAGCTGTTTGATCTGGAGGCGGACCCCCATGAGCTGACCAATCTGGCGGATCATCCCGACCATCAGGGCACGGTCACCAGCCTGCGCGCCAAGTCTGAAGCCCGCTGGGATCTGGAGGCTTATGACGCGGATATCCGTAAGTCGCAGGCCCGGCGCTGGGTTGTTTATGAGGCGTTGCGGCAGGGCGGCTACTACCCCTGGGACTACCAGCCGCTGCGCCGCGCGTCCGAGCAATACATGCGCAATCACATGGACCTCAACGTGCTTGAGGACAGCAAACGCGCGCCCAAGGGCGACTGAGCCGCCTCACTTTTTCAACGTTTACCGCAGAGGTCTTCCCACAATGGCATATGACACGCAGCCCCCCGCCAGCCACTTCATCAATGGCGCCTATGTTGAAGACAAGGCCGGCACGCCGATTGACGTGATCTATCCCGCGACGGGCAAGGTCATTGCAACCGTGCATGCGGCGACCCCTGCCATCATCGAACAGGCACTGGATGCTGCGAAAAGCGCCCAGAAAAACTGGGCGGCGATGAGCGGGACGGAACGGGGCCGCATCCTGCGCCGGGCGGCGGACATGATCCGGGCGCGGAACCACGATCTGAGCGTGCTGGAAACATGGGACACAGGCAAACCCTATCAGGAGACTTCGGTTGCGGACGCAACATCGGGTGCAGATGCGCTGGAGTACTTCGGCGGCATGGCCGCGACCCTGACCGGTGACCATATCCAGTTGGGGGAAAACTGGGTCTACACCCGGCGGGAGCCTCTGGGCCTGTGCGTCGGCATCGGGGCGTGGAACTACCCCACGCAGATCGCCTGCTGGAAAGGTGCGCCGGCATTGGCCTGCGGCAATGCGATGGTGTTCAAACCGTCAGAAACCACGCCGCTTTGTGCTTTGAAAGTGGCAGAGATCCTGCATGAAGCGGGGCTGCCTGCGGGGCTCTACAATGTCATTCAGGGCATGGGCGAAGTTGGTGGTGCGCTGGTCACGGACCCGCGCGTGGACAAGGTGTCCCTGACGGGGTCGGTGCCCACGGGTCGCAAGGTCTATGCGGCGGCTGCGGCGGGCATCAAACATGTGACAATGGAATTGGGCGGCAAATCCCCGATGATCGTGTTCGAGGACGCGGATATCGAAAACGCTGTGTCCGGCGCGATCCTCGGGAACTTCTACAGTTCCGGTCAGGTCTGCTCCAACGGCACGCGGGTCTTTGTGCATACCGCGATCAAGGACGCCTTTCTCGCCCGGCTGAGCGCGCGGCTGGGCAATGCGGTCATTGGCGATCCGATGGACCCCAGAACCAGCTTTGGTCCGATGGTGTCAAAACGGCAGATGGAAATCGTGCTGGGCTATATCGAAAAGGGTAAGGCCGAAGGCGCGCGGCTGGTGACGGGAGGGACGGCGGTGGAAGGCGCGGGATACTTCCTGCGCCCCACGGTCTTTGCCGATGTCACCGATGACATGACCATCGCACGGGAAGAGATTTTCGGCCCCGTCATGGCCGTGCTTGATTTCGAGGATGAAGCGGATGTGATGGCCCGTGCCAATGACACCGAATTCGGGCTGGCCGCAGGGGTCTTCACCCGCGATCTGACCCGCGCCCACCGCGTTGCCGCGGCGTTCGAGGCCGGGACCTGCTTTATCAACAGCTACAACGATGCGCCGGTGGAAGCGCCCTTTGGCGGCATGAAGGCTTCCGGTGTCGGGCGGGAGAACGCAGCTGCGGCGATTGCGCATTACAGCCAGTTGAAGTCGGTGTTCGTGCGCATGGACGATCTGGAGGCGCCGTTCTGATGGGGGTGCTGTTAACCGGTGCGCTGGCGCGCATTCCCTTTATGGGCGCCTGTGGCGGCGTGAGCCCGAAAGGGCGGCGACGGTGTGTTTTGTGAGGGTTTTGGAATGTGCTGAGAGGTGCTTGAGGCCACAGTCTGTGGCTCAAGACACCTTTGCAATTGTGAGGTGCGATTCCCCACAGCCTCAAGGACAAGCCGGGCAAAGCCCGGTCGCTGCGCGATCCTTGACCCTGTGTGGAATCACGGAAGGTGACTGAGATGAAGGCGGAATTTGTGATTGTGGGCGCGGGCAGCGCGGGGTGCGCGATGGCGTATCGGCTGGCCGAAGCGGGCCGCGATGTGATTGTGATTGAACATGGGGGCACGGACGCGGGGCCCTTCATCCAGATGCCTGCTGCGCTGAGCTATCCGATGAACATGAAGCGGTACGACTGGGGCTACATGTCCGAGCCGGAGCCGCATCTGGGCGGGCGCAAGCTGGCCTGTCCGCGGGGCAAGGTGATTGGCGGCTCGTCCTCCATCAACGGGATGGTCTATGTGCGCGGTCATGCGCGCGACTTTGATCATTGGGAGGAGAGTGGCGCGCGGGGGTGGTCCTACGCGGATGTGCTGCCCTACTACCGGCGCATGGAAAGCTGGCATGACGGCGGCCATGGCGGCGACCCTGCCTGGCGCGGCACTGACGGCCCCCTGCACGTCAGCCGCGGGCCACGGGACAATCCGCTGTTCGAAGCCTTTGTGCAGGCCGGCGCGCAGGCGGGGTATCAGACCACTGGCGACTACAACGGGCAGCAGCAGGAAGGCTTTGGCCCGATGGAGCAGACCGTCTGGCAGGGGCGGCGCTGGTCGGCGGCGAATGCCTATTTGCGGCCAGCGATGAAGACCGGCCATGTGACGCTGGTGCAGGCCCTGGCAGAGAAGATCGTGATCCGGGACGGCCGCGCGCAGGGGGTGCAGGTGTTGCGCAACGGCGCGCGGGAGGTGATCGAAGCGGGACGGGAGGTTGTCGTGGCAGCCTCCTCCATCAATTCGCCAAAGCTGTTGATGTTGTCGGGCATCGGCCCGGCGGCGGAACTGAAATCCCACGGGATCGAGGTGATCGCGGACCGGGCAGGCGTGGGCAAGAACCTTCAGGACCATCTGGAGATGTATGTGCAGATGGCCGCCTCCCAGCCGGTGACGCTCTACCGGTACTGGAACCTGATCAGCAAGGGATTGATCGGAGCGCAGTGGCTGTTCAGCAAAAGGGGCATGGGCGCCTCCAATCAGTTTGAAAGTGCTGCGTTCATCCGGTCCAGGGCAGGAGTGGAATACCCTGATATCCAGTATCATTTCCTGCCGATTGCCGTGCGGTATGACGGCAAGGCGGCGGCTGAGGGCCATGGGTTTCAGGCCCATGTGGGACCGATGAGGTCGAAGTCGCGCGGGGCGGTGACGCTGCGCTCGGCCGATCCGGCAGATGATCCGCGTATCCTGTTCAACTACATGTCCCATCCCGAGGATTGGGAGGATTGGCGCACCTGCATCCGCCTCACGCGGGAGATTTTCGGGCAGGACGCTTTCAAGCCTTTTGTGAAGCATGAGATACAGCCCGGACCGGATGTGCAATCGGATGATCAGTTGAACGATGCCATCCGCGAGCATGTGGAAAGCGCCTATCACCCCTGCGGCACCTGCCGGATGGGCGCGGCGGATGATCCGGGCGCCGTGGTGGACCCGGAGGCCCGTGTGATCGGCGTCGACGGGTTGCGGGTGGCAGACAGTTCGGTCTTTCCGCGCATCACCAACGGGAACCTGAATGCGCCGTCGATCATGGTGGGAGAGAAAGTGTCTGACCATCTGCTGGGCCGCGATCCCTTGGCGCGGGCGAATGATGAGCCCTGGATCCACCCGGACTGGCAGACCTCCCAGCGCTAGGCAATTCTTAACTAATGTTAAGATCTTCCGTTGATTAACGCCTGAACCGCCCCCACCTTCGAGGGGTGTTAAGGGTTTGTTTACTTATTGTCGGGACGCTTATGGCGGTCCCCGTGGCGGCGGCTGAGGCCGAAATCACGGGCACCCTGCGCGTGGTGGATGCCGATACCGTTGATGTCGCCGGACAGCGCATCAGGCTGCACGCCATTGACGCGCCTGAGGTCGATCAACCCTGCGAGACAGAACATGGACAGCCCTGGGCCGGGTGCGGGGCCTGGGTCAGTCATGTGGTGGCGCAGGATTATGACGGCGCCACAGCGCGGTGTATGCCGCTGGAGCGGGATGACTATGACCGGGTCGTTGCCCGCTGCTTTGTCGACGGAGAGGATCTTGGGGCTGCGCTGGTGCGTCGGGGGTTGGCTTTTGCCTATGTGCAATACGGTGACGATTACGTGGCGCAGCAAGCCGCTGCGGCGGCGGTGGACCGGGGGCTGCATGCCTTGCGGGTGACCCAGCCGTCCTGGCATCGGCAGACGCGGGCGGTGGGCCGCATCCCGACTGATCCCGCATGTGCGATCAAGGGCAACATCGGCGCCAGCGGCAAGATCTATCACCAGCCGGGGCAGGCCTTCTATGAACGCACCGGCATCCGGCCCGAACGGGGGGAGCGGTGGTTCTGTTCCGTGGCGGAGGCGCAGGCGGCGGGGTGGCGCGCCGCGCGGCGCTGATCACTCCACCCGGTAGGGCAGGATGTCGCGATTGTCGGGGTCGACGATCAGTTTGCGCTCAAGCGGCGGCACGGCACGTTGGTGGCAATGCTGGCGGTCGCAGATCCGGCAGGAGATGCCGATGGGTTCAAACGCCGCCGCCCGCGTCATGTCCAGACCATCCGCATAGACCAGCGCACTGGCGTGGCGCATCTCGCACCCCAGCGCGATGGCAAAGCGCCGCACAGGCGCGCCAAAGCGGCCTGCGGGTTTGGAGATGTCCCGCGCAAGGCTGATGTAACGGACGCCGTCCGGCGTTTCGGCCAGTTGCCGGAGGAAGCGGCCGGGTGTCTCAAACGCGCGGTGCACATTCCACAGCGGGCAGGCCCCGCCGAAGCGGGCAAATTGCAACCGCGTGGCAGAATGGCGTTTGGTGATGTTGCCGGCCTGATCCACCCGGAC
>Ga0160419_100303_pt1 | contig 34017 bp, 23 predicted proteins | sample CelAP2metagpilot_2_FD_108196 | JGI IMG/M metagenome (GOLD analysis project Ga0160419, IMG submission 108196) | Phycosphere-associated microbial communities from Cellana algal ponds in Kailua-Kona, Hawaii, USA - Cellana AP2-4-25 metagenome pilot ... | reverse complement strand
TTCTTCCCTATTCCACCTGTAGACCCTCCACCACCTATCCCCCCCTGTGGCCGAGGGCTCATGCCGTAGGCTTCCGTTGAAAGGCCGGTGGTCGGGTTCACAGCACGTCGCACCATCCAACTACTTCCCGACGCGGGGCTCGACCCGCTTCCGCTTCCACTCCGACGACGCTGCTGCTGATTCAAAGTACTGCTGTTGTTGTTGGGGGGACCACAGCCGTCACCACCACCACCTCCCGTGCTCCAAACTGCCGAATGGTCATTGCCGCTCGGCAAAGGCATGAAGTTCTGCACCCCAATTCCTGCCCCTCCCACACCAATACCACCACCACCACTTCCTGCTCCCAGCTCGTGTTGAGGATGCCAGGAGGAAGAACGAGGACGAGTAACACCGCTCCCCGTGCTGCCAGGCGAGGCGGAATACACTCCCGCGCCTCCAGTGCCACCGCTACCCATCCCGCTGCTACCAATGCCCCCGCTTTGCCCCCCGCGATGCTGGTGACGTGGAGGACCGCCACTTCGGAGGAAGGAGAAAGCCCCAAACCGTTGTTTAGGCGGGGTATTGTGGGAGGGTGTGTGGTTGAGCTGCTGCTGGTGGTAGATGGGCGAAGGAGGGCCGTGGTGGGAGTTGGAGTACTGCTGCTGCTGATGTTGCTGTTGCTGCTGCTCCTGCTGCAGCTGCTGTTGTTGATACTGATGGTAGAGATTGCCGGCGTGGCCGTTGTGAGGGAGGCGTGGAGATTTACTGCCGTAGCTGCTCGCTCGTGGCCGACCACCCTCTTGCTGTTGTAGCTGGAGCTGCAGATCGTCTTCGAGGGGCTCCAAGAAAAAAGGGTCCCATTCAGCGAATTCTCCCTCCATCCCTGCCGGCACCGGCTGCAGCTGCTGTTGCTGCTGGCCCTGGCCCAAGGAGGGGGAGAGCGCAGCAGCGTGCTGTGCGTACTGGTGGTGCTGCTGGTGTCCGTATTGCTGCTGCTGCTGCTGCTGCAGCTGTTGGTGATGGGGGTGCTGTTGTTGTTGTTGGTGCTGCTGGTGCTGCTGTTGTGGACAGTGGTATGGGTGCTGCTGCTGCTGCTGTTGCATCTGCTGCTGCATGTACGGTGGGGGCAAGTCAAGTTCTTCAGGTGGGTAGACATGGCTCCTCCCTCCGTAGCTGCCACCAAGTGGAGGGGGAGGCATAGGGGAGCGCATGGCAATGGAGCTGCTGCCGCTACCAGAGACACTGTTCCCAAACATAGCGGACTGCTGCTGCGGAGAAAATTGCATCATCATTTGTGGTCTCTGTAGGGCATATCCGAAATCTGTCGCCCCCAATCGCTCCCCACTCTCGTACGTGTATGATTCCGCACCCTTGACCAAAAACGTCCCGCCAGCACCGCCTCCTACTCCCCCTCCTCTCCCTCCCCCTCCTCCTCCTCCTCCTGCCATTCCTCGTCCGCCCCACCGCGAGGGAATATTTTGAGGGCCCGACACACCCAGCCCCCCCGAGCCGTCCACCATGCTCCCTCCCCCTCCCCCTACACCCATCGACATGGCCAGCCCGGGGGCTGTCTGAGGAGTGGAGGGCATAAAACCTGCTGCCGCCGCACTCCCCACAGATGCCCGCCGATTCATAATCCGCAAGCGATGGAAGGCAGGTGCGGACCGAACCAACCCTTCGTCCAGGCTTGCTTGCCCCCCGGCACTGCTCCCACTGCTGCTGCCTCCCTGGCGGAAGATTGACAAGCCTTCCCCTTCGCGGCCGGCTATCATTACTGAGGGTATGGGGGAAACTGGCTGAGGGACAGCAAGTGGCTCTGAAGGACCGGGTTGGAGGAAAGGTGGCGGATGGCCCACGCTGCCAGCAGCAGCGGCTAGGTATGCCAAAGGAGGGCCACGAGAGCTGCTGCTACTGCTGCTGGCGCTGCTGTTTTCTTGCGAGCTACTCCCACCAACCTTGTGGGCGTCGGAGCGCTGTTGGTGGGAGAGGAGCATGCCATGAAGCCGGCGATCGAGAACTTGGAATTTGTCTGGTGGTTCGTAGGGTAGGATAACGCCTTCCCTCTCGGGGCCAGGCTCGGCGAGGAAGAAAGGATGTTCGGCTGCTTGTTTTGCGGTCCAGCGTTTCCAGGGGTTGAGATCCAAAAGACCCAGGACAAGATTGAGGAAAAGGCGGCGCTCTTGATCTTCTTTGAGGATGTATTGGGGGTCGAGACGCCGGCCGTAGGGGTAGGAACGGACGATATCGGGGAGTCGCTTGTGTTTGAAATATTTCTTGGAATTAACGACGGGGGTGCGGGTGTCGCTCGCGTATTCCTCTGCCGTCTTCAGCGCAAAGATGCTGTTAGAAGATGAGGCAGAGGGGCATGACAGTATCTTGTGCTGATGTTGCTGCTGCTGGAGCGGCTGCAAGGCCGAGGCAAGAGTGTGGGATTTGAGCAACAACCCTCCCGCTCTCTTTGCACCCACCCCCGTGCCCACATCTTGCTGCTGCGGCACAAGCATCGCATCTGTGGCTGCTTCTTCTTCCCCTACCTTCGCCAGGGTAGCCCCCCCCCCACGCGCTGGAAACGTGCTACGATAGGCCTCCAACTGCCCTCCCAATCCCCCCGACAGCCCGCCCTCCCTCCCTCCCTCCGCCCGCCTCCGTCGCCGATGAAAGTACTTTGCGGTGTTCTTGCCGTGTTCAAGCATAAACTCAGGAGGGGCACCAAGCATCTCCACGACACGCGAGAGCTGGTTGTGCTCTGAGACACCGGGAAAGATGGGGAGACCGAGAAACATCTCGGCACAGATGCACCCGAGGCTCCACATGTCGATGGCGGCATCGTACGGGAGGCCGAGAAGGACTTCAGGGGAGCGGTAGAAGCGTGATTGGATGTAGGTGTACATGGTACGCCCTTCGAAGCAGGCCGAGCCGAAATCGATGACCTTGACGCTGCTGTGGTGTTTCCTCCTGTTGCTGCTGCTGCTGCTACATTTGCTGGTTTTGCTGCCGCTGCTGGTGGTGGGGTCTGTAGGGACGACTACTTTAGGTTGGTGATGGAGGGAGGTGGTAGCAAGGAGGATGTTTTCCGGCTTGAGATCGCAGTGGATAATGCCGGCTTCCTCCATCACGCCAAGTGCTTCTACGATTTCCGAGGCGAAGTGCCGGATGAGGGAAAGGGGAAGACCGCGAAATTGGTTTTGCTTGAGGAGTTCGTAGAGATTCATGTCGAGCAGCTCAAAGACGAGGCAGAGATGTCCTTTGTCTGTAAAGGAATCAAGCAACCGCACCAAGTGTTTCTCGTCCCCCGGATCATGCTTCTCGTTCAATAGCCGCAGCACCCCCACCTCCGACTGAGCCTGCCGCAAGTACGCCGGTTTGCTCTTCACAACTTTGATGGCCACCGCTGGCTTCCGCCTTCCCTCTCCCCCTCCCCCCATCCCTCCCCCCCTCCCTTGTTGCGGCGGCTGCTCCTGGCACTTGAAGACCTGCCCGAAGGTACCTTGCCCAAGCAAGTCGAGAACGGCGAAGGTGCAACCTCGCCCCGCGTTGTAAAGGGCGTCACCAACAGAGCAGATTAGGTTGGCCTCACTATTATCCCTGCCGTCGTTTTGCGCGGGTTCCGCCGGCTGGGTCAAGATGCGTCGTGGCACTTTGAACTTGAAATGATGCTGCGGGTTGCAGGCTTCGTAGGTTGCAAGCAGGTCGCGGGTCAGCCTGTCTTTGACGGCGTAAGCGCGGGGAATGAGCGCTTTGAGGGCGGGGGATACTCGTCCGTCGTCGCCTTGTGTGGACCCTTGGGATTGGAAGTGGGAAAAGGCTACTGCTAGCAGTACAGGTGTGCTTGGGGCATCTGCCACGGCGACGGCGGGGACGGTGGAGGAGGTGAGAGTGGAGGCCGATGATGCTACCTGTGTGAATGTGTGATGTGAGTGACAACCTCAAATGGAAAAAAGACAGAGGAACTGAACTGACAAGCAATCCTGGCCGTTCACATCCATTTCTGCTTGTCCGCTTATAAGTGTGTTAGCTAAGTCGAACATGAATAGAGTGGAATACGCCGAAGCATTTCCGGAAACGCATGGCTGGCCTGTCACGGTGAAGAATATTGGGCGCATCGTCTTCTAAAGCGAGATGGACAGACGATGTGAGGGGTCGGAGCGCCGGCCAAAAAAATACATAGGACTTTCTTAATACCTGGCCCCAGCACTGTCTATTTGGGGCGTCATACACGCCGCGGAGTGCAGGGGTGGGCCATCACGTGAAGGTCCTCCTTCCTTTCCTCTCTAGGATCGAGATACGTTTGGCAGGGAGGAATGGCACAAAATACCAGGAGACCAATAGCAAAGGCAGGCAGAGTACGCTAAAAAATTAGCATCTACATCCCAGGGCGGCAAGCTTGTATTTAAAGGTCGAGTACCGTACCTTTTGCGTGTTGATGCTGCTGCTGCTGCTGCTGCTGCTGCTGCTGCTGATGCTGCTGATGCTATCACCTGCTCCCTCTCCTAGTGTCTTCGCCGCCACTGCGCCATCCACCGGGTCCTCCGCTGCTTCCCCATCGCCTCCTCGTGGTGGGGCTGCCATGGGAATCAAGCCTAGTGAACGTGTGGTTGTGTTAAGTTAGTGCGTAGTAAGAAGAAAGGCTCTGATGTTTGACACGTCCGCTCTCTCGTTTTCATCAACGAGCATAAGGAGGTTGGCGCAACGTATCTAAGGCAATGTGCGCCCATTGACCATTTGTTCTCCACAAACCATGGCTATGTGTCTGTGCCATTTATGCGTGTGCGCCCATATGATGCATTGAATACTTCATTGATGCCTCGTCGGGAAGCCGAGGCTTGCGGTCCAAATTTTCATTTGGGCCATCCATGTAGTCCTGACCTCCCCACCCCCCACCCACCACCCATCCCATCCACACAGGCACCACCAATGGGTGTCCAGTCCAAAGGAGGCGGAGCTAAATCGTCACCTGGCCGCAGGGCAGGAGGACGTGGCCGTGGAGGCGGTGGCGGGGGGCGTGGAGACTTCAGTGCACGAAACGGTGGACGGGGCTTCGCAGGCCGTACAGGTGGAAATGTTGCTGCTAGCATGAACCCTTTCGATGCTGTGGCAAATCGCAAGTCCAAATTTTGGGTGCTAAACAAGCGTGCGAAGGGCCAAGTCCGCAATGTAAGCAAGGCGCGGCAGATGGCGGTAGAGCGTCGGAAGAAGACACTACTGGTGGAGTACAATGCCTCTAAAAAAGTCAACGTATTCAAGGACCGCCGCTTTGGGGAAGACGACCCAAGTCTGTCCCTGGAGGAGAAGATGTTACTGCGCTTCCAGAAAGAACGACAAAAGCGAGCACGTAAATCGAGTGCTGGACGATTTAATCTGGAGCAAGACGACGATGCGGATGACGACGATAATTATGGTGGCCTCAGGCTTACTCACAAGGGAAAGGCCTTGGGCGGAGACGGTGAGGACGACTACCAAGACAAGGATGGGCTGGTCTCGAGCGACGATGAAGATGGTAGTCATGGACTCAACAAGCAGATTGTCAAGGAGCTGCATTTTGGTGGGAGTGGCCCGGGGGACCGGAAGCGGCCGTCGCCGGCGGATGAAGAGGGACATTATGGCCCAGGCGCCGCAAAAAAGACGAGGGCAGAGTTAATGGAAGAGATCATTGCCAAGTCAAAGATGCATAAGGCGACCAAGGCGAAGCAGAAAGATGAACAGGAAATGGTGTTCTCCCATTTGGATGAAGAATTTCAGGACTTGTTAGGTGATTTGGATTTCAGGGATAAGTACAAGAGCAAGAGGGACGAGAAGGCGAGGGAAGCCCGGGAGAAGCAGGAGAAGAAAGCTGTAGAATCGTCGGCATTGCTCTTGGATGAGGGGAAAGATTATGATGAATTAATGAGTGCTATTAAGGATGAGCGGTTCGCGGCGAAGGCCAAGGATCGAACGAAGACACCTGAAGAAATCGCGACAGAAGAAAAGGAAAAATTGAAGCGGCTAGAGGCGGCGAGATTGGCTCGCATGCAGGGGGAGGTGGATGCGGAATTAAAGCGCGAGGCGCGCGGGGGCCAAGGAGAGGGGGATGGTGAGGATGATGGGGAGGATGGGGGGAGTTCCAGTGAGGGGGAGGGAAGTGATGGTAGCCTTGGGAAGTTGGGTCAGGGATGGGATGCCGACAGCGATAATGAGGAGGAGGAGGAGGAGGAGGAGGATGAAGAAGAAGAAGAAGAAGAAGGAGACTCTGATTATGACGACTCTCCTTCTTCGTCCACCGGCGATGAGGAGGAGGAGGAGGCACGTGATGAAGAGAGTGGGAGTAGGGAGGAGGAGGTGGAGGAGGGAGAGGAGAGCGGTTCGTCGTCAGAGGAGGGGGAAGAGGGCACAAAAGAGATTTCACCCGCCCTGCTTTATAGGCTTTTGGCACTCAAGGAGAAAGAAGAGAAGAGTAAGAAGAAGGCAAGCCAGGAACAGGCCGTGGAAGAGTGCCGACCCGTTGGGAAGACCGCGCGTCAAAAAGCTGCGGTGGCCAAGGTAGTCGCACAGACACAAGAGGGGAGCACCGGGATCAACCCTCAGATGCCCTACATCCTTGAGTGTCCTTCGACTATGGAGAAATTTGTGGACATGGTCAGAGAGTACGCCCAGGACCCTAAGGACGTGGCTGAGATGATAACCCGGATCCGGCAATATCACGCGATCCGATCGGGGGGGGATAAGGCCAGAGTGCATAATTTTTATGACATCCTCATGCGACGTTTGGCTTGCTTAGGCGACGCCCTGGTTCCTGCACACGTGGTAGAGGTGGATGCAATTTCAGAGGCGCTTGCCGCGATGACGCCGGAGATGGCTGCAGTGGCGGCTGCCTTGTGGGGTCGGATGCTAACAGGGTTGCAAGCCAAGCTTGGCAAGGCCCTCCGTGATCACGAGCTCGGGCAACGCGCCCGTAGCACCTGGCCTTCGCCGGGTGCGCTGTTGCTGTTACGCCTTTTGCCGCGTATTTTCCCTGCGACTGATTTTCGTCATCCAGTCGTGACTCCGGCCTTGCTGTATATGGGACAGGCCTTAAGTCAATGCCCAATTCTGACTCCAACAGATATAGAGCGTGGTCTCTTTGTAGCGGCGCTGGCTGTGCAGTATACGGAGGAGGCTGGACGGTTGATGCCTGAAGTCCACGCCTTTGTGCTCTCCTTGCTCGGGGCCATGGCGGGGACTGACCATGCGCAGGGCTTGCCCACCTTGGCTCCCTCCCTCGCGGCTGATCTACACCGACATACAGTCAATGATACGGGAGCTGCCGCGGGGAAGGGAGGGGAGGATGAGACAATAGCACCTATTGTGCTGGGAAGGGGAACACATTTAAAGGAGGAGGAAGAGGAGCATCAGGAGGAGGAAAAGAAGGGAGATCAAACGGAGGCTATCACGGTGGCGCTTGCGCGTCAGTACCTCTCGGCCGCCTGCCAGCTGTTGAGACGACTGGCTGTCGGGCCGTTGAAACAGAGTCCTGCAGCAAGAGAATTGTTCGAACCCTTTCTTGCGTGCCTTGCGACATTAGAGAGCAATGTGGCAAACGCGACGAAGAAGTCTAAGAAGGAGGGATTGTCAATTGTTCTTGGGCTGCTGCGGGAGACAAGGGCAAAAGTAGTAGGGGTGGTGGAAGAGGCGTTGAAGGTACGCAAGGTCTTATCCTGGCGGAAGAAGGGCGTGACGGCCATTCAGTCATTGGCACCGCGAGTCATTGACAATTTCGTAGTGAGGAAGGACGAAGGATTGGAGCGGGAGGCGGCGCGGGTCAAGCAGTTGACGCGGCAAGTGAAGCGGGAGAAGAAGGGGGTCATGCGCGAATTGAGGCGAGATGCCGCGTTTTTGGATTCGGAGAAAGTGCGAGTTGAGAGGGAAAAGGAAGAGGCGCGCAAACAGGTGATTAAGGACAACACGTCGTGGTTTGAGGCGTCGGCGGCTGATTTCAATAAGCAGGTTAAGATGGCCAAGGGCGAAACATTGCGTGGTGGTGGGTCAGGGCTGAAGAGGGATATACTGGGGAAGGGAAAGAGGAAGTAGACTCGTGGAGTGAACGCCGAGAGAAAGGAATCGCTCATTCAAGCTGCTTGGACTCAATACTCGTATCCGAAAAAGGAGAGAAACGAGAGAAAGCAAATAAACAAAGCAGAGGGTAATCGTACAACCAATCAAAAGCAGGAAAATTGATGGGTTTCACTTCGTGCTGCACGCAAACTTTTTTGATTCCCCCTTTCTTGTACATTTGTATCCACCAATAGACACCTCACTATTTCTATTTACTCACAAGATATAATAGGGCAGAGCAAACGAATTTCTTACGCGCTGCTATAGCCGCCATGACCTTCCATTAGCGTGTGCGGCCTGCTACCTGTGCGTAGGAGATACGTAGGCGTGGTCGAAATTAAAAGGGGGAAATTGATGCATTATAGGCGTAGAAGACACAAAAAAATGGCGAAGGGATGCAAGCTCTAAGAATCTGTATTTGTACGGGCAACGACTGGCCTCTCCTGAGATGGGGAGCACAAGGATCGAGAAGGTTCCCCGCCCAAAAACTGGGTGAGAGGAGGTGATCCTGCGCCACAACTCAATAGACGCTAATTTAATTGCCCACTTGTTTTTGCACCGACATGAAAGCGTGAACACCTTGGAAAGATCTTGCTCCGGTGTACGGAGGAAGAAGAAGGCAGACAGCTGATTAAAAACGATGCATGTACAGACAAACAGGAAAGTAGGAGAGATGGAACCAAGACAAAGGTAAAAATGTGTACAACTTTAAAAATAGACCCTACTATTTTGGAATATGACATTTAACATACCTTGTCATGCCTTCAACGTGGTTCATCCCCGCGCGAGAAGCGCAACAAGTCGACCTCTATATCCACACTTTTCTGCTTGTGAAACTTGTAGGTGGCCGGCAAATCGAAATGCATGGTCGCTATCACCTCCGCTCCCACGTCGGACCCACAGGCGGCGGCTCCACGGCCTATCAGAAACTCGCGGGTCGATGTCTTGTGCAAGGAATACACGACGGGAGCGACGGCCAAGCCTCGCTTTACAAAAAGCAAGTCGACTCCTTGATTCTTGGTCCCAAAGGGAGGATTCATCAGTACTGTGTCGAACATGCTACTGCCATCACTGGATCTGCTTCTAAACGGGGCGCCGGCCTCGGCAACGACGTCCGCCCGGAGCAGGGCACATTCCACGTCCATTCCGTGGAGGTTGGTTTGCGCGATGGCCAAGGCGTCGGGATCCGCGTCCACACCCACGCTCAGGGCCTCATCGCTACCCATCAGTGCTGCTCCCACAAGCAGCATGCCTGTTCCACACCCAAAATCAGCCACAACACGCCCATCCAAATCGTCAAAGGAGGCCGCGCACTGCAAGGCTCGGGCGGCCAGGTGTGGCGGAGTCAAATACTGCTCCAAGCCCCACTTCGGCTCCCCAAACCCATTCACCTGGCTCAGTGCTGACTCTAGGTGCCGCAGCTTCATGATTGCCGGTCAAGGCGGGGAGCCTGTGGTATAGTGTGTGCGTGGTGACGACTTATGAGGATACTGGGGAGGTTTTGTGGCTTGCAGGGCGGACAAACATTTTGCTCCCTTTGCCCACGGAGGAAATGAAGGAGCGCGGGAGCCAGCCGGTGACTGTAAAGGGGTTGCTGGCGAGATGTGTGCTCAATGTTAATCACACACAGACCATACAGCACAAGCAAGGCTTGCATACAGGCTACGGTGTCGTTGTCCATGAAACCAGCAATTACTTTCGCCTAAAATCGCCCACAAGCTCACAACACAAAACCGCGGGAGGAGAAATTTCCCCTTTTTCCAAACGCAGAACGCAAAGAACTGATATAAAGTTACCGACCCTCCTCGTCACAGGCCGGCACATTAATATAGAAATATAAAAAGCTGTCCTGCGTATTCCCTGCCCCTGATAGCGCAAGCAGTTCACCCACGCCCGCCCTTTTTCTTCCTCACCTTGCCATCCCACCATCACCACAGGCCTTGCCGTGCATTGAGAAGCCATGGTCCTAGATCTACAGCAACACGAGGAGGACTTAAATGCCTGGATATTTGATGAGCGCAAGGTGATCACGGCCCGGTACCTGGCCCACGTTCTGAATGTGCCCACGGTGGAAGCCCGTCGATTGCTGGCTGCCTTCTACCGTAGGCATAGAGGCAAGGTCCTTGCCACCTTCTTGCTAAGCGGCGAGCGACATCCCGCCAACCCATCCCAGTCAGTAACCAGCAACGAGGTTTTGCTCCTACCCGAAAGCCGGGTAAAGGCAGAGAAGGATCGTTTGTTCGCCCGCCTCGACGGAGTCCAACTCTTCAGCCTACACGCCACGCCTTCGACCAAGGCCGAAGCCGGCGAAAATAACGGCTTGGGTCCTGGTGGCGCCCGCCTGTGGACAGAAGACTTGGTATTGGCAAACGAGCTGCTAGACGCATCTTCGGACGCCGGGGAAAGTTTCCGCCTCAACAAGCTTAGCGGCATCTCATGCCCCCATATTATTTTTTCTGCTAAGGGCGTCCGTCGCGCCCCTCAGCCTCCGGCTCCTTCTGCGTCTGCAAAAGGCTGCAGTAGAGGTGCTAGTGCCAGCACCAGCGGCGAAAGCAACAGCAGTAGTAACCGGGCTTCGGCTGTGTCATGTAGGCCGAAGGGTAAGGCTATGAGTGTCCAGAATTTCTTTTGCAAACCTACCACGGCGAAGAACGAGGAAGCATCCGCCCCCAAGGCTCCTAAGAAGGAGGAAGCGGCAGCACCTACGGAAGAAATGGAGGAGAAGAGTAAGATGGAAGATGAGGTAACGCAGACGGCAAGCAGGAAGAGTAAGAAGGTCGTGCAAGAGGACGAGGAGAACGAGAATGAGGAAGGAGTTGAAGCCCCGTCGCCGGCCAAAAAGGAGGCTGTTGCCTCTTCCTCTCCCAAGCCCACCAAGAACAAGACAGAGTTACTGAAAGCTGCATCAAAGGAAAATAAGGAACAGCAGGACAGTTGTGCGGCTGCGGCGAAGAAAGGGATGGTGGAAGAAGAGAAAGAAAAAGAAGAGGATGAGGATGGAGGGGAATCTGCGGGCGAGGAGGAGTTCTTGCCAGGTGCGAAGACAGCGAGTGACAAGCGGAGGGACAAGGAACGGAAGGCTGCCAGGGAGCAAGCTGAGAGAGAGGCGGAAGGGAGAAGGAAGAAGAAGATGGCTGCCAAGAAGGATAGAGAGGGAGAGAAGGATGATGACGGACGGGCTGGCATGGAGGAGAGTAGTGGTGATGAGGAAGATGTCGAGGAGGAGAAGGAGACGAGGAAGGGTAAGGGGGAAGGCAAAGGGAAGGGAAAAGGCTCTGGGGAAGGGAAGAAAAGAGCGGCCAAGAAAAGCAATGCCAAGGGATATCCGCGGAAGAAGAGCAAGGGGAGTGAGGGGGACGACCGGGAGGAGGAGCTGGAGGAAGCAGTGCACATTGAGCCTGTCAGTGGTGCCATGGACACTTTTGTTCAACGGTCGCCCAGCAAACCCGCGGCTCCGGGGGAGAAACGCACTAAGAAGGTATTGGTGCAGAAGAGTTTCATGGACGAAAAAGGTTACTTTGTCACGGAGAGCGTGTGGGAGGAGCAGGAGGTGGATGAGTCGTCGCCTGCCTCCACCTCTCCCAGCAAGAGTAAGGCCCCTGTCAAGTCCGAGCCGGCTGTGGCTTTGGGACAAAAGCGCAAGGCTGAGGAGGGCGGAGGTGGAGATGGTGGTGGTGATGACAAGAAGAAGGAGGTCAAGGCGGCATCTGCGAGGACGAAGCAGAAGAGCATGTTAAGTTTCTTTGGCAAGAGGAATTGAGGGCAGAAAAGCGCGTCATGGATGAAGGGAAAATTGGGATAGGGCGATAAGTCCGACGACGTGCGGACACTGACTACTCTCTGACTGGTGGACTGGAGAGGGCAAGATATATGGTGGCATGGAGGAAAAAGAAACATGATGTAAAATATATCTCTGCAGAAGGAACTCGCGGAAAAGATGCGGAGCGAGCAGGGGAAAAAAGAGCAGAGTGTCTGAGTAAGGGAGGCATGGTGGAGACACAGAGAGGTAAGGATTGAGGAAGGTAAAATAAGACAATGCAGAGATAGTGAAAAGAAAGCAAAGAAAGAAATGACACAGTGAAAGTGGACAAGCCAGACGAAGGTTAAATGAAAAGAACAGAAGACGAATGGCCACACGTGCTATGGAGGCCATCAAGTCCGATTTTCTTTAGCAATGTAATTTTATTTTTTTGTCTTGCTCCTCGAGAATACGAATCACTCCCTAAACAGACGTATCTCCACAAAACAAAATCAAGCATTCCACTCATCGATTAATCGGTAGCAATACTGCTTTTATGCTGCTGCTGCTGATTCTTCCTCCTCCTCGCTCTATCAAATGTACACATACACAAAAGAGCGCGCCTACAAGCGACGATGAGCCTCTTTCCGGCTTTCTGGCTGGTTGTCCCTTGGAAAGGGAACGAAGACAAGCTAAAAAAGAGGTCGAATTCCTTCTCTCTTCCTGGTAAAGGTTGACAGAAAGGAGCCTGAACACCAGATACCTCAATTGCGTCTAGTATGGCTTGTTTCTTTGAATCCTGCGTCAAAAACTTGAAGTTCAATCTGTTAAATGATGTGAACCATGATCCGGTACACGAGGGACTGCCGAAATAGCTTGTGGTGCTTCCGTAAATGAAACCTGTTACCCACGATAGGAAGCGAACGCAGGAAGAGACTGACACTCAATAGGGAAGCAGCCAGCTCCAAGGCCACCCGCCATTGCCCCAAACCCGCCGAGCCGTCCAGGCAGAGTTTGAGGGTGATGATGGCAGCCAGGGCAGCAAGCATATGCGCGAGTGACGGGGCTAGCAGCATCCCCCCGGCAAGAAGAGCCCATCGCATGGCAAAGGCCTCGGTGGCAAGTGCACAGATGCCAACGTAGAGGAGCTTGAGGGTGAGCTCAGCATAAATGAGGGTGTAGGCGGTGGTGCGCCAAACAGTTTCCACGAGCAGCATGGTCAGCAAGTCAAACAGAATAGGCCAGCGTCCATACCCGAAAAAGCGGCCAAAAGACGACTTGTTATGCTCATCGAACGGGTGCTTCGCCCGCGTGGGCCGGTGTCGACAGGAGAGGAGGTCGGAGGGGTCCTTCCGGCAGCGGGCGGCGCACCTCGCCTCGAGGTTGACTGTTCGCATCCACCGCAGGGTGTCCGAGAAGCCAAGGTCATAGAGCCAGTCCACCGTGCCCGAGTGGGAGGGCGGTAGCAGTGACCACCAGGCGGGGACATAGCGCGAGGGTCGGATGTCAGCTTGGGAGAAATAGAAGGGGTTCACAGTCACAGTTCGTGCCTCCAGCACAGGCTGGAAGTCGGAGATGCCCCCGTCGATCAGCCACTTACCCCGGCGTCGCACTGGCGGCGACAGGGGAAATGCAGCGGCTGATGCCATGAGCGCGATAATGAGCTCCTCCTTAGATGCAAATTCTTCGATGCGGATGGCCCGGAAGTCGGTCAGGCCCGTCACTCCAACCGACAGCCGACCGTTGGCGCGCTCCCAGTGCTCGTCCAAACATCCACTGTAATCTAAGCAGCCACGCACGTATTTATGGAGCAAAAACGGCCCAAACAATGTACCGCGACAGCGAGGAATACATACTGCCTTGCAGTACTCGACAGCCTTGTCGAACGAGCTGGGCTCCACGCACAACCCTAGCGCCGTCAGCGCCCCCGCTGAACAACCCGAGAACTTTGCCTCTTTGTGCAAACCGTGATCCTTGAGGCACTTCGCAACCCCAAACATATAAAACTGCAGCCAACCCCCGCAAGCAAAGCTGAAGGAGGTAGGCAGCGTGCCTGGTGCATATTCGAGGTGTCGGGTTGGGGGTCGGGCCGGCTGCGGGGCTGTCGAAGAATCTTCTTCCTGCAAACTGAGGGGTCCCACGGGCTGGGGGGCGGGCAGGGGTGAATCTGGCGGTGTGCCACTCTCCGACTCGTCCGAGTCCACGGTAAAGTCGAAACAGTCCACTGTGAACGGCGGTGCGGGCGGGTAGTGCACCGGGGCCGGGATCTCCATCGGCATTGTGCCCAGTTCCTCTCGGATAGCGTCAAACGTCTGGATGTGCGGGGTGAAAGACTCGTACACATCGTGCAACTGCTCCCTGAACTCGTTAAGGCGCCCAATGCCCAGAGATTCATGGCTATGAGACCTTTTCATCGGTGTCGTCGGCGTCATTGCCGCTGTCGACCCGCAGGCTGCCACCGGGGCATGGGGGTCCTCCTCCTTCCTCCTAACCATCTTTTTCGCTAAGCGAAGAAAACCCTGCATATTGCGGCCTTACGCGTGCTGGTTGCTCCTACAGCAGTGGCGTGAAGAGAGGGGGGACCGGTAAATTTGAACTCTGCGGGTGGTTTGGAAGGAAAGGGAAAGGATGAGGCTCTCTTGGTGACTTCGGCCGCGGTTTCATCCTCAACTACTAGTAGAGCTTATTCCGTGTGTCCTTGATGTTTAGATGATGATGAGATGGTAGAAAGTGGTACCGGTAAGGCGTGGAGAGATCGGCCTCCTGCACGTTCGAGGATATTGAGGGTAGTGTCAAGCGAAAGTGTGTGGAGACACGTGGTTACGTGCTCAGGACTTCGACACGGATGGCGAGTGGCGGGCGTCCTCGCTCTTTTCCATTCCCCCGTTTTCGGAGCTCTCGGAGAGCTTGGGGAGCCAAAACTTATGCCGGGGAGGAAAAGCAATAATAATAATAATAATAATAATAGTTATAATAATAATAAGTTTGGCGTTCTATCCCCAGCATGCATACAGTGAATGTCTTTTTGGCTTTGAAAAATTTCGGAAATCGAGGAAAAATTATAAATTACGCTCCCTTTTGCTTCCATCCCTGGGCTCCCGATCACACCATATGAGTGCGTGCAGCCTCCCACCCTCCCTCGTTTTCTTTCACATGCATTTGTATGTATAGAGAACACACACCCTATCTTCCCCGATTGCTTATCTACAGTTAAGTTGAGGACACATGTCTTCAACCCCTTCCCCAAACAGTGCCTGTTATTACTACCCTTCCCACCTCGACCAATCACTTCCCTTCTTCCATCCTGCGCTTTTTCTTCCTTCTCTTCCTTCCTTGTCCACCTTTCTCCTTCTCCTTCGTCCCGCTACCCCCCTAGCGTATTTATCGCGTAAAATACATCAGGTTTTCACAGGTTTGAGCACGACAGGAGCAACAGCACGCGCGACGACGCATTCTTCCTCAGACGCCTCGTTTAGACATCTCCCGCCACGGCGCTTAGGCACAAGATGCTGGTTAAGTCGATGGTTCTTGATGAAGTCACACATGGTCATGGAGGAGTTGGCGGACCACGAGGCAGCCAGCATGGCGGAAGGCTTGGCAACCACCACCGCCCGCACTTCCTCGGCCTCCCCGCTGTCCTGAGGCAGGTTCTCGCTGTGCGAGCGGAGGCCATAGTACTGGCAGCACCCGTGGATGAGAAGGCGGAAGAAAGCTGAGTTGTTCAAAGGCAGCACCAAGGAATCCTTCTTTACGTACAACGGCCGGGCCAGCCACCGGGCCAGAGCCTCACTCCCACCCTCAATCTTGCTGTCCTCTTTCTCGCCGCCATGCCCTCCTGCTCCTTTTCGTGCTCCTGCTCCTCCACTACCTTTCAAAAGCAGCCTACCCCCCCCTTCCATGAATCTACGCAGCAGCGCTTCCACATCCTCCAAGAACAACCCCATGTGCGCATCCGTTCCCACCAGCTGCGTCAACAGCCTCCGTAACCGAGACTCCAACCGCAGAAATCGCGCCTCCGCATCCTTCAAGAGCGACGGCGTCGACCTTCCTCTCGCCCTTCTTGTCTCTGCTCCACGCTTCTCCCCATACCCTGCCAAAAATCGCTCCCGCAGGTCTGTGTTCTCTGCCGCCATCAACGTTGAAAAATTACTGATTTGTGCCCGGTCCACAAACGGCCCGTACTCTCCTTCCGCCACTGCCTTCGTACTCTCCTCTTCCCCCTCCAGGCCACCATTGTGCAAGCTGCTGCAGATTTGCGCCACGCCCAGCAAACGGTCGTTGGCCCATCTTCGCATTTTTCTGCGAGAGCGACGCTCAATGCGTCGCTGACCCGCCGCCGCTGCAGCAGCTTCTGCTTGCTGACGTTGCTGGTCCTCGCGCGCCTGCAAGTCTGCAAATATCGTGGCGGTACCAGCCATGGCGTGGGTAAGCCGTCGGTTTTGGCCTTTGAGTGGGGTTAAGACACGCGACAAGCGAGCGGGCGTCGACGACCGGGGCTCGCCTCCTCCCCCCACATCGAGAAGAAGCGCCGCCGAGCCCACAACCACCGAAGACGTGACACCACGGCCTTCTACCACCGTGCCAGCTGCCACCGCCCCTGTCCCTACCCCTGAAGCCGCCGATAAAATGGCGTAACGGGCGATGATTGGGGTGTTGTCGCGGCTGCCATTCCCTCCCCCGCTGACGCCCCTACCTGTGCTGCTGCTCCTGCTGCTGGACGAAGAATGACCTACTTCTCCTTCGGCGCTGCTGTTGCTCCGGTCTACCGCCTTTCCGACACCGGGGAAAAGCTTGGAGGACGACATGACTGGGTCGGGGTATTCAGCCAATCAAACACGTAGTTTATTCAGGATGAGGAATGGATGTAGGCGCTTAAGATGCACGTACACACACACGCACGCACTTACACACCTTTCAACCTTACGGATTGAAGACCAAATACACGGATGCGCAACCACGCAAGAAAAAATAAGGCAATCTCGTACACTCACTGCTTGGCTGGGTAAGGCAGGGGATAAGGGGGTCGATCAGGACGCCATTCCTCTGGTTAGGCTGGGCGGGGAAATCACTCGCAGCCCTCCTCCGACTTTTGCGGCCACGTGCTCCGATTAGAGAGCGATGGTCTGAAGATAATTTAACAGCTCCAAAAGGTGCCGACCAGAGTTCCTGTACTATCGTGGCAGGGAGGAGAAAGAGGGCATGGATGACAGAATATAATTGCGTAAATCCCCGCGCAGTCCGAGGTGGCATCAAAGCTGGAGCTTAACGCCGAGTCGCCTTCCGCCCACGTCCCCATCGGCCCGGAAGTGGTGTGTGGGCTGGGCCTGGCCTGGCCTGGCCTGACATCGTCGACCCTTCATGTATGGGAACGTGAATGAATTCGTCCTGTAGACGTTTGCCCTCCACCTGCTGAATGTTAACGTATTCGAGGGGGTGCGAGACGCTCAGACGGCGCAACGCAGGACGATCTGCTTGACCCCGCCTAGAACTCAACGATAAGCATGTCGAGGAAGATAACAAAGCCTGGGATGGTTTTGCTAGATGTACAAGTGTTATGACTGGGTGAACTTGGTTGCAGGATCAGCGTTCGTTTTGGCGCGAGCTCGTCACCGTCACATAATCCGCCTGATGCATTCGCCTCCATTGCCACTTCCAATACCTACCACCGTGATGTGTCCTTTCTACCAGTCTAACTTCCGTCTCCCTATCCCTCAACCCAAGGCAGGAGCACTGACTTTCCAAGTGGAAAAGCAAAGGAGGCGCAAAGCGCAGGGCTGCGAGAGAGGTGCTCCATCCGTGCAACAGCAAGACGAGGAGCCAGCCATGGGGAGACGCACAAGCCACACGACCAGAAAAAGAGAGTGCTGCCGGAGAAGGACCGTGTTTTCCCTTACCATCCTCTTCTCATGTCTCATGGAGCAAGTAAAAGCAAGCCCAGCCTCTCCATTACATCTTACCCCGCAGAGTGTAACAAACGCTACTATCCTGCAGGTGAATGAGACACTGCCACTCCACCAACAGGAGAAGAATGAGGAGGACCATAATGTGCTGTTAGAAGCAAGCGAGGTGCAGGATCTTGCGGAGGAGGTCATCCTATCGCAAAGAGAGCAAAAAGAAGACCTGCACGAGCCGCAAGAGCACGATGTGGAGCAAGAGCCGCGAAGGAAGGGGCAGAAAGAGCAGCAGCCACCACACGAGGTACAAGGGGCTAAAATCCAAGAAGAGCAGCAACCGCCATGGCAGCAGAAGCTTTCGCAAGAGCAGCAACCGCCGCCCACAGAACTAGAGGCGCAGGATGCACAAGTGGAAGGTACGCTGCAGCAGCATGATGTCCCGTTTGAGGAGGGTTCTGTCATCTTTGAGGAAGGCGTGTCAATGCAGATCAGTGAAGAAGCCGTGAAGGAGGCGGGTTTGAAGGAGGAGGAGAACCCACACAAGGAGAAGAACCATGACATGGAAATTATAAATGAGGAGGATGAGGAGGAGCACGAGGCGGCAGAGCGAGACTCGCTAGAGGAAATCAAGGCCGTCATCGAAGCGCAAGCCGAGGAAGATCGTCGGTTGTCTGAAGATGCGGCATTAGATGAAGCCCGGGCGCACGCGGCGGAGCGAGAGGCGGTGCGACAAGAGGCAGAAGAGAAACGGCAGACGCGAATAAGGGCCGCTGAAGCCCATGCGGGCGCCGCGAGCTGGGGCCGCGAGCCAAGACAAGGGGACAGCCGCGGCAGCAGCAGCAGCAGCAGCAATGGAGATTCAGGCAATATCAGTGGCAGTGGGAATCGGGGGAATGCTTTCGCTGCCTTGTCTGGCGGCGGTTCTGGTGGAGTCTTTTCGAGGGTGGGTGGATTGGGCCGGGCCTCTCATGCAGGCTCCTCCGCCTCCTCCACCCCTTTCACACGCCGCGGCCGCGTCCCACCCACCGATGAGCATGCTCAAGCGGAAATGATGAGTGCTGCGTTTGGTGGTGGGGCGGGCGGGCCTGGAACGATATCCTTTGAGGATATGATGACGCAGCAAGAGAGAAGCATGCACGGGGGCAGTGGGGACGAGAGTGCGACAGTGCGGGCTCGGCTAGCGGCTAAATTGGTGTTGGAGACGGACGCACTTCTTTATGGTGGGCAAGGCGGGTCTGGGGGCGCTGGGTTGGAGATAGGTGATGACGACCCGGAGGAGGAAGAGGGAGGGATGATTGAGGGGAAGAAGGCAGCGCTGTTGCGGGACCGGACGGGCAAGGAAATTGCACGGATCCTGCGAGAAGGGGAGAAGGATGACCCGAATTGGTATGCCGTACTGGGCATCTCTCGGCGAGCATCGGCACAGACTGTTAAGGACAGCTTCCGACGGCTGGTGTTGCTCATTCATCCGGACAAGACAGCGAGCCGCGGGGCACAGGAGGCGTTCCAGCTGGTGCAAGAAGCCTATGAGAGCCTTTCTGGCCCAAGCGAGCGCCGGGCCTACGACTTGTACCTGGTCAAGTTGCGGACCAAGCACTGGAAGCAGCGTATCCGTCCTCTCAAAGACAAGCTGGACGAGCTCTCAGATTACTACGAGCCGGTCCTCGAGCGGAAAGGCAAGATTGCCCTCGGTGCATTCTTAGTGTGGGCCTTGGTTTTGTAGATTGTAGTGTCGGATGGAGAAAAATCAAATACAACAAATGAGACAGACGACAACAAAAGAAAACTGGTCCCCCCTCGTATAACATCACGAGACTTGCGTCATTTCTCGCACAAGACGAAAAAGAATCATAGAATTAAATATTGTTGCATTGTTTGCTTGGTCGTTCTCCGATCCCTTCTATTTCCATGTGATTTCTATCAGATCGCGAATGTTGCTCTTGCCATCCTCCACCGAGGCCACCACCCGGGACTCAAAACCTAAGGCACTGGCTCGAGCCCCTAGATCCACCACAGATCCCCCTGTGCCAAAGTAGTATCGCTTGCCAGCCACAATGGCAACGGCTCCTGGCGGTTGTCGTGCGAGGTGACGATGGATGGTGTTTAGAAGCTTCTCCGTCACGAGGGAGGTGTAGAAGGTCTCGGCGCTCACGATCACGTCGAACGCTGCCGGAACATGCTGATTCAAAACCTCGGATGCCGCTTCCCAGTCACCGCTGACCAAGGTTACCCTCTTTGACAAGTCATCCGTACTATCAACATTGAGGCAAATGTTGGGACCGGTCACTTCGCGCAGCACCTCTTCGTTCAAGTCCAAGAAGGTCACGCTTGCGGCGCCTTGCTGCAAAGCGTGGATGCCCGGCAGCCCATGACCACAGCCCAACTCTAGCACACGGTGGTGCAATTGCACCAAGTTGTGCTGCTGAAGATAGCGTACGAGATCCACGCTGGATTCCCACACTTTGAGTCCGCCTTCGTACACGCCGGGCACCAGGTCCACTCCATCTGGCACATCCACCATCACCCCAGCCACGCTCTCCACTATCCGAATGGAAGCACCAGTGCCTACCTGGTGACTACCCCCGCTATCGCCCAACAGTGACACGCTCCGCGACAGAGGTAATACCGGGGGCACGATAAATTGGATGAGACGAGCCGGTGCCACTGGGGTGAGCGTCGACGACGGGCCTGATGGCGGGTGGGGCAGTGGTAGGGGCTCGGGGTTGGCGCTGGAAGTGGTCAACGGCTCGGCAGGAAGATCAAAGCTGAAGGAAAAGGACATCTTCGTGAAGAAGATAAACACCTATTTGTGAGTGTTCGTGTGGTGTGATGGCAATGAGACTTTGTGCAGAGGGCTCGTTGAATTTCCTTGTTGTATTGGCGGGACAAGGGAAGGAGGATTTGTGGGGAGGTTCGCTCTTTATGGGCCACATGCTGTTACGCGTCTGAAGCATTTCGCGAGCCTCGAAAGCCACATCGGCCACGCAGAAACGTTCCCAGAACGACAATACTTACATGCTATGGAAAGGAAAAATCAGATAAACCATACTGAGTGCGGGTAGCATGTGTAGCTACGACAGGGAATGCCTCTTTAATTTCTTTTTTGGTCTTGGATCGCTATCCGACACAGGACCCCATTCACACTGAATCAGTTATGCTCAACTTTTTTTGGTAGTCACAACTTTCTGTTAAGAACCTAAACGCGCGTATTCACCCTCATCCGACCTCCACACTGTAGGGCCTCGCACTTGCTTAAATCTTGGACAGCGTCGGAGGAGGGTGGTGAGCATGCCAATGGTTGGCAATGTCGACACGGCGACAGATCCAAACGTCGTCAAAACTCTTGGCATAGTCCAAGAATCGTGCCAAGGCCATGCAACGCCCCGGTTTGCCTACCAATCGGCAATGCAGGCCCACCGACATCATCTTTGGGCTGCCGTTCAGTCCTTCTTGGCGCAAGTAGTCGAACGAATCCTGTAGTATCCAAGAAACGGTAATGTTAGTTGCCTTTTCACCTCACGATTCATTGCAATGCTGTCGCGGATCGACTATGTTTAAATAGATCTAGCACATCCCTTCCTATCCGCCGACCCTACCTTAAGGTACGTGTAGAATTGGTCCCCGCAATTGAAGCCCTGTGGGGTGGCGAACCGCATGTCGTTCACGTCCAGCGTATAAGGGATCACCAAGTGTGGGCGACCGTATTCCGTGTTCCAGAATGGCAGGTCGTCGCTGTAGCAGTCGGAGTCGTAAAGAAAGCCACCCTCCTCCACCACCAGTTTGCGAGTATTGATGTTTGGCTTGCCCTGATACATCCCCACTGGCCGGGTCCCGCACACCTCCGTGGTGATAGCTACAGCCTTGCGGATGTGCTCCCGCTCACTGGCCTCGCCCATGTACTGGTAGTCGATCCACCGATACCCGTGACTGGCCACTGTCACCATTGTGTGTGTATGGGGAGGTTTTATTGGCTGACTGAACTGAGTCCCATCTAACTCAACGTCACATCTTCTGATGTGTATTTAATGTCACTTACCTTCCCATCCGGCCTCCACCATTGCCTTGCCGGCCTCGGGGTTCTTGGCCAGGGCTAGCGCCACCGCATAAACCGTCACTGGCACGCCTTTCTGTGTGAAAAGCCGATGTAAGCGCCAAAAACCCGCCCGCGAGCCGTACTCGTACAAAGACTCCATGTTGGCATGACGAACGCCCGGCAAGGGCGCCGCACCGACTATTTCGGAGAGCAAGTGCTCTGACTGGCTGTCCCCATCTAAGATGCAATTTTCCCCGCCTTCCTCGTAATTGATGACAAACTGGACTGCCAGCTTGGCTCCCCCGGGCCACTTGGGGTCGGGCGGGTGCCGGCCGTAGCCCTTGAGATCCCGTGGGTGCGTCAGTGAGTTGACGGGTGGCGCAGAGGTCGGTGCCATGGTAAAGTATGGGTTAGGTACTCGTGTGCTGTCGGTTGCTGATCTTGCGCCCCCGCTTTTATTGGGGAGATAAAGTGGGTCGGCAGCGGCAAAGATAGCCTATTGGTCATTGAACAAAGGAAAAAAGGAAAGGGGGGACAGAATATATCAAGACGAGGACAAGGCCTGCAATACAAGCAAGCGTAGGTCTTACATAGTGCAGCCGTCAGCAGGGTAGGACAAGACACGCACAGATGCAGGCAAAACTCATTGCACGGTGAACGGATCGCAACGCCTAATGTGATGGTGGGGTAACGACCCCCGTCGTCGCTAAGCCTTCTCATACCATGATACAATCCACAAACAGCTAAAGGCCAGCGGCACAGATGTCCCGCCGGCCGGCGGTGCATCTGCTTCGGCTGAGCAAGGCGGTTAATATCAAGGACCAACTACGGCTGGAAGAAGCATTGCTGCGGCACGACACGCGGAATTGGTGCTTACTCAAGGATGGAGAGCCAGCAGGTGTCATGGCACGACCTACGATCGTCTTAGGCATTGGCGGGAAGGCATCTAAGTTGGTAGAGTTGGAGCGCGTCAACCAGGACCGGGTGCCCTTGCTACGACGGTTTTCCGGGGGCGGTACAGTAATTGTCGATCACGACTCGCTCTTCATCACTTTCATCATGAACACAGTAAGTAAGGGAGACATAGAGGCAAGGATAAATGTAAATCAGGGGAAGCGCATAAAATAAGCGAGTTTATGTGAAACATCACACCATTTACAACACGACCACCTTTCCGAACAACAAAGGAGCAAGTCACCCCCAAGCAGCCCTACCCGCGGCCCATCATGGAGTGGACGGCAGGCGTGTACGGCCCCGTCTTTGACCGCCTACGGACAACGCAGACAGAGCCTTTTCAGCTCCGGGAGAATGACTACGTGTTTGGGCCTTTGAAGTTCGGAGGCAATGCGCAAAGCATCGTCAAAGACCGGTGGCTGCACCACACGTCCTTCCTTTGGGATTTCCAGCACCCAAACATGGACTACTTAGCACTTCCCGAGCGACGCCCCGAGTACCGGCAGAACCGCTGCCACGGAGCCTTCTTGACGCGGTTGAAGGAGCACACGTTGCAACAAGACCGGGCGGCGCTCTTCCGGGAGTTGGAGGTGGAGCTTGGCGTGCATTTCGACGTGCACATCGCTGACGAGGCCGAGGTGCGGGCTGAAGTGATTGATGACAAGCTGGGTGGTATGGTGATGTGGGCGGAAAAAGCAAGGACTCGCGATGTCTCGCCCGTTGAGGAATTGGCCAAGCATCGAGAGCAGCTGCAAGCAATGCACTCGCAGCAGCACCCCCTGAAAAGTACTGAAATGGGAAAACAAAATAAGTAGCAAACTGTGTACCAACTGTGATGAAATAAAGGAATAAACGAATTGCAATGCAAGGAGGTTAACGAAAAAGGTAGAAGCCTTCATTCGTTTTGTCCTATTTCTAATTTGTTCGCAAGCCGGTCTAAGTCTCACAATCCTCTTCTTGTTCACATTTTACACTCGTCATCTTCTCTTCCCCCCTAATCCATCCGTTTGTGCGACTGCCCTCAAATATTTACATGCTGCTATCTCACCTGCATGCTTTATTTATGCTTTCTATGTATACTCCTTCATCGAGCTGTCCTCCCTCGGTCTCTCTCACCGTCGGCAACCTCCAAAGCCACTCCCTCTCGCAGGCACACACCCCAAGGCGTCGAACAAATTCAAACTTGCCACGGCTTTGCTTAATTCCTCATGTTCACTCTCCATAAAAACCCGGCATAACCGAAAGTCCAACTTTCCCAGTACTAACACTTCTCGCAGCAGGCGGATGCATAACTCCTCCGCGAGCCCCTCTATCGAGACCAAGCCCGCGCTATTCTCAGCGATTGAAACCAAGCAAAGCTGTGTCAAGGAGAGTGGGCTGTGAGCCCGAGTGGAAGGAATAGCTTGCTCCAAAGGTAGGGTGCGGTGCGTGGGAGAGGTATGGGGCGGGGAGGCCCGTGCGCTGCTGCTTGCATTGACGATGGTGCTGGTGATGAATGAACTCGCGGTTGCACCCGCCGAGTCTCCTGATAGTCCCTCCATGCTCAAGGCGGCAAACGCATGCTCCGCCCCGACTGTCGTAGTTGAGCAGGTTGAGCTGCCGCTGTTGACTGGAATGCCCGTGGTCACCGAGACTTCTGATTGCCCATCCTCAGGTGGCATTATGATGAGGGGGGGAGTAAGCAGGAAGCAAGAAGATGAAGTCGAGGATGACTGCGGCAGCCCACGGGACCACCTAGTGCCAGCGGCGCGGCTGCCTTGCTTTGTGTGGCATGGCAACAGTATGGGCGGAAAAAGCGTGAGATATTGTCAAGACATCTAAACCTATTTGAAGCATGTCTTGTCTTTGTCTCCTCTCTCCCCGAGAGCGAGCGATGAGGCAAGAAATCCTTGCTTTTGCGTTTCCCAAAGCTTTTGCTTCCCCTTAATCCACTCGACGACTCATCCTTTGCTTACGACAATACCTGCCCTACTCCATCCCGTTGTCACAGGCGCCAATCCATCGTCCCACCATGCGGCAGCGGGGCACTGAAGTCAGTCGGCGGCCATGGAGCATCCTGATGCTGCTGCTTGTGATGAGCGGCCTGCAATGCCTTGGCGTAGAGGCCGTCCAGCCACCACAGCGAAAGCTGGGAATAGTGCAGCCACACTTAAAACGACTTGGTACGAAAGATTCGTTGCCGTCCCCGGCCTTGGTGCTCTCCCGGCGCCGCGACTTGGCCATTCGCAGCAGCTCAAGAGGTGAAGGAGCAGACTCCCCATCGAGGTGGCTGACCCGCGTACGAGGTGGGGTACAGCCGGCTAAGAGCAAAAGTAAGGTCAAGGCTACTGCACCTACGGCCACTGGCAACAAAATCCGCTATGCAGGGGAGGCGGGGACCAAACAGAAGGTCAAGGAGTGGTACAAGGCCACGCCCATCATCACCCGCGTTCAACTCTCCACCTCCCTCCTCCTCACCGCCTTGGGCCTGGTGGCGATCGACCCTTCATATTTTCTGCTGGATCCCGTGAAAATCGTAACTGGCCTGCAGCTGTGGCGACCATTCACGGCCGCGGCTTTCATGGGTCCCCCATCTATGAGCTGGGTTTCCAACCTGTACTTTTTACACCAATACGGTATGTGCCGAGGGACCTCATATCGGGCGTGGATTCTCATTCCGAGCTTACGTCATGGCAACAAACAACATACATACAGGCACAGCGCTCGAGAATTCGGAAGGCGCCGCGCAGCAACTGGTGTTTTTGTTGTTCAACATTGCTGTGCTGAGCTTTCTGGGTTCTCTGATTGGGCTGCCAGTGACCAGCAACGCCCTGATAACGGCTGCTCTGCATTGCCTCGGCCGCCAAGACCCTCTGCGAGACGTGAACTGGATGTTTGCCATCAAGGTATGTACTCTCATTGTGGAACGGAAAAGCATAGAGTGCTCGTGAGTAAAGTGCCTCATGACGGCTTTAAATCATATTTTGACCGACACAGATAAAGTACTGGATGCTGCCCTTTTGCCTTGCCCTTGTCGACATGCTGCAAGCACAAAATCCCATGGCCGCCCTTCCTGCCGCGTTGGGCATTTTGAGCGGTAAGTTATTCATTCGCCTTGTCTCTCCCTTACCAGCTTCACATCTCACATGTACATGTGTTTTTCCTCCCTCTTCCCCCCCCCCCCGCCAAGGCCATTTGTACTACTTTTTGCGGAATGTGTGGCCTCAGATGGGTCACCGGGAGCTACTGTTGGCACCCGAATGGTGGTGCAAGCTTCTGAATCGTAACAACGATGACATCATCTTCCGGAGAGACAAGCGACCCCTTGTGGGAGCGGACGGTAGCGCGGGAGGGACAGGTAGTGGTGGAAGTTTGACTTCCATTTTGCCCAAGAAGAAGAAGAGCAAAATTTATAAGATGAAAAAGACATCGTCATGATGAAATTTAGCCATAAATCAAAGCAAAAGTATAAAGTTTAGACCTGAAACCTATTCAATTAATTGGCTTGCTTTTCTGAGGGATCGATCGAATGATTTATTCTTTCATGAATACCAAATTTATCTTGTTAAGCCCTGTAATGCACTGAACTACTCAGTGGATCGTTGTATCCATCGATATGGGGGGAGACGTTGACGTACGTCATGGCGACTACCTCCCCACATGCATGATGAAACGCACATCTCCGCTGATATCTTGCAAATTGCCACACAAACGCGTGCCCGCTCTAATAATAACACTACAGCACCATGGGATCCTTGAAGGCGCGCAGGCGGCGGCAGCGGCGGAAAAGGTGCCTTGGTTATGATGCTAATGGGAATGAAAGAGGAGTCCAGGCGAAAATGGAAAAGCAAACGCTCAAATTCGTCCAAGCGCGGGGGCGGCGGGTGCCGCCCCGGGTCCTGCAGATCGCGCTGGCGGCACTGTTAATGCTGCTCTCTAGGCCATCTTACGCTGCCCGACAGTGCGTCCAGATGTTCCTCCCTTTGTTTGTGTCGTCTCCTCGTTCCGTCCCACTACGAACCCATCCCCTCGTTGTGCGGAGGGCCATGACGACGCCGAACCCCAAGCAGCGCCGGCCAGCAGAAGACTGGACAAGAGACCCAACACCACCTCCACCATGGCATCCATCATCTATTCCATCTACACGCGTTTTTACCGTGGGACCACCTATGTCCGGGCCGCGCGAGGCCATTCTCTTGCGACGCCTCAAAGCACTGGACGCAGCCATCGAGGCCGTGCAGGTTCAAGAATTCTACTTCCTCAGTGTCTTGCACGAGCAGAAGCAAGAAGACAATTTGATAGAAAACATTTCGAACGTATTGCGTGAAGCTGCCACCCCTTGGACACATGCGCTTTTGCCCTTGGACGATCAATCCACGGCCTCTCACCACTCCCTCCGTCAGCACTATCGCGCGTACGCCCCTCGTCCTTCCTTCCGTAGCGTTTGGAGCAGCAACGTCCGTGCAATTCTAGAAGCACGGGGCTGTCTAGCTCAAGCTGGCGAGAGTGCAGGCGACAGGCTGCAGGAACTGGAGATGGGGCGGTGGTACCATATCGTTAGTCGCTCCGAGGCCTTGTTGCCTGAAGCCGAAGCCCTTCTCTACGACCGCATGACCGAGAGCCCCTTTGCCATGCCAGCTGCAGCTGTCTGGGGAGAGGCCGACAAAACATGGATGCTAGCACCCACTGACAGGCTGTGGACCGAGAGGGAGAAGGAGCCGAGTGCGATTGTGCTGCCCTTGCATGAGGAGGGTCCTGAGGTGCTGTATACCGTGAGTGAGAAGTACGGCCTGGGTTTGGGGGTATGGGAAGTGGCTTTTCTCACAGACTTGTTCGTGTCGGGCATTGGACGAGATCCAACCGAGGTGGAAATTTTTGACGTGGCTCAGTCGCTGTCTGAGCATTGCCGGCACTGGACCTTTGACGGGCAGTTTGTGGTTGACGGACAGGCCATGCCCAAGAGCCTGATGGAAATGGTTCGGGAACCCTGGCAGCGACAACAGCAGCAGCAACAGCAACAGCAACAGCAACAGCAGCAGAATGAAGAGGGCAAAGAAGAAGGAGATAACTCGCTGCTGGCCTTTTGTGACAATAGCTCGGCCATCAAAGGCCCGCGTGTGCTCGACTTTCAACCCGCGACGCCCGACCGGCCATCCCGGTACACCTGTGTCGAGGGTGTGCGACATCTGAGTCTGACTGCCGAGACACACAATTTTCCTTGCAGCATCGCACCATTTCCGGGGGCGCAGACGGGCGTTGGAGGTCGCATTCGAGACATTTTGGCCACAGGCCGAGGCGGCTATACGCTTGCAGGCCTGGCCGGATATGCGGTCGGGAGACTTGAGCTTCAGGGCGCAGTGGACAGGAAAAAGGAGGATAATCCTCGACCACATCATCGCCCTCGGCACGTGGCCTCAGCCCTGGAAATCCTGTTGCGTGCGAGCGATGGGGCCTCCGACTATGCAAACAAGTATGGGGAGCCCTTGGTGGGGGGCTTTGCGCGGGCCATGCCCGCATGGCAGGGCGCTGAATTTTTGAAGCCCATCATGTTCTCGGCAGGTGTGGGCAAACTCCCAGCCGAAGCTGTGCGCAAGAATGAGCCTGACGTAGGAATGGCAGTAGTGAAGCTGGGGGGACCAGCCTACCGTGTTGGACTGGGTGGAGGTGCTGCATCGAGCAAAGTGGAGGGGGATCCTGAATTAAACCTGCAGGCTGTACAACGTGGTGATCCCGAGATGGGCAACAAGGTGGGCCGCGTGGTGCGGGCCTGTCTGGAGATGCACCATTCTTCACAGTCACTGCTGTTGGAGAGTGTGCACGACCAGGGGGCGGGCGGCAATGCCAATGTGCTCAAGGAGCTGGTGGCCCCGGTGGGCGCGGACGTGTTCCTAAATCGAATTCAGCGAGGCGACTCCAGCCTGACGCCACTGGAAGTTTGGGGGGCAGAGTATCAGGAAAGTCAGGGCGTGCTTGTGCAAGGCTCGCAAGCATTGGCTACCCTGAGCCGGATATGTCACCGCGAGGCCACACCCATGGAGGTGGTGGGACATATAACGGGCCATGGCGCTATACGGGTGTACGAGAACGAGGAGGAAGCAGTGCACGGACGGCCGCCCGCACGACCTTTGGTGGACTTGCCCCTAGAACCCTTGCTCTCACGCCGGCCCAAGCGCGTTATCCAAGCCATAGGGACGAGGCCAGGAACGAGGGGCGGCATCGAGAAGGCTGCTTCTCCAATGGCGCTCCGTGATGTATTGCGTGCCATCCTGAGCACAGTGAGTGTGGGCAGCAAGGCCTTCCTGACCAACAAGGTAGACCGTAGCGTCACGGGTCTGGTAGCAGCACAACCTTGCGTAGGGCCCTTGCACTTGCCGGTGGGAGACGTGGGCGTGACGGCCCTGTCTTTTTGGGGCAAGGAGGGCGTGGCCTCTGCTCTGGGGGAGTGTCCGGGCATTGGACTGGCGGGCACAAAGACGAGCATCGCTGCCATGGTGCGCATGGCCGTGGGGGAGGCACTCACAAATCTGGTCTCAGCCCCTATCACACGCTGGGCTGACATCAAGCTGCAGGCCAATTGGATGTGGCCAGGTCGGGAAGGGGAGGCCGCGGGTCAGCTTTACGAGGGCGTGGAGGCGCTGCGAGAAGCATTACTGGATCTGGGTCTAGCCCTGGACGGAGGCAAAGATTCCCTGTCCATGGCCACGGATTGCGACGATGGTGTGCGGGTCCCTTGCCCTGCTACCGTGGTAATCACGGCCTATGCACCTTGTGCTGACGTCTCAAGAGTTTTGACGCCCGACCTGAAGGTGCCGAGCGCGGTTGAGGGCGAGGAAGGTGTCCTTATGCTTCTGGAGCTAAGTGGGAAGCCTTCAGGGACCAGGCGTCTCGGCGGTTCGGCCTGGGCGCAAATTATGGGTAAGGACGCGGAGTTGGAAACGCCTGACATGCTCGACCCATCCCTTATGAACCGCGCATTTGTGGCGGTGCAGAGGCTGGCACAAGAGGCCCTGGTCCAAGCATGTCACGACGTGAGCTCCGGGGGCCTAGTCACCACCGTTTTGGAGATGGCCATGAGCGGAGATGCCGGTGCAAGGCTAACGTTGCCACCTCACGTCTTCTCCTTTTCGCCATCAGTCTCGGCAGAGGCCGCCCTTTTCGCGGAAGAGCTGAGCTTGGTGTTGGAGCTCAAGCCGCAGGACGTGAAGAGAGTTCGGGCCGCGCTGGAGAGCCAGCAGGTGCCGCACCTCATCATTGGGACTTCCACACCGCAGCGTGAAATGGTAATTGTTGAGGCCAATGGACAGGAGGTTTTGCGGGAGGACATGGACGTCTTGCGTGCAGAGTGGCAGGCGACCAGCTTCCAGCTCGAGATGCTTCAAGCCAATCCAGCGTGCATCGAGGCTGAAGAAGCACTTCTCCCACGCCAGCGACGACCCGAGTGGATTTTCCCTCCTCCTCGTGCAACAACTACTCCAGCCCTCTCCTTCTCTGCTCGACCTAAGCCTCGAGTGGGAGTGTTGCGGGAGCAAGGCAGCAACGGCGACCGGGAGATGGCGGCGGCTTTGCACAGCGCGGGCTTCGACGTCTGGGACCTGACGGTGTATGACCTGCTACAGAACCAGGTGGACCTCCAATCTTTCCACGGCCTAGCGTTTGTGGGAGGCTTTAGCTACGGCGATGTCTTGGGCTCAGCGCGAGGCTGGAGAAGCGTGCTCGCAGGAAATCCCCGTGCGGAAGCTCAGATGCGGCGATTCTTTGCTCGGCCAGAGACCTGGTCTCTAGGACTCTGCAATGGATGCCAATTACTTGTCGCCCTAGGCATCGTGCCTGGTCTTGACATGGATGTAGACGGGAAACCGTCTGAGGCTTCCAACCGTGCGGCAGCATGGTTGGGGGAGAATGAGAGCGGGCGTTTCGAAAGCCGCTTCGTAACCGTGCACGTCGGACCTAGTCCCGCCGTGCTACTTAAGGGCTTGGAAGGAGCGGTGATAGGCATATGGAGTGCACATGGAGAGGGTAATCTGCGCCTTGAGAACGACGCTGTTCTGGATACTGCTCTTCGCCAGGGTCTTGCGCCAGTGCGATATGTCGATCCGTGCTGCCACGGTGGGGCATGGGAAGGGACAGAGGAATACCCTTTTAACCCTAATGGGTCCCCAAGGGGCGTTGCAGCCCTCTGCTCCCCGGATGGCCGGCACTTGGCCATGATGCCACATCCAGAGCGCTCTTGGCTGTGCTGGCAAATGCCTTGGATGCCTCCTGCGGGTGGGCAGGTGGGAGAAGGCGAGGCGGTTTACACGCCCTGGTTCCGCCTCTTTCAAAATGCCTTTGACTTTTCTATGAACAGTATAATGACAGAGAATGCATGATATAAATTTGACACAAATGATCGAAAATCTTTTAAAACAATATAGCAATAAAGTAGACAAATGTAATTTGTCGCGGCATCGCGTTCGGGTTAATGCAACGTACGCGTTAACCGCCCCCCTCGGGCTTGTTCGACGGCTCCCGGGCTCTCTCCCCCTATTAATCCTATTTTGAGTTCTTCTTTAACTCAAGACCCTCATCTGAAAACATAGTTAAGCAACATGTTCCTGTGAGACCTGTTTATTTTCTTCACCTCCATGTACCGGCTCGTCCACCGCACACACATCCCGTGGGCTCGAAGTATCCGTCATGCTGCCAGTTCCGCTCCTGTCGCCCCCTCCTCCTCCTCGACATACTCCGGCTTACCCAAGAAGTTATCAATTACATCATCTGGACGGCCATCATTTCAATGTAGGTTTCGTATTGGATGTGGCAGGGCGAAAGTGGCTGAGTTTCAAAGGAAGACCACAAAGACCCACCTGACGTCTTCCTCCCTTCTACCCTGCACCCAAAGGCTTTTTGACACAAGAGAAACAAAGGCGAACTTTTGCAAGCGGTCCAGCGTTTATTATCGACGATCTCACCCTTTCCTTGCCACCATTGCGACCGCCAGAGCTGTCCACTCCAAGCCGGCCTGCTGATACCGCAGCCCACGGTGGATCCCCCAAGCATCGCCGTAGGAAAAAGGCGGCGCCGACTGATGAAGCAGCTTCAGGTGTGGAAAATCCTACTTATGTCTCGCCATTGGATGCACCTCCTAAAAAAACTCCGTCTTTGCGCCGGCGACGGAAAGTGTCGACAGCATCATCGCCATCCCCGGATGCCAGCGCCGTCCCTTGTCCTCCTCTTTCTCCTCTACCTTCTCGCCCACGGATCGACAATGTCAACGAAGAAGCCTACGTCACCACTACTGACTCTATATCCGAACCCACGTTGCTCGAAAATAGGAAGAAGCAAAAGGAGAAGAAGGAGAAGAAGGAGAAGAAGGAGAAGAAACTACCACCTTCCAACCGTTCGCCCGCCGCCGTGACCGCCCGTAAATTGGCGGACTGGGACAGGGAGCATGTGCCCAGCCTGGCGGCAGCTGAGCAGCTCGTAGAAGGGATTCGGCAGCACTTGTCATACCGGTACTACCCACTCAAGGTCTTTCTAGATCAAATCCCAGACACGGTCACAGCACGAGACCTGTTTCAGATATTCGCGGGTTTGAGTGGGAATGGCGAGGTGGAGGCAGTGGTAGTGTTGGAGGCAATGCGAGCAAGGAGAAGGCGACAAGGGACGGATGATTTGCAGGAAACAGGACCGAGAACGGGTACGTTGCCATTGAAGGAATACATGCGCCCGTGATCAAGCTGCCAAGAAAGGCCTGAACAGACTCTCACACGCGCATCACTCCTTTCACTCAAACACATAGCGATCATCCAGCTTGGTGACAAAGCCACCTACGACCGGGCCCTGAGCGACGATGTACGGATGTTTGGCATCTGCTGGCAGGTAGGCAACAGGGAACTTTACAGGGCGGGTGATGAAAGGAAGGTGTGTCTTTAGATCGATTGGGACATAATGACTCCTCTATGTAATACACACACCCCACTTCACAGCGGCATCTTTATAAGCCCACGCGAGGACTGGGCCGGAATCTCTTCTTCACACTCTCTTCGGGTGAGTACAGTGTCCAAGACATGGCTGGCAAGGGGCTGAGTGTGCCACCACCACCGCCGCTTGAGGAACTGAGCATCTCCTTTTTGAAAGAGGTTGGAGAAAGCTGTGACGAGGAAGGAGAGGAGGGCGGGACTGCCCAACACTAGACTGGCGCTGATGCCCAACAAATGCTTGCACACGTGGTATTAAACCAACCAGCCGGTGAAGTGGGGGGACAGGGAAGAGGGTGGGCGAAGGCACGGGCAAGGGAAAATTGAGGAAAGATTGTACTCGTCGAAAGAAAAAAAATAGAGCTCAAAGCATGTGGATAACAACCAGATACTAGGGTGGAGAGGCGCGGGAATTTCATGTTTTCTACCATCCAGTTTATTTGTTGTTGCCCGAGGATGAATCGATTTGTGGCATTGAGCCCGTAGTCTACGTATCGAGTGGCCGTGGCCGTTCTATGATACTTTCCTCCGGCACTGCAGGCACATCCATGCAACGCGATGTAATATGTGACCATAGTCAGATTTGGTGTGCTAAAATAGGCGCATTTTCACCCTGCATACACCTCCCACCGGACGTATTGCTGTACAGTTACAACACCATACTAACCAGAATGACAGCTGCTCACAACAGGCTCACAACGGCGGAATTCGCCGTCGGCGGAGTCGCCAGAAATTTTGTTCGGCACACTTATGGGCGCGCTGCGCAGCTCTTGCACTCGTTTCCTTGTAATTCGCACATATCTGCCATTGGTAGAAGACCGCCGAGTGCACAAATAATTTCAAGAGCTCACTAGAACGAGGAATAAGCCAGCGCTATCTCGACGGTGCCGTTTTGACGGCGTGTGCCGCATTTGGTTATGTCTGCGGCTGAACGCAGCAGCACCCAGAAGCTTGCAGTCCAGGCTCTCTCTTGTTTCACAAACTGACAGGCGCCAAATGCGCGTGGTCAAAGACGCACAAAGGGGTGCACTTCACACAGCGTAACAAAAAGGCCATGTCCCATTGGACCTTGCAGGGCGCTTCTGTGCAGGCCTTAAATGAAAGGCCGACCCAGGTTCATCCTTCCATCTGAATTCAAATTACAGCCCCTCCCCCCCAACACAGACGTACAAAAGACATCATGAAATTCATTCCAACTCTCATCGCACTGGTGAGCGCGCCATCTGTGGCCAGGGCCGCCAGCAAAGGCTTGGTAAGTGACTTGTACGTGTGTCCCTCATCCGACCTGCCCCTTTCCTACCCGAAGCGTCCAGGCTTGCACGCCCCTGAAGCAGACGAAAGGCTCACTCCTACCCTGGTCGTTCCCTTCTTCTTACCAACAGCGCGGAAACAAGCCTGGTACTGCGGCGGGTT